>Ga0255342_1003870_pt1 | contig 16061 bp, 17 predicted proteins | sample wastewater_treat_3_FD_192416 | JGI IMG/M metagenome (GOLD analysis project Ga0255342, IMG submission 192416) | Wastewater microbial communities from Lulu Island WWTP, Vancouver, Canada - plant14 | ecosystem: Engineered > WWTP > Wastewater > Unclassified | place: Canada: Vancouver, British...
TTTGCATAATCTTCAATAATTATACATTGGAGTTATCTATTTTGACAGTAAAACTGTCAAATCTTATTTGTCGTTTTCTGTCAATTCCATTTTATCATCTACATACGGTATTAACAACGGAGATCCATTGGAAATATTCACTGACAATGAAGGATTTATTATTTTAAAAAAGTATGACCCATTGCCGGAGATTAACAATCGTGTTGAGACACTGCAAAAAATGATTACTGAAAACACCAACTATACACCAGAAGTTACTAAAAAAGCTGTTAACTTTTTAGCTGAGTTAGAAAAACTATTGAATGAAAATGAAAATAATGATGTATAAGGCGTTAATATAAATAAGGGGTGAGTGTTGTAGCGACCAATCGTTCATTTAAAGAATATGTGGCGGACAGATTTGAAAATGAATTATTCATTGCTATAGAGAATTATGTCACTGAAAACCAAGAGAATTTAGATTTAAGGCTGTATAAGGTTCGAAATATCTGTGGTACAGAATTATCAGATATTGATGTAAAATATGTATCGGTTAATGATTTACCTGATATGAAAATAGAGTTTGATGTTGTTGTGGAAGCTGAGTTAGAAGTAAGAGAATCAGACCATCATTATGATGAATCGGAAAATTGTAGCCAGTGGTTTATGTTAAAATGTTCCGGAGATTTAGGTTGCAGTTTAAATGACCTTAATATAATAAGCGTAACTGAATATAACAGTAAAAATAAACAAGCCAGACCTATGTCGGACTCTCTTGTGCCTATCATTAATAAGGAACAATTAGAATCCGTTGCTGCGGATTTCCTACGTAGATATTACCCTGAAGCATTAGTAAAACCAATGGCAGTTGAACCGCAAGTACTTGCAAAAAAAATGGGTTTATCATTAGAAATAAGAAATATTACAAAAGATTTCTCAGTTTTTGGACAGTTATACTTTCATGAATGTGATGCAGAATTTTATGATGAAGACAGCGATGAAATGGTACAAACACATGTTGATGCCCGCACTATCTTTGTAGATCCAAAAGCTTACTTCCTACGTAATATTGGATCTGTTAACAATACAATTGTACATGAATGCGTTCATTGGGCTTTGCATAGAAAGGCATTTGAATTAGAAAGGTTATACAATAGCAGTGCCTCAAGAATTATGTGCCAAGTAGCTGGTGGCATAAAAGGTAATAATAGAGATGCGACGGGTTGGATGGAATGGCAATCAAATTCTCTTGCTCCGAGAATACAAATGCCTGCAGGACCATTCAAAGCAAAAGCAAAAGAATACATAGCGAGATTTATGCGTGAAACCAATGCTCGACATGCCGTTGAGGTCATGGAACAGGTTATTACGGCATTAGAGACTTTTTTTGGCGTATCCAGACAGGCTGCGAAGATTCGACTCGTAGGGCTTGGCTTCGACGAAGCAATCGGAACATATACATATCTGGACGGACACTATATAAAACCTCACGGATTTCGCAAGGGATCTATAAAAGCAAATCAAACATTCTCCTTATCTGCCCAAGACGCAGCGTTAGAACGTTTCATTAACCCAGAACTTCGTGCCTTAACCGACATAGGTGATTATCTATTTATTGATAATCACTATGTCTATAATGCCCCACTTTACGTTCAGCGAGACGAAAACGGAAAGTTTGACCTAACCAATTATGCCCGTGCCCATATGGATGAATGCTGTCTTGTCTTTGACATGACCATAACAAGCAAGGTCGCATATCATTATCATACAGAGTGTTTTTTGAACCGTGAGCCAAGTGACATCACCTTCGAAATCAAATATCATAACGGCTACCAAAATGCACCGCAGGAGCGTCAAGTTGCTATGAGGAAAAAGCAACAAGAAGAGGCTTTAGAAATTCGAAAACAGATGACCGATGACCCTGAACAATGCATGGAACTGCTACTGAAATGGCGGGATATGAATTATACTGATCTTGGTCTTGAAATTAATCGCGATCCGAAAACTATTAGCAGAACTATAAAGGGTGAAACTACACCGAAAGTGGAAACAGCTGCTCTTATCTGTTTCGGGCTACAGCTCCCTCCTGTTATCAGCGAAAAACTTATGGCTGTCTTGCAGTGTCCGCTAAATCCGATAAATTCGAATCACCAGTGGATAAACGAAGCACTTCACACAAAATATCCCGAGCCTATATGTGTGATTCAAGAGTATTTATCTCAATATAACGTAGAAATTTAGAAAATTATTTTATCAAAAAACGGACATAGCGTGTCCGGTCTATATAATATGAAAGTAGATTCTTCTATGAAGGATCTACTTTTTTAATTTGCATCGGTCAATATTCTGTGTTATATTGAACTATATGCAAATATCAAAATATTTATTGACATACATTTCAATTTATGATACCATATTTATGCAATGGTAAATAATAAGCAATACATTGATTGATTAGTAGAAAGGAGCCTACTGATATGAACAGTGAATTTAATAAGCAATTGATGCTTGATAACATCTCTTTCCTTTTGAAAGAGTCCGAGAAGAAAATAGGTGAACTTGAGGCTGAAGCTGGTGTCAGTGCTGGATACATTTCCAGAATAAGCAAAGAAGGTAATACAAAACCAGGGATAGAATTTATTATGAAGGCCGCACATTCTTTAAACACCAGCATAGACACATTGTTGAATGTAAACCTATCTGAGATAACACCTACTGAACGATACCTTATAACTTTCCTCGAAAAGTTAAGCAAGGACACCTTAGACGATAAATTGGATTGGAATAGAGAATCCGCATATAGCCTAAACGGAGCCGAAACAGATATAAACGGTAATACCGATCACCCACTTCTAAACTTTAAAACCTTTTACGAAGAGGGAGAGTGTGATTATCCTGATGAGGTTTCCAGAGTTGTCTTTGTTTCTAATTCTTTCGATTGCAACACTTTTATTGAGGGAGATTGTTTCAATTTACGCTTAAAAAACGGAACAATTTTCTATCTCATGAACATAAGTAAGAGTGTTCATAAGGTTAACGACCCAGATGCTTTCGCTAAAGAAGCTTGGATGTATGCACCAAGAACTGGTGCAAATTACTTATGCAGTAGCAGAGACAACTCACCATTAGCAGCTTTAGTAGACCACTTATATGTAACAGTAAGTGAGCGTATGAAGCATCCCAGAATAAAACAGGAATTTCAGTATGTCATTGATGCTTTCATGGAAGATGATGTTAGTGATGACGATGATGAAATGATCCCATTTTAATTGGAATGGAGGAAGGCATGATAAGACAATCTATACGAAATTTACACACCTCCAAGGCTGTGCCTCCACGATTCTGTGATGTTATCGTTGATGGTGATAAAGTTTATCTGGAGCAAAAAATCAGTAAAGATAAATATGTGACAATTCCATGGGAGGATGTTGAACATCAAGTAAAAGCTGCGATAGCAGTTAATAAAGAGAAACTACCGCAATCTGCCCCGTAACCAATCGAGGAGCTACCCGCCGGAGTTATCTATGAAGCCTATAAAAGGCAAAAATAGATAACTTCGGCTTTTTTTGTTTTCTGGATTCTGGATATCAGAACTCTCGAAGCTGACTAAGATAGTCCTTCAAAACGATCCGATATGCTTCTTCGGAGATCTGCTTATCCTGAAAGACCTTGAGTATGCTGACATACTTCTGGATGAATACATTGAGAGAAATGTTTCTAGTATCATTACCACACTGTGTTGCTTCAGCATACAGTTCCTCTAATTCTTCATCCGTCTTTGCTAACTCTCGGGGATCCCAGTAGTTGGGGAAATAAATTGCAAGATAGGTATTGTCTTGTTCTAATACTTTATAGTCAGGATAGCCATTATGTGAATCATAATCAATGGAATACACTTTGTCATGTATTTCTATAGGAGCGCACCTTGCGTCTTGAGAAGACAGTAATTCAGCGAGGAATGCACCAATAGCACGTGGTCCTTTTGCAATGCGTTCAGCAGTCTCATAACCAAGCATCCAGTCTATAGAGACTCCAAAATGATCGGCTATGGAGTAAATCTGGTCAACTGTAAAGCACTTCTTGTCTCCTTCACTCAAAGCTTTGCTGACATTAGATTGTGACATTCCTATGGTATGGGCGAGTTGTTGCTGAGTAATATTTTTATTCTTAAGCAGTTCCTTAATATTCCGTTTAAGAATATTTTGATCAAATATTAACATAATCGTATCTCCTTTTGGAATAAGTATTGAGTTTTAATATATTTATTCAATGTTTGAATATATTATACAACTTATTGTACAGTATTACTATCACAAAAATTATTTTTTTAAGGGGTTTTGGCAGGACATCTTGTGTCCATTTTCAAAAAATAATCCGTGTTACATTAGTTTATAGATAAGCAACAAATGCTTTCTAAATAAAATCTCAATGTCCTAGTGCGCATATGGACGGCGGGATGCATAAGAGTTCAGAACACAGTGATAAAGACTGTGTTTGGAATGAAGATGCACCCACCGTGATTTCGTGTGCCCATTTAAAGGACAAACGTAGTCTGTGGCCATCTTCACCATAGGCTCTTTTTGTATTCCGCTGCCCAATGCCTAGGCGGAAAGGAGTACAAATGAAAAACTATCAAAGAATGTACTACAAGAACTATTATGCTCAAAACAAAAAAGGAGAATACATCCCAGTAAGCAGAAAAGCTTGCTTTGCACCTGCAGAGCCACCTGCTGAAGACAACCCATATAAGCAGCGTTGGTTTTATGACCCTGAAGCTGATTATGTAGTAAGACTTGAAAGAAGCAAAAATGGCGAGGCAATCTACCGTTCAAATGATACAAGCCTTAAACGAGAGGAACGCTACAATAATAAAAAGTTTTCTTGTATATGGAAAAACACCTCTAACTGTGACCAGAATTGTATTGAATGCAATGAAAAAAACACTAGCCGCACTGTTGAATTGGACAAAACTTGGACAAGTGATAAAAGAGATGAAATGAAAAGTATTTTTGACCCAATAGATGAAACCGAAAATTTAGCTGAAATACTTGAAGATAAAGAACTAATTTCAATCCTTACTTCTGCTTTAGACAATCTATCTGATGAAGATAAACTGCTTTTTAATTGTCTCATTGAAAAGAAAGCTAAAAATGAAATAGCTAAATTACTTAATTTAAAATCAGTTGACGGTGTCAGATACCGTGAGCTTCAACTTCGCAAAAAGCTACTCTTAAATAAAGGCCTAAAAGATTTTTTAAAAAAATAATAATTTCTACTACGGGTTTTGCCCTTCACTGTCCTTTAGAAAATGAAGGGCATTACTCTTGAAAAACAACAAATCAGAAAGGAGGTAAATTTTATGAGTAAAATGAATGAACTGTCACAAACCTTAGATGAATTAAGAACTGCTGCCAGGTTGCTTTTATCTGCAGCTGATTCTCTTGCTGACTTATTTTCCGGCTCTGGCGACTCCACAGAAGAAGCAAATCAAACTCCAAAATCAGCTGAACCACTATTAACTTTAGAATCTGTTAGAGCGGTCCTTGCAGAAAAATCTCGAAGCGGCCTTACAGCTGAAGTTAAAGCCTTATTAGGAAAATATGGTGCTGCAAAGCTAAGTGAAATTGACCCTAATAATTACCATGACCTATTAGAAGAAGCGAAGAGGTTAGGCAATGGGTAAACACTCACTCCTGTCTCCTTCCTCAAGTCATCGCTGGTTAAACTGCCCTCCGTCGTTACGACTTAGCCAGCAATATGAAGACACAACAAGTGATTATGCTTTAGAAGGTACTGACGCCCACAGCCTATGTGAGTACAAACTTAAGTCTGCACTTGGTATTAAAGCTAAAGACCCAACAGCTAATCTTACTTACTATGACGAGGAAATGGAGGAATGTACAACAGGCTATGCCACGTATGTTTTAGAACTTTTGGGAAATGAAAAAAAGAAATGCTCTGACCCCTTAATCCTTATTGAGCAAAGGATTGATTATTCTAAATATGCCGAAGGCGGCATTGGTACTGTTGACTGTGTTATTGTTTCTGATGATACCTTACACATAATTGACTACAAACACGGTACGGGATTTTTTGTAGAGTCTTATGAGAATTCTCAATTAAAAATTTATGCCTTAGGCGCACTTGAACTCTTCGATGGCATCTATGATGTCAATACAATTTCCATGACTGTATATCAGCCTAGAAGAGAAAATATCAGTACCTTTATCCTTTCAAAAGAAGAATTGTATATATGGGCTAATGATGTTCTAAAACCTACAGCAAAGCTTGCCTATAACGGAGAAGGTAAATATAAATGTGGCGATTGGTGTATGTTCTGTAAAGTTAAGAATCAATGTAGAGCCAGAGCTGAATACAACATGGAACTTGCAAAATATGAATTCAAACTGCCGCCTTTATTGGAAGATGAAGATGTGGAAGAAATACTAGAAAAAATGGATGGTTTAATATCCTGGGCTTCAGACATAAAGGAATATGCTTTACACGCTGCTCTTTGTGGTAAGCAGTGGCAAGGTTGGAAATTAGTCGAAGGCAGAAGTAATCGAAAATACATTGATGAAGATGCAGTTGCAAAAATAGTTAAATCTTCAGGATACGACCCTTATGAACACAAAATTAAAGGTATTACTGCTATGGAGAAAATCCTTGGAAAATCAAAGTTTTCAGAACTTCTTTCCGGATTGGTAGAAAAACCAAATGGCAAACCTACTCTCGTGCCGGAGAGTGATAAACGTCCGGCAATGAATACAGCAATAAATGATTTTAAAGAAATTTAAGGAGAAAAAAGATATGTCTAAAATTGCAAATCAAAACCCAACTAAAGTAATAACAGGTCCAAATACCCGCTGGTCTTATGCAAATGTGCATGAAGCACGAAGCATCAATGGCGGCACACCAAAGTTTTCTGTATCATTAATTATTCCAAAATCAGATACAAAAACAGTAAACAAAATAAAAGCTGCAATAGAAGCTGCTTACAATGAAGGTCAATCAAAACTAAAAGGAAATGCTAAAACTGTACCTCCCCTTTCAACTATTAAACAGCCACTTAGAGATGGCGACCTTGAGCGCCCTGACGACGAAGCTTATGCTGATTCATATTTTATTAATGCTAATTCAGCAACAGCACCAGGCATTGTAGATGCAAATCTCGACCCTATACTTGAACGCTCTGAGGTTTACAGCGGAGTTTACGGTAGAGCAAGCATTAACTTCTATGCCTTTAACAGTAACGGAAATCGTGGAATTGCCTGCGGGTTAAATAATCTGCAAAAGATACGTGATGGTGAGTCCCTTGGAGGTAAATCAAGAGCTGAAGACGACTTCTCAACTGAAGCAGATGATGATTTTCTTTCATAAAGCAGATCAGGGCAGCAAGGTTTCTCTTGCTGCTCTACTTTTTACATGAAAGGAGGAATTTAATGAAAACATTATGTATTGATTTAGAAACTTTCTCCTCTGTTAATCTTTCTAAATCAGGAGTTTATCGTTACGTCGAATCTCCTGACTTTGAAATATTATTATTTGCTTATTCCGTTGATGGTGGTGAGATTAAAGTTGTTGATTTAGCTCTTGGAGAAAAAGTACCATATAACATTATATCCGCATTGGTAGATGGAGGGACTCTTTTCTATAGTCATAATGCAAACTTCGAACGTATTTGTCTGTCAAAATTTTTAGGATATCCTACAGGAAAATATTTAAACCCTTCATTTTGGAGATGCACTATGGTTTGGGCTGCGTATCTGGGATTGCCATTATCGCTTGAGGGTGTAGGTTCGGTATTAGGATTAGAAAAACAAAAGCTTAAAGAAGGAAAAGATTTAATCCGCTATTTTTGTACACCTTGTAAACCCACTAATTCAAATAACCATAGAACAAGAAATTTACCGATACATGCTCCTAAAAAATGGGCTGCATTTAAAGAATATAACCTACGGGATGTAGAAGTAGAAATGGCTATTCAAGAAAAACTTTCAAAATTTCCGGTTCCTGATTTTGTATGGGTTGAATATCACTTAGATCAAGAAATAAATGACCGTGGTGTTGCTCTAGATATGGAATTTGTAAATCGTGCTATTGAAGCAGATAAAGACTCCCGCTCTGGGCTATTAGAGGAAATGGAGGCGCTGACTTCTCTTGATAATCCTAATTCGGTACAACAGTTAAAAGAATGGTTAGCCGATAATGGTCTCAAAACTGAAACCCTTGATAAAAAGACAGTGGCAGAATTACTGGAATCTGCTCCTCCCCCACTTGGTGAAGTTCTTATGCTTAGACAGCAATTAGCAAAATCATCAATAAAAAAGTATCAAGCTATGGAAAATGCAGTATGCTCCGATGGACGTGCTCGTGGAATGTTTTTCTTTTACGGAGCGAATAGAACTGGAAGATATTCCGGCAGAAATATTCAATTGCAAAACCTTCCTCGCAATAATATTCCTGATTTAGAACAAGCTCGTGCTTTAGTTAGAAGCGGAAATCTTCCTGCTTTGGAAATGCTCTATGATTCTATACCGGAAGTATTATCAGAGCTTATTCGTACCTCTTTTATTCCAAAAGACGGATATAAATTTATAGTTGCAGACTTTTCTTCCATTGAGAGAGTTGTTTTAGCATGGCTTGCCGGCGAGGAATGGGTACTTGATGCTTATGATACTAAAAAGGATTTATATATAGCAACAGCAAGTCAAATGTTTAAGGTTCCTATTGAGGAAATTGATAAGAAAAGTCCTCTCAGGCAAAAAGGTAAAGTTGCAGATTTAGCCTGTATAGCAGAAGGACAGCTAGTATTAACGAATTTAGGTTTAGTGCCTATTGAAGATATAACACAAAACCACAAATTATGGGATGGAAAAAACTTTGTTAAACATGGTGGAGTTATCTACCGTGGTGAAAAGGAGGTAATAACTTATGAAGGACTTACAGCAACCAAAGATCATCTCGTATGGATCGAATGGAAATCGAGGCCGGTACGATTTGATTACGCTGCCACCAGCGGATCACATCTCCTACACACAGGAAATGGTCGGAATGCAATACGGCTGGGTGAAGATTATAAGTCCAGAGAAAAGATGGAGTCAAAATTGGAATCACTGCAGAGTTTTAACTCAATGCATGAGTTGCGGTCAAATTCAATGGACACTCTTAAACAATCTACAAAGAGGAATCTCAAAAGGATGTCAAAAATGCTCTCAACCAAGACAAATACCTCTATGGTTAGACCGAAGACTGACAGCTGCCAAACAAAGATGCGAAAATCCAAAAGATGCTGCCTACAAAAATTATGGGGAAAGAGGAATAAGGTTCAACTTCCATTCAGTATTAGAAGCAGGACTTTGGATAATAGAAAACCTTGGTCTCCCGAACAGGGACTTGGAAATAGACAGAATAGACAACAATGGCCATTACGAGCGTGGAAATATAAGATTTGTTACCAGAAAAGAAAACTGTTCAAACAGAAGAATAACAGTAATATCAAATTGGAATCCAATAGAATGGCCTTATGCAAGAACTGTTGTTACAAGGAAGCTTTCTCAAGGTATGTTGAAAGAAGAAATTATAGAAGATGCGAGAAAAGCGGTAAAAGAAAAAAGACGGAATTGGAAAATCATAGACGCAAAGTTAGACTTTATGACATATTAAATGCTGGTCCGAACAATAGATTTACAGTTTCAAATTGTTTAGTTCATAATTGTGGCTATGGCGGCTCTGTTGGTGCCTTAATAGCCATGGGTGCTATTGATATGGGCTTAACTGAAGAAGAACTTAAGCCCCTTGTTACATCTTGGCGATTAGCCAATCCAAAAATAGTAAGTTTTTGGTGGGATGTTGACAGAGCTACAATTAAGGCTGTCAGAGAAAGAACCACAACCAAAACTCATGGTATTGTATTTTCTTATCAAAGCGGAATACTTTTTATAAAACTTCCTAGCGGTAGGCATCTATCTTATGTAAAGCCTCGTATTGAAATAAATCAATTCGGTTTAGATTGTGTTACCTATGAAGGAATAAATGGTGCTAAAAAATGGGATCGAATACAGTCTTACGGTCCTAAATTTGTTGAAAATATTGTGCAAGCTATCAGCCGAGACATACTCTGCTACGCAATGGAAAATCTAAGACATTATAGAATCGTTATGCACATTCATGATGAAATCATCATTGAAGCCGAAAAGAACGTAAGCGTAGACAGCATATGTGAAATACTGACTCATACTCCCCCATGGGCTAAAGGCTTAAAACTTCGGGCTGAAGGATTTGAAAGTTATTTTTATAAAAAAGATTAAAAACCACTACGGAATTTGGCAGGTATTGTCCTTTAGATAATAAGGGCACTATCTGCCTATTAATTTTGGAGGTGTTTATATGTTTTATGTAAAAGAAAAAGTAAGTCCTTCTGTTGATGTCACTGTAGAACTCCATGATGACAATGTATTCTGTATTTGTCCTGACTGTGGTCGTGAAGTTGAAATTGACATAGCAGAACTATTCAGTGATGGTGAAAGCGACCTTTCTGGTACATCCGTTTACTGTGCGGATTGCAGCAAAACAAAACTAAAAAATGTGAGAGCAACGATATGAAAATCAGCAAATTTAATTCAGAAGGCTACCACGACCCAACCCCATATAAAGCCTTAACAAACATCATGAAAGAAGAGAAAAAAGAATATCTCCCCCTTATTTATATCGCCTCTCCCTTCTTTGGAGATACAGAAAGAAACACTTTAAGGGCTCAGGGATATTGCAGATTTGCAGTAAGCAAAGGCTATATTCCCATAGCCCCTCATCTGCATTATCCGCAATTTTTAGATGATGAAGATGCTGACGAAAGGGAACTTGGTCTTCGATTTGCTCTTATTCTGCTTGGAAAATGTGAAGAATTGTGGGTATTTGATAAAGTTTCTGAAGGGATGGCTCGTGAAATAGCTAAGGCAAAGAAACGCGGTATACCCATTAGATACTTTAACTCTAGATGTGAGGAGGTTATAGAATGACTGAACTTATTGCAATTAACTATAGAAATGAAGATGAAAAACCTACTATTAGCGCACGTGAGCTCCACTCAGCACTGGGGGTTGAAACAAGATATAATGATTGGTTTTCAAGAATGTGTGAATACGGTTTTATACAAGGAAAAGACTATTACTCAATTTTGAGTAATAGGATTGATGGACTTCCAGGAAAGCCACGAAGTGACCATCAACTCTCCATCCCTATGGCTAAGGAAATTTGTATGCTGCAGCGTTCTGAAAAAGGTAAGCAGTTCCGCCAATATTTCATAGCAGTTGAAGAAGCATGGAACGATCCCGATGCTGTGATTGAGCGTGCCCAGTCCATCCTACGCAGGCGTGTAGAAGCTGCAGAAAGGCGTATTTTAGGATTAATCGAAGAAAAGGAAACTTTAGAGATAGCTCTAAATGAATCACTTAAGTTTTATACGGTGGCTAAATATAACAAAGTCTTTAGACAAGGCTGGAATATGTCCCAGTGCCAGCGTATTGGAAAACAACTATCAGCATTTTGCAGGTCCCGCTCTATAGAAATAAGACCTTGTGAAACTAATGATGAGCGCTTTGGAACTGTAAACAGTTATCCCCTAACTGCTTGGGAAGACCTTTTAGAAAACATGGCAGCTAACCGAGGTGATTATGATGCGTGATTTAAAAATTGCTTATGGCAACAGCCGCTTCGCAAAAAAGTGGTCAAATAAAATCATTACCTTCGATGAGTTATGTACTCGTTTAGAAAATACCATTCGTACACCTGAGACAGTAGAGGAATACCCCCATCTCCCTAAAATAGAGCGAGATGGGGTTAAAGACAAAGGCGGCTTCGTTGGAGGCTGGCTTAAAAAAGGAAGCAGAAAAAGAGAATTAGTTGAGTGCCGCTCTTTATTAACACTTGATGGCGATAGAGTTCAAAAATACTTTTTACAGAAATATGAAAGTGAAAACAAATATACATCTTGCTTGTACTCTACTCACGGACATACCCCAGATAATCCAAGACTCAGAATTATTATTCCGCTTACAAGGGATATCTCCTCAGATGAATATGCGGCAATTACCAGATTATTTGCAGATAAATTGGGAATTGACCAGTTTGATGAATGTTCCTATAGACCTCATCAATTAATGTACTGGCCTACTACCCCTTCTAATGGAAAGTATATTTTTAAAAAATTTACAGGCAAATGGCTAAACCCTGACGAATTTTTAAAAGAATATCCTGACTGGAAAGATTGCTCACTACTTCCGACCTCTTCAAGAGAAAGTACAGTGGTTAACAGGGAGATAAAGCATCAAGCTGACCCGCTTTCTAAGGATGGAATTATCGGAGCTTTTAATAATGCTTACTACCCTATTCAAACTTTATTAGATACCAAGCTTGCTCATATATACGAAGAAGCTTTAGGTGATCGTTACGGCTATATTCCTGCAGATAGCACAGCGGGTGTTGTAATTTATGATGATAAATTTGTTTATTCAAACCATGCAAGCGACCCGGCATATGCACAACTTTTAAACGCCTTTGACCTATACCGTATTCACAGCTTTGGACATCTTGATGAAGCAAAAAGTGTAAAAGCCATGCTAGATTTTGCTCAAAATGATGAACTTGTAAAAGAATGGCTTGCAGAAAAAAGAACAAAAAAAGCAATAGAAGAATTTGACACTCCCCTCTCTCCTGATGAAAATTGGCAATCCCAACTAGAACTTGAGAAAAACGGCAAGGTCAAAGATACCTTAGATAATCTCGTGCTCATTTTAGATAATGACCCAAACATAGCTGTTATTGGATATAACGAATTAAAAAGTAACATTGATTTTCTTTCTAAGCCTGCTTGGGAGCCGATTAAATATCCAAGTTGGACTGACAACGATACATCCCAGCTTCGGGTGTATTTAAGTAATGTTTACGGAATCTACTCCCCAAATAAAACACAGGATGCAATTAATAAAGTAGCGGCTAAAAGAAAACACCACCCTATCAGAGAATATCTAAACTCCTTACCTCCTTGGGATGGAGTTACAAGAGTTGAAACTCTTTTAATAGATTATTTAGGTGCTGATGACTCGGAATACGTAAGAGCAGTAACTAGAAAAACCATAGTGGCAGCTGTTGCCAGAGTATTTGTGCCCGGTATTAAATTTGACAGCGTCTTGGTTATGGATGGTCCTCAAGAAAAAGGAAAAAGTACTTTATTTAATAAGCTGGCTGGAGATGATTGGTTTAATGACGGTCTTACTTTAACAGATATGCAGGATAAATCCGGTGCCGAAAAACTACAAGGATACTGGATTTTAGAAATCGGTGAATTAACAGGAATGAGAAAATCAGATATTGACAGTGTTAAATCCTTTATCAGCCGCAGGGATGATAAATATAGAGCTAGCTATGGACGCGTAGTAGAAAATCATCCTCGACAATCAATAATTGTAGCTACTGTAAATAGTACGGGTGGTTTTTTAAGAGACCCTACCGGAAACAGAAGATTTTGGCCAGTGAAAACTCCTGGCGGAATTCATAAGCATTCTTGGGATATTACTGATGATGATGTAAAGCAGATATGGGCGGAAGCCTTAGTTTTGTGGAAGCAAGGTGAAAAGCTATATCTGGAGGGTTCTGTTAAAGAGATTGCTATAAAAGAACAAAATGCAGCCCTTGAATCAGATCCAAGAGAAGGAATGGTTAGAGAATATCTTGATAGACTTTTACCTGAAAACTGGGATGAATATGACCTTGGCGCAAGGCGTGGATTCTTACATGGTACTGATTTTGGAAAACCAGAAGAAGGAAAAGTCAAAAGAGATTATATCACCTCAATGGAAATATGGGCTGAGTGTTATGGTAAAGACCCATCAGCTATTAAAAAAGCTGATAGTTATGAAATGGGAATTCTACTTCGAAAACTTGGATGGGTTTCCTTAGGCGAAAGAAAATACATCCCTATTTATGGTAGGCAAAGAGTATTAAGAAGGGACACTCCATAACTTAGTCCCATAAGAAACTGGTGTTTTAAAGGGCTTGATGGATGTACTAGGACTGTTAGGACATTTCCTACTATATATTATATGAGTAAAACTACTATAAGTACTATATAGCCCTATATACCCTATAAGCCCATATATTATATATAGAACTTATCGTCCTATCGTCCCTTCGTCCTAAAATGCGAGGTGTTCTATGAGAGAAAACGTAATAGAAAATAAATTTGTAAAAGCAGTAAAAACATCAGGAGGTATTGCAATTAAACTATACTCCCCTGGCTTTGATGGTATGCCTGACCGGCTTGTACTTTTACCTAAAGGAAAAATAGGATTTGTGGAAGTTAAGAGAAAAGGAATGAAACCCCGTCCCCTACAAATATCAAGACATAAGCTTCTTAAAGGACTTGGATTTAAAGTATTTGTTTTAGATGATGAAAAAGATATAGATGAAATAATCAAAAATATTTTAGGAGGTGATGCAATATGAAGTTCATACCCCACGATTACCAGCGATATGCAACTGCATATATAGAAAAGAAAAAAATATCAGCAGTATTCTTGGATATGGGCTTAGGTTAGGAAAAACTGTCTTAACTTTAACAGCCTTATATAATCTTTTGTTTGATAGTTTTGAAATACACAAAATCTTAATAATTGCACCTCTAAGAGTTGCTAGAGATACATGGCCTGCTGAAATTGAAAAATGGGATCATCTTAAAGATTTAGTATATTCAGTTGCCATTGGAAGTGAAAAAGAAAGGAAAGCTGCATTTATGAAAAAAGCTGATATTTATATTATAAACCGTGAAAATGTTAAATGGCTTGTGGAAGACTGCCCTCTCCCCTTCGACTTTGACACAGTAATTATTGACGAACTTTCATCATTTAAAAATCATCAGGCTAAACGCTTCCGTTCTTTAATGAAAGTAAGACCAAAGATTAAGAGAATTGTTGGTTTAACAGGAACTCCGGCGACTAACGGTTTAATTGACCTGTGGGCAGAATTTAGACTTTTGGATTTAGGTCAGAGGCTTGGAAGATTTGTTGGAAAATACAGAGATGACTACTTTGTACCTGATAAAAGAAATCAGCAAGTTATATTTTCATATAAACCTAAACCTGGAGCGGAAAAAGTTATATATGAAAAAATATCAGATATAACCATCAGTATGAAAGGTTCCGATTATATTAAACTTCCTGAACTCGTAATAAATGAAGTTCAAGTTAGGCTTTCTGAAAAGGAAATGAAAATCCTTGATGATATGAAAACAGATTTAATAGCTAAAGTAAAAGATGATGAAATCACTGCAGCTAATGCTGCTGCTTTATCAACTAAACTTTTACAAATGGCGAATGGCGCAGTTTATAGTGAGGCTGGTGAAGTGATTAATATACACGACCGTAAGCTTGATGCTTTAGAGGATTTAATCGAAGCTGCTAACGGCAAACCTGTTTTAATAGCTTATTGGTTTAAACATGATATGAGACGTATTACTGAAAGATTTGCAGTTGAAACCTTAGACAGTGCTGACTCAATTAAAAGATGGAATAACGGTGAAATTCCTGTTGCGATTATCCACCCTGCCTCTGCAGGTCATGGACTTAATTTACAAACCGGCGGTTCTACTCTTATCTGGTTTGGTCTAACTTGGAGTTTGGAACTGTACCAACAAACTAATGCAAGACTCTGGAGGCAAGGACAAAAAAATTCGGTTGTAATTCATCACATAATTTCTAAAAACACAATAGATGAGCGTGTAATGAAGGCACTTAAAAATAAAGATAACACACAAGCTGCATTAATAGACGCTGTTAAAGTAACCCTTACAAACAGGAGGTAAAATCTATGAATGACTTATATGAAAGATTAGCAAATGCAATTATTTTGCAGGCAGTCAAAGATTACCGTAATGCATTAAAAAGACTTAAAAAATACCCCCATAGAGAAATTGATTTATATATGAAACAGGAAGTCGAGCAATTTTTCCGTTCCGATTGGTACTCATGCCTTACTACAGTTGATCCGGAGATACTTATCCGCAAACTTAACGAGGAGGTTATATCATG
>Ga0255342_1003877_pt1 | contig 16017 bp, 9 predicted proteins | sample wastewater_treat_3_FD_192416 | JGI IMG/M metagenome (GOLD analysis project Ga0255342, IMG submission 192416) | Wastewater microbial communities from Lulu Island WWTP, Vancouver, Canada - plant14 | ecosystem: Engineered > WWTP > Wastewater > Unclassified | place: Canada: Vancouver, British...
CTCCACGTCATCTTTTTGGGATTGAGATAACTGTTCCACTGATGTTACTAAAACATCTCTTGGCTTGGCTCCTTTTTGAGGGCCAATGGCCCCTGCATCATGTAACTCATCTATTATTCTAGCTGCTTTGTTGTACCCTATTCTTAACTTCCTTTGTAGAAAAGATGCTGAAGCTTTCTGTGTAGAAACAACTACAGCAAGAGCTTTTTCAAACTCAGGGTCTCTTCCTCCTCCATTACCTGTTGTTATTTCGGTTCCTCCTTTTTCGATAGCATCTGCCAACTCTTCAGAGTAGGTAACCTTCTCTTCTTTTACCTGCTCTTTTATCGTATTAATCACTGCCTCTGAATCTTCGGTTGTGGTGAATGTTCCCTGTATTCTAATTGGTTTTGGCATAGTTTGATCTTTGTAAAGCATATCTCCATTTCCAAGTAGAGTTTCTGCGCCAGATTCATCAAGAATTACTCTAGAATCCATGTTTGTTGCAACAGCAAAGGCCATTCTGCCAGGGATATTTGATTTAATAAGTCCAGTTATTACATTTACGGTTGGTTTTTGCGTTGCAAGTATTAGGTGGATTCCAACTGCCCTTCCCATCTGTGCCAATCTTTGAATTTTAGTTTCAACGTCTATACCAGAAGTAAGAATCAGATCTGCCATTTCATCTATAACGATGATGATGTATGGCATTGCTAAGTAGCCAATTCTTTTGTTGTATTCTGTTAATTTCTTAGCTTTCACTTGTTTTAGTTGTCTATATCTCCTCATCATTTCTTCTATACACCACTGCAAGGCATTAATGACTGCCTCTGTATCTGTTATTACGGGATTTAGTAAGTGAGGTATTCCGTTGTAAATAGCCATCTCTACACCCATTTTCGGATCTATCATTATGAATTTGACCTCATCAGGAGTTTTAGACATTAAAATCCCTGTGAGCAATGAGTTTATAGCGACTGATTTTCCTGTTCCTGTTGCTCCTGCAACAAGAAGATGGGGTATTTTTGCTAAATCTGCAATACATGTTTTAGCAGTAATATCCTTACCCAGTATTAAAGGCAATTCATATTTTCCGTTATCCTTTTTTAGTTTTCCAATCATATCCCTAATGTATACAAAGTTAGGGGTAGGGTTAGGTATCTCTACTCCCACAAAAGAAGTTCCTGGAATGGGAGCTTCTATCCTTACAGAGGAAGTTTGAGATGCAAGAGCTAATGCAAGGTCATTGCTAAGGTTCTTAATTCTAGAAACCTTTACCCCTACACTAACGCTTAGAGAAAACCTTAGAACAGTAGGACCAACCGAGACTTGTACTACTTTTGCTTGTATACCAAAACTTCTAAGAGTCTGTTGAATGACGAGAGCTTTACTCCTGTAAAGTTTCTCATCTTGTTTCTGCGTTTTTCCTTCTTGTAGAAGCTCAATGGAAGGTAGTACCCAGTCAGTATATTTAGGTCCCTCCGGTTTTCCTTCCTCTATATTGTCATCTGAATGAACAACAGGGGTTACAGGAGTATGAATCTGTACTTTATCTTCGTCATCATCCTCTTCTTTGCTTGGAATTTGATCAGACTCATCACTAATTTCTCCTTTCATTATTTCTACTTTTCCAATGTCACTTTCCCCTGTTTCTATCTTTATATCGTCATCAGATTTAATTTTTTTGAAAAAGGATTTAACATCAAAAAATCCAGACTCTCTCTTTTCTTTCTCAGGAACGGAAGATTCGACAAAATCCCTAATCTGTTCTAATGTAGTACCAGTAATTAAAGAAAAAGATATGATTAAAAGAATTAAAACAAGTATTAATTCAATAAAACTCCCAAACCAATTATTCAAAGAAAGGTGGAAAAGTTTTCCTAGTTCACCTCCTGCTGCCTTTAATGCATCTTTATCTCCTAATTGTTCCTCTATTAACCAGAAAGAGAGGAGGATATTAAGACATAGGGCTAAAAGAAAAAGACCAATGCCCTGTTTCAAAGAAACAAATTTTTTACTTTTAGTCAAAAATGAAAAAGAAATATAGAGAAAAAGTATTCCCCAAGCTATTGCAGCATATCCAAGTAGTAGTGCAACCTGATCAAAAAGAGGAGATTGCTCTAATAAGAAGGGAGAAAGCAGGACTATTAAACCTGTTAAGAAAAGGATTAAACCAAGTACTATCTTTGTTTCTCCACTCTTAATTGTTAAGGGCTCTTTTTTCTTTTTTCTGGGCATTTTATAATATATGATATGACATTAAACATATTTTTACAAAGAACAGAATACAGTATATAATAAATTCATTCCAGTTGTATGTAAGTTTGGTTTTTAAATTATACAAAACCCTTTGACTATTATATTTAAATATGATAATATCCTTCGAGTCTCTAAATTTGGCTTTTATTGCGGTGTAACTTAATTCTTTAATATTCTTTATAGGAATTATTGTGACCTGCATTTTGAACATTATATTATATCATTAAGTATAAAATATCCTATGATAAAACCCAAACGAAACACCTCAGGAAGATTAAATCTGGGAATGGGCTACTCTGGTGATATGGAATTTCCTAACTTAATAGAAGCTCAAAAAGCTTCTTTTGAGGATTTCCTACAGAATGGCTTTCAAAGGCTTTTTTCCGAAATAAACCCTGTTAAGGATACGATGGAAAGAATGTGGACTTTAGAGTTCAAAGATTTTAGATACGGAGAGCCGTATAGAACTGTAGAGGAAGCTGTCATAAAAGGTCTCTCTTACGAAGTGCCTGTTTATGCCAAAATACAGCTTTTAAATAACAGAACAGGAGAGATTAAAGAGCAAGAAATTTTTGTTGCTGACTTACCACTGATGACGGATGATGGAGTTTTCATCTTTAATGGGGTAAGAAGAGTTGTTACCCACCAGATAGTTAGAGCTGAGGGTGTTCTTTATGAAGAATCAGAGAAGCTTCCTTTAAGAACTCTTTACAAGGTAAGGATTATGCCTGGTAAAGGGCCATGGTATGACATAGATACAAACAAGCATAATGTAATATCTATGAGAATACTTCCTAAAAGGCCAAGGATATTGATAACAGAACTGTTGAGGGTTCTTGGATGGGAGTCTGATGATGAGATTCGTAAACTTTTTGCAGATGTTGATACTCATGAAGAGAATAAATATATAGAGGCAACTCTAGCTAGAGATTTTACGAACAACAAAGAAGAAGCAATAATTAGTATATATAACAAACTAAGACCAGATGAATCTGTTACATTGGAAAGTGCAGAGAGGTATATAAAGAGTAACTTCTTTGATACAAGGAAATTTGATTTAGGTAGAATAGGTAGGTATCAGTTAAATAGAAAGCATGGAACAGATTATGATATAGATAATCCTGATGAAGTGAGATTGTACCCTTCTGATTTGGTAATTATTACCAAGAAATTAATACAGATAAATAATGGAGAAGTAGAACCTGATGATATAGATCATCTCTCTAATAGGAGGATAAGAAGTGTTGGAGAGATATTGGAGAGACAGTTAAGTAATGGAATTAAGCGATTAGAGAAAAACATTAGGGACAAGATGAGTTTGTATGGACATGATGCAAAAGTTACTCCTTCTATGTTAGTTAGTCCTAAACCAATAGCAGCTGCAGTTCAAGTGTTTTTTGGTGCTAATGCACTTTCAAGCTTCATGGATCAAACAAATATTCTCTCTGAACTTGAGAACAAAAGGAAGGTTACAGCAGGAGGACCAGGGGGGATAGCTAAGGAGAGGGCAACTTTCTCAATTCGTGAGGTTCATAACTCTCACTACTCTAAATTCGACCCTGTAACAAGTCCTGAGAGCTCTAATATCGGAGTTGTAGTTCAACTTGCTATGTTGACTCGAATAAATGAGTTTGGCTTCTTAGAGGCACCATACAGGAAGGTTTTGAACAAGGTTAATAATAATAAAACTAGTCTAAAAAATAGGATTTTAGCAGAAGACATTAAGGATGGTAAAAAGATTATTGCAAAGACAGGAGACTTCTTAGAAGACAAAGTAATAGAGAAGATTACTAATTTAAAAGATATTAAGAAGATTAAAGTATCTCCTTTTGTCACAGATGAGGTTGTGTATCTGGATGCCATGGATGAGGAGAAACATCACATTTCTACAGCTACAATAAATAAGGATATTTATGGAAATATAACTGATTATCTAGTACCTGCAAGATATAAAGGGGACTTTATGATAGAGGATGTCAATATTATTAAATACGTTGATGTCCTTGCAAGTCAGCAAGCAGGTTTGGGAATGGCTTTAATTCCTTTTGTCTCTCACAATGATGCTATGAGAGCGTTAACAGGGTCAAATATGTTAAGACAAGGAGTTCCTTTGGTAAAACAGGAGGCTCCAATAGTAGGTACGGGTATGGAGGAGATAGTTGCAAAACAATCCTCATGGGGAATATTTGCAGAAGAAGATGGAGAGGTAGAGTATGTAGATGCAAATAGGCTCTCTGTTAAATACAAGAAGAGTGGAGTTAAAGATTACGAAATAATATCTTTTTACAGAACAAATGATAATACTTCCTTTACACAGCGCCCTATTCTAAATACAGGGGATAAATTCAAAAAGGGGGACATATTAGTTGATGGTCCTACAATGGTGGGAGGAGAGTTAGCAGTTGGGATTAATCTTAGAGCAGCATTGATGTTCTATGAGGGGTATAACTATGAAGACTCAGTGATAATATCGGAAAGAATTGTAAGAAAGGATCTTTTAACATCTGTTCATATTAGAGAATATGCAGTATCTGTTAGAGACACAGAGCTAGGCCCAGAGACAATTACTGCAGATATTCCACATGTTAATGAAAGAATCTTAAGGAAATTAGATACGATGGGAATAGTAAGAGATGGAGTAAGAGTTAAATCCGGAGATATTCTAGCCGGAGTTGTTGCTCCAAGAGGAGAGAAGGAGCTAACAGCAGAGGAGAGACTCTTAAGGGCAATTTTTGGAGAGTCAGCCACAGATGTTAGAGATAACTCATTAAGAATTCCTCATGGAGAAGAGGGTATTGTTGTAAAGAGTCAAATTCTTTCTACAGAGAAGGGAGATAAGTTAAGACCTGGAGTTCTTCACGAAGTGAAAATATGGGTTGCTAATACAAAGAAAATAGACTTTGGAGATAAATTGGCTGGTAGACATGGAGACAAAAACACTATTGCTGCAATCAGACCTATTGAAGATATGCCCTTTACAGAAGATGGAGAACCAGTGGATATTGTCTTGACTCCAACCTTCTTGAAAAGGATGAATATGGGACAAGCAGAGGAAGTTCATTTTGGGAAATATGCAAAGATATTAAACGAGAAGTTAGCATTACCAATATTTGAAGGAGAAAATATAGAGTGGTTAAAGAAAGAGTTAGAAAAACACGGTACAGGTATGGAGGAGAAGGAAGATCTCTATGATGGAAGAACAGGTAAAAAGTTCCCACGAAAAGTCACCGTAGGGCAAAAATATGTACTTAAACTACATCATATTGCAGATGAAAAAGTACATGCTAGATCCACGGGTCCTTACACTGCAGTTTCTCAGCAACCTCTTGGAGGAAAAGCACAGATGGGAGGTCAGAGGTTTGGAGAAATGGAGGTATGGGCTTTAGAGGCACACTGTGCTCCTTACGCATTACAAGAAATGTTAACTATAAAATCAGATGATATAAAAGGTAGATCTGCTGCTTACAAAGCAATTATTCATGGAGATAAGATTGAAAATCTTAATATTCCTGAATCATTTAAAGTTTTAGTTAAAGAGTTAAACGCTCTCTGTCTAAACTTGGATTTAATTTCATTAGATTCGAAAGAAAAAAAGGAGGTAATTGAAAATGAATAAAAATAACAACGGCTTTGAAAACTTTGATATACTACAATTAACATTAGCTTCTCCAGACCAGATACTAAAATGGTCTTACGGAGAGGTAACAAAAGCAGAGACTATCAACTACAGAACTTTTAGACCAGAACCAGAAGGGCTGTTTTGTGAAAAGATATTTGGTCCAACAAAAAACTATGAATGTTACTGTGGCAAATACAAAAAGATTAGATACAAAGGAATAGTTTGTGATAAGTGTGGAGTAGAAGTAACAAGCAAAGACTCAAGAAGAGAAAGAATGGGACATATAGACTTGGCAGTTCCTGTGACTCACGTATGGTTTGCATATGGTATTCCTAATAAAATGTCTATAATACTGGATATTCCTCACAAAAAGATTCTCTCAGTTGTTTACTACACAAGATATATGGTTGTAAGTGTTGAGAAAGACAAGAGGAAAGAGATGTTAGAGAAGGGAGAAGCATTAAAAGAGGATGAGTTTAAGGAGTTAGAAACATTGTTAAATGAGGAGCTTAAAAGTACTGAGGATTCCTTTAATGAAGAATTAAAAGAGTTATCAAAATCAAAAAACAAAAAAGACGACTTCAAAAAAACACAGATAGAGCATAAAAGGAACCAAGCTTTAGCAAAGATTAGGAAGGAATTTGCAGAAAAAGAGGAACAACTGGATGCCTTCTATACAAGAATATTCCAAATTATAGGGAAATTGAAAGTAGGCTCTATTCTCTCAGAAGACGAGTATGTAGACTTGCTTGAAAGAGACTTGATCTTTTTCGAAGCGATGATGGGTGCAGAATCTATAAAAAGACTCTTAGAGAATTTAGATCTTAAAAAAGAACTTAGAAAATTAGAGAAACAAGCTGAAGCTGAAAAGGGGGATAAGAGAGCTAAAACAACAAGGAGGATTCAGTACTTAGAAGGATTCTTAAAGAGTGGAACTAGCCCAGAGTGGATGATTTTAAATACTCTTCCAGTTTTACCTCCTGAACTAAGACCTATCATTCCTCTTTCAGGAGGGAAATTTGCAACATCTGATTTAAACGATCTTTACAGAAGAATAATAAATAGAAATAATAGATTGGCAAGATTAATAGAGATAGGAGCTCCAGAGGTAATACTGAGAAATGAAAAAAGGATGCTTCAAGAGTCTGTAGATGCTCTCATAGATAACTCTCATAGACCATCTAAGCCAATGAGGAATAGTAAAAGACTTCCTTACCAATCACTTACAGATGACCTCAGAGGTAAAAAAGGAATATTTAGAAAGAATCTTTTGGGAAAAAGAGTTGACTATTCAGGTAGAGCCGTTATTGAAGGAGATCCAAATCTAAAGTTTGATCAGTGTGGACTACCAAAATCAATAACTTTAGAGATATTTAAGCCATTTGTCATATTTGAACTTTTAGATAAAGAGCTTGCTCCAAATGTAAGGGTAGCTAAAGAGATGATAGAGGAGGAGACAGATGAGATATGGGATATTTTAGAAAAGGTAATTAAAAACAGACCAGTACTTTTAAATAGAGCCCCTACTCTACATAAATATGGAGTTCAAGCCTTTTATCCTAGGTTGGTAGAAGGAGAAGCTATTAGAATCCATCCTCTCGTTTGTAAGGCATTTAATGCTGACTTTGATGGAGACCAAATGGCTGTTCATATCCTTTTGACAGAAGAAGCAGAAAAAGAAGCAAGGGAACAAATGATGTCTTCTCAAAACATAGTAAATATTTCTAATGGACAGGTACTTGCAACGCCAGCAAAAGATATGTTAATAGGGTTCTTCTTGATGACTAATCTTAAGAAAATGGAAAAACCAAAGATGTTTTCTAAGGAAGATGCAGCAATAAAGGCGTATGAAAGAGGAGATATAGATGTGGATGAGGAAATAATTGTAAGAATAGCGGGAGAAACGATAAATACATCTGTGGGAAGGGTAATGTTTAATAGCGTTCTTCCAGAAGAGTATAACTATATAAATGAGCAGGTGGGTATTAAGATAGTTAATAAAATAATATCTGAGATTAAAGTAGATAGACCATTATCAGAAATAGTTGAAATCTTAGACGATTTAAAACTATTAGGATTTAAATTTGCAACAGATTTAGGCTTTTCATTCTCCATGTCTGATTGTAATGTGGATTTTGATCTTGAGACAGAGATTAAAAAGATGGAGGAAAAGGATGAGCAGCTACAAGAGAACTATCTCCAAGGATTAATGACGAAGGGAGAAAAGATTAAGATTTCTACAAATATGTGGGATGACTTCTCAAATGAATTAGCAGATAAAGCTTGGGAGAAACTAGACCCAGAGAATTCTGTTTATCAGATGGTAGAATCTGGAGGTAACGGAGGTAGAATACAGGCAAGACAGGTATTAACTATAAAAGGAGTCATAAGAGATTCCAGAGGTAACTGGGTCCCTATGCCTATTAAAAGTAACTATAGAGATGGGTTAAGTGCATTTGAGTATTTTGTTGCAGCAAATGGAGGAAGGAAGGGAATTGCTGATCGATCTCTAAAAACTTCCTCATCTGGATATTTAACTAGAAAATTAGTTGATGTTGCTCATGATGTAATCATTAGGGAAGATGATTGTGGATATGAAGGAGAAGGCTTTGTAATGCGAAGAGAAGATGACAGGAGAATAGATTTTGCATCAAGAATCTATGGTAGGGTTTTAGCTCAAGATGTAAAGAGTGGTGATAAAATAATAGCAAAGAAGGGTGAGATGTTGAGCAATGCTGCTGTTTCAGAGATAGAGAAGGAAGGGATAGATGAAATCTATGTTAGAACTCCAATACTGTGTAACTCTCCATTAGGTATTTGTAAAAAATGTTATGGAGTAAATCTAGAGAATGGAAAAGAGATAGAGATGGGTAAAGCAGTTGGAGTAATAGCGGCTCAGTCCATTGGAGAGCCTGGAACTCAGATGACTATGCAAACATTCCATAAAGGAGGTGTTGCAAAAGTAGATATAACCCAAGGGCTACCAAGGATAGAGGAGCTTTTTGAAGCAAGAACTCCAAAGGCAGAAGCAGAAGTTTCATCCATAGATGGAAAAGTTCACATAGAGGTTGTTGAGGATGAGTCTGCAGTAATTACTGTTACTGGACAGAAGAAGATGAAGAGACACTATGTAGTATCAAAAGCAAAAAAGGTACTTGTCGAAGATGGACAGGATGTTAAATCTGGGCAGGTAATTTACATAGGAGCTGATGAGGTTGAGAGACAGGCTCCTTTCGATGCATCCGTCGCAATAGAAGGAGGAGTATTAACCTTAAAAGGAGCTGCAAAGGCAGAAGAAATCATCTCAGTACTTCCAGGTATAGAGATTTTGGTAGAAGAAGGATCTACTATAAAAGCAGGAACTCAATTAACCGAAGGTTCTGTTGATCCAAAGAAACTATCTGAAGTAGCTGATATTGTAACAGCACAAAAATACATATTAGACGAAGTCCAAAAAGTATTTAACGAACAAGGAGTTCCCATAGATGATATTCACGTTGAAATAATATTAAGACAAATGATAAGGTTAGGAAGAGTATTTGAATCAGGAGATTCTGATTATCTTGTAGGATCTTTGGTAAACAGGTACCTAGCAGAGGCTAAGAACGAACTATTGTTAGAAGATGATAAAAACAAAGCTTTGATAATACCTAAACTTCTTGGAATTAAAACTTCAGCATTACATACCGAAAGCTTCCTGTCAGCAATGTCCTTCCAAGAACATGTAAGAGTATTAACTACAACATCCATATTAGGGAAAAAAGATTACCTACGGGGTATGAAAGAAAATGTAATAATAGGGAGATTAATACCTGTAGGAGAGGCAGCTAAAGTAGAAGATGTAAGGGAGTTGCCAGAACTTAATTTTTAAGTTGATTTGATGTATAATAGCCAGCTATGCCAACAATAAACCAATTAACAAGAAAACCAAGGAAAAAGAAAGCTAACAAGACTAAACACATACAGCTTGCTAGAGATTTTAATCCTTTAAAAAATAGATATAAAAAAGTACCTAATCCATTCAAGAGAGGGGTATGCTTACAAGTTAAAACAATGACTCCTAAGAAACCAAACTCAGCACTAAGAAAAGTAGCAAGAGTAAGGTTATCTAACGGTATGGAAGTTACTGCATATATTCCAGGAGAGGGACATAATCTCCAGGAGCACTCAATAGTATTGTTAAAAGCAGGAAAAAAGAGAGATCTTCCAGGAGTCAAATATATCGTTGTAAGAGGGAAATATGATGCAGCAGGAGTAAAAGACAGGAAGAAAGCGAGATCAAAGTATGGTGTTAAAAGAAAAGATACAGAAGAATAGTATTATTTTAGAAATATTAAATTATGAGAGGTAAAGGAGCGAAAAAAAGAGAACAGAAACCAGATAAGAAATATGGTAGTGTTCTAATCACAAGATTGATTAACAAAGTGATGTTAGATGGTAAAAAATCATATGCTGAAAAAATGGTTTATACATCATTGGAAAAAGCAGCAGAGGTTGTAAAGGAGAAAGATGTGAACCTCTTTTTTAATAAAGTAATAGATAATGTTAGACCAGCCTTAGAGACAAGAGCTAGAAGGGTAGGAGGAGCTAATTACCAAGTTCCTGTTCCTGTATCTCCTAGAAGACAAGAGGCTTTAGCAGTCAGGTGGTTAGTTGAAGGAACTAGAAAGAAATCAGGAAAATCTTTTGAAGAATTGTTAACAACAGAGTTAATAGACGCATACAAAGGAGAAGGAGATGCTATCAAAAAGAAAATAGATACAGAAAGAATGGCAGAAGCAAATAAAGCATTTGCACATTTTAGATGGTAATATTACTTAGTACTTTCAATTCTTTCCCAACCACTCTTTGGCATATCCTTTCTAAGGATAGTTCTCTCCCAAAATATCTTTATCCAAGTGATTAGTCTGGTAGGGAAAAGGAGTAATGACCATATAAACTCTTGAGGATTTTTAGCATATTTTAAAACAAACCCTGCATATTTAAGTTCAATACTGAAACTTCTTGATTGTTTGTCCTTTTTAAAGATTCCCATGTGTTTAAGTTGGGTAAATCCACCAAGAGATCTAACCTTTTGCTTCATGTAATCCTTAAAATTAGTAGGATATTTAACATAACAGATGGCTTTTGGAGCATATGCTATCTCCATATTCTTGTTTCTGATGTAGTAGGATATATATGCATCATCAGAGAGAGCATTCTTAGGAAGTTGAATGTCTAGATTCCTAATAGCCATAATGTATCCACTCATAGGGAAGAAAGATTCTCCACTAACATAATATTCCTTTCCTTCTTCTTTTTTTGTTGTGGTTTTTCTTCTGTGATCTGCTGAGTCAGAAAGTAAATGTCCCCAATATCCAAATTTGTTGTCTTTACTGTCTTGAGAAACAGGCCTTCCACTAACCCCTCCTACGTTTTTGTTTTCAAATGGTTTAATTAATTCATTTACGGCATTTTTCTCAAAAAAAACATCCCCATCAGTTAATATAATGATATCTCCTTTTGCTCTTTTGAGAGCCATTTTTAATGCAAAAGGCTTTCCTTTCCTAGGATCCTTTATCTGAATATACTGTTTTTTAGATAGCATTAACCTGTTTGCTTCCTTTTTGCCCTGGTTTAAAGTTGGGGTATCTGGAGAAACTTGGATTATTTCAAAAGGGGTTGGTATTTTGGAATATGTCTTATCTGCTATTGATGATATGCACTTCCTTATAGTTTTAGGTTCTTTAAAAGAGGTAATAATTACAGATATCATATCCAATTATATATACATATAGTAAAATATGAAAGGATTATTCTTCTTTTGCCTCTTCTTCCTTTTCTTCTCCTTCTTCTTCAGCAGTTTCGTCCGCCTCTTCGCCATCTTCAACTACTTTAGATTCGAATACCTCTTCTTTTTGTAATTCTGTAATAGTTACAATTGTAGCGTTTGCAAGATCATTGTTAACCAAAGAGATTCCTTTAGGCATTTCTATCTCATTCACTGATATGGATTGTCCTGGGTGCTCTAGCTTTGTTATATCTATCTCTATGAAAGGAACAAGGTTTGAAAGCTTACACTTAACATCAATAGAGGGCAAAACTTCTACCAAAACTCCTAAATTGTTCTTAACAGCAGGAGAGATACCAATCATATTGAATGGAATTGTAAATGTCATCTCTTCTGTTTCATCTATTTCGAAAAATGCAATATGCCTTATTTTACTTGTGAAAGGATTAATATCTACCTCTTTTACAAGTACTTTTAGTTTCTTTTTGTCAAATTCTGCATCTAGAATAGTTGTAGAAGTTACATTTTTAAGAATTTTTGTAGAATCTGATCGTGATATCTTAACGTTAGTAGAATTTCCTTTTGAGTTATATACTACTGCAGGAACAAAGTTCTCTAGTAGTAATCTTTTAGACTTTTTACCAACAAGCTCTCTTTTGCTAAGTTTTATTGTGTCCATAACGAATAGGAGTATATCAGACTAAGAGTAAAGTGGCAATAGTTATTTAGCTTTTGGGCTTATTTCTATATCTATAATAGGTCTAAGAGGTTCTGTACATTTGACATTATCTTGTCATCATCCTCTAAGGTTTTCTCAAGGATTTGAAACCTTTCCTTAAAAGCTGCTGCTAAAGTAGGGTTTTTTGCCAAGCCTATAAAGTATTGAGGCCTATAAGAGGAGGAAGAAAGTATCTCTATCTTCTTTTCGTAACTTTTTGTAGAATATTTCATTGTATTATAAACTTCATCCTCTATAATAATAACTCCTTTATCAGTTAAGCCGAGGTATCCTTGATCGTCTATTTTAAGAGGCTTATTTCCTTTGCTGAACGCTTTCCTTTGGAGATCTACAGTCGTCTTATCGGGTAATACAATAGTCTCAAAAATATGTGGATATTTCTTCTTTAGGCCTTCCCTTACAGCTCTGTTATATCTCTCAAGGCTTGTTAATTCTATCTCATCAACCTGCTCTCCTTGCTCGCCAATCCCACCATCATCATGAGATTTTTGTTCCTGTGTTGTCTGTGGTTGAGTAACAGTTAGAGTTTCACTTTCCTCAATACCTGTTTGTACTGTTAGTGTTGAATCAACACTTGTTTGAGTAGCCTCAAGGGACTGATTTAAGTCTGTCCTATCCAAAGTATTATTAGGTTCTTCGAAATTTCCCAAATAATCCATAGCATATAAATAGCTAATTTATATATAAAGAGATTAACAACATTATTAATAATATTCAAGTATTTCTCAACCCCAACATTAGCGCTTGACAGAGATACTTGCTTGCTTTATACTCTAGCAGTTAACCTTTAGATTTGCTAATATGGATTTAACAGAAAGACAAAAAGAAATACTTCTTGCCGTTATAAATGAGTTTATGGAAGAAGCATGTGAAGTTGGTTCACTATCTCTTTTAGAAAAATATAATCTTGGGGTAAGTTCAGCCACTATTAGAAACGAGATGGTTAAATTAATGCAATTAGGTCTTTTAGAGAAAAGCCATATATCTTCTGGAAGGTTTCCTACGGACCAAGCACTTAGATTGTACGTTTCTAAGTTCATAGATGATAACGGGTTAAACCCACTAGTATCTGTAGAGATTAGGCAGGAGATTTTTAGAGAAAGGTTTTCAAAAGAAACAGTAATTAAAGCAATTCTTAGAATTATGGCAAAAGAAACATCAACTTTAGCATTTATGGTGTTAGATGAAGATGTAAGATCATATGGGTTATCTAATTTGCTTAAGTGTGAAGAGTTTGTAGATAATGTAGAGAGAACGAGAACAGTAGTTAATATCTTGGAAGATGATACATTCCTGAGGGATTTGGTAGAACAGTATTCTGGTTCAGGAGTTTCCCTATTAATAGGGGGGGAATCTGGAATAGATAATTTGGCCAATTGTGCATTAGCTTTTGTTAATGTTCCTTTTTGGGATGAAAGAAAAACATATGTAGGAGTTATTGGGACCAAAAGAATGGAATATTCAAAAGTACTTTCTGCATTAAAAGAAGTAAAAAGCGCATTAGAGAAATCTATGTTGGGATGGAGATAAATTAACTGTAAGTATTCATGAAAGAAAAAACTAAAAAGAAACAAGATACTATTTTGCAAAAAGACAGAGAGAGGGAGCTAGAAGAAAAGATAAGGGAGTTAGCATTAACAGTAGATGAGGTTGAGGATGAAAAATTGGAGGTAGAAAATCAGCTAAAGAAGGCTCTCGCAGATTATCATAACCTACTTAACAATTTAGAAAAAAGGGATGAAGTAAGGTTTTTTCAAACAAGGAAGAAACTTTTTGAATCCCTTATTCCCTCTTTGGATTCGATAATGATGGCAATTGAAGCAGGGAAAGAATTGGAATTCGAAGAGAAAAGTAAATCTTGGAAAGAAGGGATAGTAGCGGTATTAGAAAAGATAAATAAGAGCATGGAAGATATAGGGTTGGGGCAATATGTTCCTCAAAAGGGAGAAGCCTTTGATAGTAATCTACATGAAGCTATTGCTACAGTGAAAGAAGGGAAAAAGGGAGAAATATATGATGTGGTACAACCAGGATATATTTTAGATGAAACAGTTATACGCCCAGCTAGGGTTGTAGTATCTGAATAAGATTTAATTTTTTATAATTAATAATATGTCAAAAATAATAGGAATAGACTTAGGAACAACAAACTCTGTTATGGCCTACATGGAGGGGGGAAAGCCCAACATCATTCCAAATACGCAGGGAGGAAGATTAACTCCTTCTGTTGTAGCAGCAAATGAAAAAGGAGAGGTGTTGGTCGGAACAGCAGCTAAAAACCAAGCTGTTACAAATCCGGAGGGAACCATATACTCTGTTAAGAGGTTAATTGGTAGGTCTTGGGATGATCCCGAAGTCAAAAAAGATAAAGAGCTTTTACCATTCTCTATGAGAAAATCTGATAGTGGTGGTATAGAGGTTGAAATGGGGAGTGAATGGTATTCTCCTCAAGAAATTTCTGCAAAGATCCTTGCGAAAATGAAAAAGGATGCAGAAGAGTTCATAGGAGAAGAGGTTAATGAGGCTGTAATAACGGTTCCTGCCTACTTTGATGACTCTCAAAGACAAGCGACAAAAGATGCAGGTAAAATAGCAGGATTAACTGTAAAAAGAATTGTAAATGAGCCTACAGCAGCTGCATTAGCATACGGAGTAGATGAATCAAAAGACGAAAAGATTGTAATATTCGACTTAGGAGGGGGGACATTTGATGTCTCGATATTGGAAATAGGGGATGGTGTGTTTGAAGTACTTTCTACAAATGGAGATACACACCTAGGAGGAGATGATTTTGACCAGGTAATAATAGACTATCTTGCAGATGCATTTAAATCAAAGGAAGACTTTGACTTAAGAGAAGACAGGAATGCTTTACAGAGATTAAGAGAGGCAGCAGAGGAAGCCAAAATTGCACTTTCTACCTCAGAAGAAACAGACATTAATGTCCCTTACATAACTGCAACAGACAAGGGGCCTAAACATCTAAAAGAGAAACTAACCAAAGCAGAATTAGAGAAACTAACATCTGATTTAATAGAAAAAACAGTTGCTCCATGTCAAAAGGCCCTCAAAGATGCAAAGTTGAAAAAGGAAGATGTGGATCAAGTTCTCTTAGTTGGTGGTATGACGAGAATGCCAGCTATTGTAAAGAAGGTAAAAGAAATATTTGGTAAAGAACCAAATAAAGGTGTAAATCCAGATGAGATAGTTGGTATTGGAGCAGCAATTCAAGCAGGAGTATTAGGAGGTGATGTTAAAGATATAACATTACTAGATGTTACTCCATTATCTCTTGGGTTAGAAACTTTAGGAGGGGTAATGACTAAGTTAATAGATAGGAATACAACAATTCCTGTAGAGAAGAAACAGATATTTTCAACCGCTGCAGATAACCAACCAGCTGTTGATATTCATGTGCTTCAAGGAGAAAGAGAGATGGCAGGAGACAACAAAACACTAGGTAGATTTATCTTAGATGGTATTCCACCTGCTCCTAGGGGAGTTCCTCAGATAGAGGTGACATTTTCAATTGATGCAAATGGGATCTTAAATGTTAAAGCTGTTGATCTTGCAACTAAGAAAGAACAAAAGATTACTATTACTGCAAGTACAAGCCTTAAAGAAGAGGAAATAGAAGAGATGGTTGAGGAA
>Ga0255342_1003879_pt1 | contig 16016 bp, 12 predicted proteins | sample wastewater_treat_3_FD_192416 | JGI IMG/M metagenome (GOLD analysis project Ga0255342, IMG submission 192416) | Wastewater microbial communities from Lulu Island WWTP, Vancouver, Canada - plant14 | ecosystem: Engineered > WWTP > Wastewater > Unclassified | place: Canada: Vancouver, British...
GAAGGATTTGAAGGCATAACGGCTGATGGAAATGCATTTTCGGCTGAAATGGAGAAACAATTCGGATCCATTTATGATATTACACTGCCTGTTTTTCTATCTGCGTGCAAAAATCCGCGTGCTGTGTTTCAGGCAAAATCCTACGATGTCATCTACAACAGGGATGTTGCCATTGCGGACCATGGACAGTATTACCATTCCGGCTCAATTACCTTGAGTCCGTACACCCGATATTACCTGATAGTGCAAATAAACGGAAAATGGTACGCTCGATTTGCCAATGTTTGGGGCAATGCAGTGTATGGCTTTCTCTCCGCTTTTCCCGCCCTTTGAGGTGCTTTGGGAGTGCCTAGAAAGACCCGAATTGAGCTTTCCGGATTTCAGAAGAGGCGGCGGAAACCATTATGTAGAGGTTCCCGATGGAGCGAGACTGAACTGGAGGGTCAAGATAAAATGCCGTGCCGGAAATCCCAATGAATACATCACAGATTGGAGCAATTGGCATCAGCAGAACGATTAAGAGTTTCTTTAAAACTCAGCGAAATTGCATGCCATCGCTTGTCCCTTTCAATATACCAAGCTCATCGAGAAGGAAACCGCCAGGTAACGGAGTGCACTCCACTTGGTTCCCGCAATGTGCCGCAACCGAGCCGCCCACGCCTTGATAAGAAACCGGCGGTTGTAGTAGCTGCCCACGTGTGTCAGTCCGCGCCTCGCTGTGCCCGTAGCGACTGGGCATTTTTCCGCATTACCCAGCGAATTCCTCCGGCCAAATGTTGTATAAAATTTTTGTCGCTATAATGTTCGATTTTATGGCCCAGCGCCGTGTACCATTGCCGTCCGCCATCAAATTCCTGGCACCAAGCCAGTGGGAAATAATCCCCAAAAATTCGACCAGGATAAGAATCTTTTTTACTGTCTTCGATCGTCCTTAAATCCACAGCAATTAAAATATGGATGGCTGGATTCAATTCATTCATATAATAACACTCATCCTCCCACTTCCAAATGTCAGGCAGATGCTGGGTAGAGGGATTAGCATTATCAATAACCTTAATATCAAATGGCTGAAGAGGCGGATGACGGACGAACTTGCCTCCTAAATTGGCCCAGAACCATGGCCATTGGCGTTCACTGCCGCAGGCCGAATGAATTCCAACGAATCCTCCACCGTTTCGGATGTAGTCCTGAAATACTTTTCTCTGCTCTTCAGTGTCAAAAGTTTCATTGTTGGTATTTGAAAAAACCAGCACATCAAACACCTTAATTTTCTCGGCTGTAAAAATCGAAGCATCATCACTTACTTCGAATGTCCAGCCGTTTGTTTGACAGATTTTTTTTAAGCAGGCCACACTTGCGGCGATGTTGTCATGGACATAGCCCTTGCCGTTTTTGGTATAAATCAAAACGTTTTCTGACAGGCAGACAGAACTACCCAATAGTATGACCAAAGCGGTTACGACTCTCGACTTGAATGTTGCAACATTCAGACAAAAAAGAGGTGACTGTTCCATAATGTCTCCCGGATTAATTGTCGGGGTCAATGCCCCCATACGTTTATTGAACAGGGCTAATACCTTCGGATGTCTGGATTACTTTCTTGATTGTTCCATCGGAATTATAATAGAGATAGTCGATGCAGACAGCCCGACGGGCGCTTCCGCCAATCATGGGACGCTGCATCATTCCGGTGTGGTAGAAGAAATAATCTTTTCCCTTGAATGAAATAATCGCCTGGTGAATCGTATTGCAGTTGCCGGCGCCCTCGGCCAGCAGGCCGCGATAGGTCCAGGGCCCGGTAATTTTGCTTGCTGTGGCATAGGCCGTCCGCTCGGGAAAACCGGTGGCATAACTTAAGTAGTAAATTCCATTCCGCTTGTGGACCCATGGGGCCTCTTCGAACGCAGCCAGATCTTCATCGGGAATCGTATGAATCGGGCCATCCGGCTCGATCATGTTTTCTTTCAACTTGATATACCGACATTTGTTGTTGCCCCAGAGCAAATACGCCTCTCCATCATCGTCAATAAACACGGTCGGATCAATGTCGTCCCACGAGATTGCCGTGTCGGTGGTCATATCGTTCGTAATTAAAGCAGAACCGCGGGCGTCTTTGAAGGGACCGATGGGGCTGTCGGAAACCGCCACACCAATGGCCTTGCCATGAATGTCTTTGTGTGTCGTGGAAACATACCAGTAGAATTTGCCGTTGCGTTCGATGACCTGTGACGCCCATGCATCATCTTTGGCCCATGCGAAATCCTTCGGTCTGAGGGGAACGGGGTGTTCCGTCCAGTTGACCATATCGGTTGAAGAGAATACCCGCCACTCGTGCATTTGGTAGCGATCCCGATCTGGCGGACATTGATCGTGTCCGGCATAGAGATAAACAACGCCGTTATAGACGAGAGCGGCCGGGTCAGCTGTGTATTTGTGCGTGATGATGGGATTGGCTGCCTGCACTATTGGCGAGATTGTCAAGACACACAGTATGGCAAGAGTCCCTGCGAGAGTTTGTGAAGCAAAGTTCATTTTTAACATAGAGATTTCCTTTCTGTCATTTTCAAACCGGCATCATTCCTGTGAGCCGTATTAATCGATTATCCGATGCGGCAGCGTGATTGTTTTTACTTGTTCATCTGGTACCATTCCAGACTCCATCAAAGGCCTAATATGACAGCGCTATAAGAATTCGACACTTTTGGCCTTTGCCGTTTTCCGTCGGCTGGCATAGGATGCCTCGTTACGACCCTGGTAATATTCACACACATATGCTTTCTGCTTCCATGAATACGGATATGTTTGCCATATCTTCCAGGCCAGCGTATTGGCCACACCGGCCACTTGTTCCAACGTGATCTTCGGATTTTTCCCCCCTGAGCCGAGTTGTCTGATCGGCCAGAAAATACATCGCCAGTCTGGACGCAAGCCAGTGTCTGATCAGGCTCGTATAGGTTCGAACCTCAAACGCACCGAAACCGCATTCCTGTTTGGCGCGCTCAAACCACTTCTCAACATGCCATCGGGAAAAAGCGATTTCCATTAACGTCTCCAGTTTTTCTTTGACAGGAGCATTACTGACAAAATACTTCATTTCACCCGTCTGCCGGTTATGGGCAACGATCAGCCAGTACGTGCGGTCGGTCGGAACCGGACAATACGACTTGTTGTCTTTGTGTTCGACCAGATGAACCTGTGCTGATTTTACATGCCATATACATTTCCCCCGTGTCGTGTCTTTGAGCTCCATTTTCTGCCAGGACTGACCATAAAACGCCGGGCTGTGAGAAGCGATTTTGTCAACCCGATGCGACGCATGTTCGGCACGATTGGATTTACAGGCGGGTTTTTTGACCCAGACCCTGAAGTTGGCGGGAACTTCGCCGATCGCTTTTTGGCCAATGCCGTCAAGCTCAAAGAGGAATGCAGGCACTTTGCCGTATTCTTCATCATACGTGACATAATCAAACCGAAGTCCCTGGGCCAGGGTCCGCTTGATCTGCTCCATGGCGATCTTCCAGTTCGGCCGATAGGTGATCGCATCGGGAATCCCCGCCCGCTTACAGCGATCCCGATCGGCATCCCAGCTTTCCGGCAGATACAAATCGCTGGCCACCACACAACGGAACGGATTTTTGGGGTCGTTGTCGGTATAAAGCAGATGCTGGCCGATCACACAGTTGTCTTTTTTGCCGGTTTCGCCGCACCACTGACGCTGCACCCCGGGGGTGTATTGGCCCTGTTTGGCATGGGCCGAAGCGTCCAGCACCCCAATCGACCGCTTGCCGTGCTGACGGTTGACCACCTCACGAACCAGAACTTGGTCGGCTCGCCCATGGTCCCAGGCGAAAAAGGCCAGAAATTCCTGTAATGTGCGAACCGCCACACCGCACGCCAAGGCAATCGGCTCAATGGATTTGCGTTTCAAATCCGCCATCAGACCCAGGATGTACTTTTGCAGGTAGCCGAAGGTCTTGTCACGTTTGAAGCAATGGCGAACCTTCTCCAGAAACGCCGCCAAAGCCGGTTCAAACGAAGCCAACTGGTCGTAATTCATAACCAAACTCTCCAAATTGTATGTGTTTGAAGAGTTCATCGGCTAACCCATATAAAATTCTTGAGCATTTTTAGCGCTGTCATACTAAACCTCAAAGTCCCGACAACACGGATCAAGATCACCGGCATCACCGCGTCCCACATCGACTATGTTGTTAGAATAAGACCACAAGATTTCCCCTCTTCCAGCATCACAATAGTAAAAATACAGGCCGCTAAAATTGTCTTGCTCAATACCATACCACTACAGGCCGGTTTTTTCTTTGCCGTGATGGCCAGACGCCACTACTATTCTCTGTGTCAGTCATTGAGTATTCATCGTTTGCTTTTTCTATCTATTTACGTTAACAATTTTTCTCCTCAGCACAGATTCTTTTTTTATTCCACAGCCAGCCAGTTTTCGACCAAGATAAGCAAGTCGAGCCAATCGACCGCGCCATCACCTTCGGAGGGGGCGATATCAGCAGAGGGTCTCTCTGATACGCCGAGCCACTGGGCTGAGAGCGTCGCAAAGTCGGCCAAATCCACCTGTCCGTCTTGGGTGATGTCGGCGGGGTTGTATTGACGGACAAATTCCATAAAGTTCAGCATGGCCGTGAAGCTGTTCAGGGTAAACCGCAGGGTTTGCCCTGGACCGCCAGGCAAATACACATCGGACACTTCTGTGCTTGCCCACTTGTTCCAACCACCTGTACTCGGCAGCGTCACCGTCGCCACTGTTTGGCCGTTTAGCGAAAGGACGCCTTGCTGGGCTCCATATGTGCTAGCGCTGCGGACAATGATTGTATAAATGCCGGCCTGAATGTCGCAGGTATAGTCGAGCCATTCGCCGGCCTCGGCATAGACGGCATAGCCCGTGCCGCTGTCATTGACCGCCATAATATCCACCGCCTCATCGGGGCGGTATTGCTGATAGCCGTTGGTATCCGTGCGGTCGTAATAGGAAATCCACTGGCCGCCGATGTCGTAGTCCTCAAATTCAATCCGGCCGGGAATCGCATGAGGACTTGCCCCGTAGGGCATCCGACTTGTAAAGTGGAACCAGTCAAGTTGAAACCCCGTGCCTGAGAATTCAACCGTCAGGATGGCGTTTTCTCGCTCCGGCAGCGGTAAACACGGCGTCGAAATGATTTGCCAGGTTGTCAACGAACCGGTATTCGGCACGTCAAGGGTCGCTATCAGTTCATCATCCAGCCGGAAGCGAATCTGCCCGCCCGCCTGCGCTGAGGCAACACGCGCAAACACATTCGTCTGGGCGGCGGTGCTGGTAACGGTATATTTTAACCATTCGCCAGTCTGAATGTCGCCGACAGCATAGCCAAGCAGATCCATAGTAAAAAAACAATGAATCTTTGTATTGGTATCCTATTCATAATAACACCCCCACTTGAAAGACAAGAGAATTAACCGTTTAGGAACACACCGCTGCGACCAGTCCCCCATCTTAGCGGTATAGAAAAAAACGCCCGCATGATAAATCACCCGATTCTTGACAGTTAAAATCAGGTTTCCGGGCATCTGAGAAGACGCCCGGAAACCGTTTTGGCGTCATCCTGTGTTTATCTTATTCATTCAGGATGGATGCGGTAGCTATTCAGCCATTTTTCTGCAAATATCGCAAAATCAGCCAGATCGACTATGCAGTCATTATTAAAGTCATACGGCAGGTCATACAACTCATAGTTGCAAACCCAGCCGCCTTTGACCTCCAGATAATCCTGAGCAATCTGTTCGGTCGTGCGGGCATAATTGTAAATCTTCAGATCATCCAGCATGCCATTGAAGTACCCATCACCAGCGCCCCATTGACTTCTACCAAGCCAATTGTGCACAGTCGGACCGTAGCTGACCGGTTTATTTGTGAAGCTTGTATTCGTCCCGACAAGTTCACCGTTGATATAGATACGGCCTGTGCTGCCGGTCAGTGTTGCCGTCACATAGATCCATTCATTATCCGGAAGCGATTCTGCCGGAGACGTAACACTTTGCTCAGTTCCATTGACACACACAGCAAAACGCACCGCACGGTTCACGCTGCCGGGATTGACACAAAGGAACATATAGTTTGCAGTGTCATTGCCGTAATCCAGGATTCGGTTCCAGTTAGAACCGCCGCTCGAATAGACCCACACGGAAATTGTGATGTCCGAATAGGAGCCGGCCCACCCTTCGCTGATCTCTGCGTACTGGGCATCCGCACTGTTCGGATCGGTACTTCTGGGATTATCAAATTTCAGAGCAAAGTTGCCTTCGAGTTCCGGAATCCCGGCAGCCAAAACAGGAATGTCTTTTCCGGTATCATTGCTCAGCAGCATCGCATCGTATCCGCTGATGATATCCGGCGTTACACTGACACCTTCTACTTCATACGTCTTTTCAAACGGATAGTGGTTCACCAATCGTGGATACCAGAACCAAGCCACCGCCGAAGGGGCCGAAGGAATGCCTCTATCATCCGGATCGCCGTTATAAGCAATAGCATAAACACGGGCATCATCCGAACCATCGGATGCGGCACCGGTGATGAACAGCGTTTTTGTTGTAGTTCCGGAAAAGATGCCGGAATCGGTCAGCATGATATCATCGGTCTCTCCGTTTTCCGCCGTGTCCTGCTGACCGACGACTTTAAACCAGCGATAGTAGTTTGCGATAACGCCGGTTTCTATTGTCAACGATGCATTTCCACTTGCGTCCGTTAACGTGTGAGACGGAGAGGTCACAATAGCAGGCGTAGCGGAAGCTGTTGTGAAAGACCAGACCGGCCCCAGAATGTTGTTGGGGTCGCCGGATTTGAAAGGATTCCCTGTGCCGTCATCCACAGCGCATTCAACCTGCCATTGGTATGTTGTCGCCTGCTTCAGTAAATTATTAGGCAGCGGACCATACGAAACTTCCGGATTGGTCTCATACGGATCTTCTGCATGAACCTGCACTACATAATCATACAGATAAAGATTGGGATCCGTCGGAGCGCCTATCTGGAGATAAATATAGTGACCCGCAATGTCTGGGTTTACAGGATACCCTCTCTCTTCATCAATATCCGGAGGAGCTTTAAAGTTGAAGTACACGTCTTGAACTTCCCACACAACCGGATCCTCGGACACTTTAACTATCCTGCCGACGGAGCCGTCTGGATTTTGCGGCGTAACCACCGGATCGTAAGGTCCGTACTTACTGCCAATATCTGCCTTGTATTCCGGAGCCCTCGCCCCTTGCAAGGTGCCATAAGCGATGATGCTGGCAAGCCCCTCAGTCATGGGTGCATCGTAATTAAGCCGGCGGGTGCTGATTTCGCTGCCGCCAAAATCACCGTCATTCTGACTTACCTGATATCGGAAATAAAGTAATCCCGTCCCTGATCCGACCACATTATCTACAGTTACCTCAATGCCTTCAAACTCCCACGTAACCCATTCATCTTCGGCAACCTTTCCAAAATCAATTGCATTAATGGACGCACCCAAAAAGCCTCCGCCGTTAACACCTCCACTATACACCCCAAGGTAAACAACGGCAGGACCGGCAGTAACTGAACCGCCATATTGTATACTAATGGAGTTCAAGGGATGTGTATCGCCGGCAACCAAAGGCGGCTCCCAGCCGGTAGTAACATTTTCAGGGGCCGCTGGGGGTGTTGCGTCAAAATCAATCGCAAAACCTGCGGCGTTACCATAAGAGTTACCGCCCGTTTCGTCATCGTCCACCGTAATGGTATACGCCGAGGTTAACCCTGCAATCAGCAGGACCAAAATAAACCATGCCATAACTTTTCTCATGTCCAATACCTCCACAAAAATCAATAAAACATTAACAATACTTCGCACTACCTTTTTCATTAGCGGTACTTCTGTCATAATTAGGAACGTCGCTTTTTTCTATACACAACACTCTGTTTTTTGACACCCTCCTTTCGCAAATAATTTTGAATTTTGTACTAATATTCAATAACCTATTTGGGGCTCAGCACAAGAACCGGATCAATAAATATCCCCCAATCACTGTCTATCGCGGTTAAAACCATGTCTTCCAAAAACCGAGTTTCCGGGTCATCGCCTTCTGTGATCATCAGTGTCAGAAAACGGTCGTTTTCTGATAGTTCAATATCGATTGAATGAAACTGGCCTATTTTGACATGCTCTTTTTTGAATTTTAACTTTCCGTCAACCAGCACCCAGAAATCCGCATTGCTGGCGCTGGGACGAACAGCGTAACGTCGGATGCCGAATTGAGACTGGAAACGCTGAATATCAACTCCCTTTATAAGGCCGCGCATCGCCTGGAGATCAAAGGTAATCCCCATATTTGCATGCATTGAAATAGCGCGTAGCGACGCATCAGAAACATACTGAGTCTGTGTCACCAAAAAATCAACATTTGTCGTCACGTTGATAATGTTCTCGCATGTTAAGCCGGTTGTTTCCGGACATTCCTGGAACAGATGCCCCTGTGAACTGACGATTTGTTGGGACCGACCATTGGGAACGAAGACGCCGTCAACATAGGGTATAGAAGCAACAAGACGATAATCATTGGATGCCCCGCGCCTTCCCTCCGGCTTGCTGGACGGTTTGCCGGAAGTCGGATCAATTGACATGCCGATTGTTCCACTCCCAAACCCATTGCCTCCACCAACAATATCCGCCAAGTCCAGATTCTGTCCTCTCCAGACACAGTTCGATTCGGAGTTGATAACACGAACAAAGTGATTGGGCCGGCAGCAGATATCTGAAATCTCACCGGTTTTACCGGAGATCTTCCTGGCATTTCCCTGACTGATTTCCATATTCACCCTGTCGGTCTTGCCGGCCATCAGCATCGTCTTGCCCTTAAGGACATGCAGTTGGGTATTGCCGCCGATTTCCACCTGCACGCCGAACTCGGTCCCCAGATCAATGATTTTCGCATTGGGTGTGTACACAGAAAAGCCCACTGCGGTTTGGGGAACCCTTGCATACACCTTGCCGTAACTGAGGCCGACCCGGTCCTCGGCAAGAATCTGAAATTCCGCGGGACCTTCCAGAACAACCCGTGCCTGATTATCAAACAGCAACTCCGCGTATCCTTCCCGCAGCAGCCACCGCTTTTCTCCGGTTACCAGCCGGGTCCCCTTTTCCACGGGGGAGGCAATGTCTGCCCATTTTGCATTCATGCTGTCGCTAAGCGTAGCCACTTCGATCCCATGCCGCATAGAAATCAAATGAGCATACGCAATTACGAAAATCAGGGTAGCGGAACACAGCAGCAAAGAATAAATTGAAAGCTTGCTGACTTTAGGGCGAATCTTCCGGATTTCAGTTAGGGTCTTATCCTCTTTTTCAGGCTCTTCTTTTGAAATCTCTACGGCCAGAGCTGTTCTTTCATAATCTGCCATTTCCTTCCAGAACGCGTTTTTTAAAGCTCCTTCGATTGTAATTTCATCATAAACAATCTCTTTGCCTCTATCTTGGAAATTAGAAATCATCATCATCAAAGAATTATAGTGTCTAGCGGCATCGGGATTGGCCGAAAGGATTGAATTTAACTCCTCAAATTCCTCCGGTCCAATGGTTTGCTCCACCAGTTTGAGGGTATATACCGTAATTTTTGAAATTTCTTTCTCGTCCATGCTATTTTAACCTCAAGAAGACAGCTGCCTTTTTATACACTTTAAAAGAGAATTGTGGATTCTTGCCATAACCCGATATATGTGACCGGTGGTTCGGTTAAGGTTCTCAGCAATTTCCGGTACCCGAATGCGTTGAATGTACCGCATCCTAAGCATCTCTTGTTCGTAACTCTGAAGTTTCTTAAAACAATGACGTAAAGCTGTGATTTGATCGTCTTGGGTTTCAAACACATCCGACTGATCAATTAAATTTTCGATTGCTTGACTATCAAAAGTAATCAAACTTCGTTTCTGTTTTCGACAGTATTGCCTAACCAGATTCCTGGCAATGGTGATACCCCATGCTGAAAAATTGGTTCCTTCCCGGAAATCATCAAAATGTTCCCACATAAAAAGGCTTGTCTGCTGCATGATGTCTTCTGACGCAGCTTGATTGGGCATCAGAGCATAAATAAAACCATAAATCCGTTTTTGATTAGCCGTCAATAAACGGATGAACAATTTGTATTTCGGACTATTGTCTGCTTCTTTCATCATTTTCTATGTTTTTCCTCTTATGGTTATCACCAAAATCATATTTTTGGTGCATGATTTTTTGAATTTTGAGGCCGCCGTCAAAAGTATGTAATCGGCAAATTTTTTTATAACCACCTGAAAATAATGGATTTATATGAATTTTAGCGATGACAGGTTAATGTAGAAGTCAGCGACAACGATATTCTGGAACATACCGACCAGGGCTATCGACTCAACCACCGCATTATGGTCAGATTCTGTGACTCCAATACAGATTTATCGGGTCAGAATAAAAATTTATGGGGTCAAAATCCGCTGTTTGTGGATACTGGAAGCACTAAATAAAGGGCAAAAGTTACGGCGGGAAGATGTGGAACGCGGCTTAAATTGTTCTGCTAAAACGGCCCAACGGGCACTTGATATTCTCAGGAATGGTGTTATAATCTGGTTTGAAGGTTCGAAGAAGAACGAATACTATGTTTTAATCAAGACTGGGAATCCTCAGTAAGTTCTTGAAATAACGTAGTTTGCGATAAGAATCCATGACTGGCTTCAATGAAGTCCTGGGCCAGGGGTTCTAAAGATTGCTAGTCAATCCGATTCACAACGAGCACAGCAACCACCGACAGCAGCGTCGCAGAAGAGCACGGACTCTCTGCAAAAACAATTCAAAGGAGGCAATATGGAAGGGTATTTAAGGAGATTGAACGTTCAAAAAGCGAGTTTTTGGACTGTTTTGGGGCAGGGAGAAAATATTCGAGGGCCTTTTGAGGATGGAAGAAAATTATGAGAATTGTTCTGGTAGATGATCATGAAATTGTTCGGGAGGGAATGTGCGCGCTTTTGCAAAGACGGCCGGATGTCGAAGTTGTCGGCCAGGCAGGAGACGGCCGAACCGCCGTTGCCCTTGTGCAGAAACTTCAGCCGGATATCGTCATTATGGATATCGGCATGCCCAATCTCAACGGGATTGACGCAACCCAGCAGATGCTGGCGGAGAACCCCCATCTGAAAATTCTGGCCTTATCTACCCATTCTGATGCGTGGATGGTGGCCAAGATGATTCGAGCGGGTGCCAAGGGGTACATGCTCAAAGAATCCGCCTTTTCGGAGTTGGCCAATGCCCTCGATGTCATTATGGAGGGCAAAACATACCTTTGTTCCAAAATTGCCAGCGTTGTTTTTACCGATTATGTCAACATGCTCACCAACCCAAACTGGAAACTTGGGGAACTGCTCACCACCCGCGAACGGGAAGTCCTTCAACTGGTTGCCGAGGGGCGTACGACAAGACAAATCGCCCAAATCCTTGGTTTGAGCCCCAAAACGGTGGATTCTCACCGCGACCACATTATGAAGAAACTGAACATTCGCACAGTGGCGGGACTGACCAAATACGCCATCCAGGAAGGACTGACCTCTCACAGCCCGTAGTTATGAAGACGACCGGGCTTTGTTTTTTTTGATTTTGCTCGATAAGCTTGCCTGCCTTGGTTTTATCGGACGCCGGAGGTGTTTTTTTCATATCCTGTATAAAGGCGGTTCCCTATTTTACCGATGATAAGACAAATAAGGCCGGATGCGGATACTTTCTCTCTTTGATTCCTGCGGCAAAACTTCCGACAAAAGTGCTCGAAAAAGTATTTTACGCTGCGGCCGCCGAACGGCTGGAAGCAGCTTTTAGAAAGGGAAGTCTGAAATGACTCGTACAAATCGAACCTCAGCGAAGCGCTCCTCGAAAGCAGCCGATGCGTCAGTGAACCGCCTGCCGTCTTCGGATGAGCAGAAACCGCTCGAGAACAAACTCGGGCCGGCTGAAGAGTCGCTCCAGGCCGTCTTCGATTGGGTTCCTCTGATGATTTGGGATTGCGGCCGAGGAGGAAAGATTCGCTATGTTAATCGATATGCGGCAGAGACGCTCGGCCTTTCCGCTGAGCAGCTCATCGGCAAAAACTATGATGAATTGTTTACCAAAGATGCAGAACAGACTGTTCAGGCGGCTCAAAAGGTGAGCCAGGGCAATCCCTCCCCTCTCAGGCAGCGAGGGACATTGCGGACGGCAAGCGGCATTCGATGGGTGCTGGCCGAGCGGGTTCCTTATCAGAATGCCAAGGGAGAAATTGCCGGTGAGATTATTTTTGCTCACGACATTACGGAGCAGAAGGCCGCAGAAACCCAATTGCAGCAGGCCGATCGTCAACTTCGTGCCGCTGCCCAGCGCATCCGTGTCCTGGCGGAAGAGGCCGCCGGTGCCGACCGAGCCAAAAGCGAATTTCTGGTACGCATCAGCCGTCAGCTGCGCGCACCGGTGAACTCCATTCTCAGTTTTGCGGAGATTCTGCACAAGGAGGAGCAGGACGAAGAACATCGGCAGTATCTTCAGACGATTCAGCATTCAGCCGAAGCCCTGCTGTCGCTGGTTCAGAGTATTCTTGATTTTGTTAAAATCGAAGCCGGCAAAGTTCCTATCCAACTGGTGCCCTGCCGCTGTGCGGAAATTGTCAAAGATGTGTTCGACGGGATGGGCTCAGCGGCCCGCGCCAAGGGGCTGGATTTTACCTGGGAATGCTCGCCGCAGCTGCCCGAACTCATTTATACCGACCCGATGCGGCTCCGCCAGTGTCTGCTGAATCTGCTCAGCAATGCCGTACAGTTTACGGAACAAGGCCGTGTTGCCATTCGGGTGTATCCGCAGGTTGCGGCCGGACAAAAACGGATTCGTTTTGATGTGGAAGATACCGGCATCGGAATTGAACCCTCCCGACAAAATCTGATTTTTGAATCGTTTGCACAGGCCGAGCATGCGGATGGCCGTCCAAACGAAGGCACAGGTCTGGGGCTGGCCATAACCAGACGGCTGATCGGTCTGCTGGGCGGACATCTGGAATTGAGCAGTCGGCCCGGCAAAGGCAGCACCTTTTCTCTGATTCTTCCGTCGTTTGTGGAGCCGATGCAGAATACGGCCGCCGTGGACCCCAGCCGTTCTGAGGCGGCTGCCGCGGAGGATGACCGCCATATCGGATGTATCGGCAGGATTCTGCTGCTCGAAGATCATCCGCCGCGTCCGGTTCAGGCATCCCTGCTGCTTCGGCGGGCCGGTCTGGAAGTCGAGGTTGTCCCAACGCTCAGGGAAGCCCTGGAGCGGCTGCATCAGGTTTCCTGCAATCTGATCCTGGTGGCGCTGGAGACGGTTTCGGAGGCCAAGAAGGCCGCCGCACGACTGCGCGACTTTGATGAGCAGCTTCCGATTGTGGTCATCACCAGCGATTCCTCGCGGAAGGCGGCCGAGCAGTTCAAGATTGCCGGCAGCAATGCCGTTCTCGTTGAGCCGGTCTCCCGTGTTCAGCTGTATGAAACGCTCCGGTCGTTTCTGTCGGTTCAGGCCGCCTCGGCGGTTCGGCAGGATTTTTTGGCTGACGAATCTGCCGATACCCTGCTTGAACGGCTGCCGGCGATGATGGAACAAATGATGGAATCATACGCCCGAAGCGACTACGAAATGCTCTCCGATTATGCAAAAGTTTTGGCTGACCTGGGTGAGCAGTCTCATCATTCCTTACTGCTCGAGAAGGCCCGCCGTCTTGGGGACTATCTGACCGGCGGCGTTTTTCAGCCCGATGAACTGCACAAGCAGGTGGAAGAACTCAACGAACTCTGCCTGCAAATCAGTTTAGGCCGCTAAGCCCTTTTGAGCGGCTAATAAACATAGACCAGCCGAAGTTTGACATTCCATTCATTTTTGGCGCTGCCGGTTTTGTCCAGGGAGATTTGTTCACACTGCAAATCCGGCCAGCGGGCCAGCATAGCGGAAAGAAAACCGGCCACGGTTTCAATTTTGACGGACTTGAAAGACAAATCGGCGCTTTTGCGTGTTTTGCCCTGCTGTTTGATGGCCTGGCGAACGTTCAGCGTATAACTGCCGGAAGGGATTCCCAATTCCTTTGTGAAGCGGTCCACTTCAGTCGTGAAATCAAAATCGCCTGATTGTCCGCTTTGCTCCTGATAGTTCACACGAGCCGGTTCGAGCTGCAAAATTTGCTCAATCAGTTTAGCCGCCTCGGCGTGTTGTTCTTTTTTGCTGTTCCATGCTTCCTTCTGACGCGGATAAAAGACCAGTCCGCTGGTCATGGCCCATCCGGCGGCCAGCACCGGCAGCAGAATAAAGAAGAAATCCGGCTGTTTCCAAAAATTCTTTTTCATTGGCCTGCTCCTTCCTTTTTTGTCTGAAGGACAATCTCAAACTTATCCCGCGGCGGAGCAGGCGAAATCTGGTTGCTCTCCACCTCGAGTTTGGGGTGTTTTTTAAATTCGTCCAAAAGTTGGAGCGTACTCCTGCGGCCGTTTGTGTCTCCCTGCAGCCGAAGGGCTCGTTCTGTAATGGAAATCTGCTGTACCTGAAAATCGACCGACGGCGGCGTCTTTATAAGTGCTTCGAGCAGAAAAGTAAGCCGCGCGGGCACCGAGTTATCATCGCCGGTGCCGAATCCTTCCTGCCGCTGCCGCACCTGGCGAAGCACATTTCGCAGACGTGTCAGGATGGGCTGATTGGGCGGGGGCTTTTGGCCGTACATGCAGCCCTTGTAGTCGGCGAGCAGTTTGTCATCGAGCCGGGCAATATAGGTTTGGAGCCGCAGCGATTTCATCTGAAAATAAAGACCGATGGACACAAGAATAACCGTCAGGGAGATGCTGATCAGCCGCAGCGATTTCTGAAGCATTTTTCTCTGTCCCTGATAGGGCAAAAAATCCCGGCGGAAGTCTGCCTTGCGGCTCCGATGAAGAGAAGACAGAGCTGCTCCCCAAGCCGCCGCGGCCTGAATCGGATCGCCCTGCTCACCGGCCGGCCATTCGAGCTGTTCCGTTTTGACCGGATAGGATATTTTCTGAGCAAGCGCCTCCGGCTGGACCTGCTCTGTCTCGCCGGTCAAAATCAGGGATTCAACCGGTTCGCTCGACGCCCAGCCGGCCAAGGTGAGCTGAATCTGGCCGGCCAGTTGAGGAACAAGGTCTTCGCCCCTGACCAGCCCGACCCGCCGAAAATAAACCGCTCGTCCCTTGTTGGCGTTTCGCAAAAAGAGACATTGAGTCCCGCAGAGCCACACAAACAGATTGCGGCTGTCCTGGAACGAGGGTGATTTCTGTTCGAGAGCACGGGCCAGCGAGACGGCCTCCGGCTCCATCAGCACCGGGTCGGTTCCTTCCGCCTGAAGGTCCAGCAGCAGATTGGTAAGCGTCTGGCGGTCGGCGGCGTAAACCATCACCTCTGCTCCCTGCGGATGGGTGTGAAGAATCTCGTAGGCCACCGCCAGCGCAGCAGCATCGGCGGCAGCGGCTTCTTCCGCGTCAAACTTGATGGTATGGTCAATCTGGCGGGGGTCAGAAAAGGACGAACGCACCGGATACTGAGCATAAAAATCACTGCGAAGAGAAACAACCGCCCCTTCCGTCGGCAGATTTTTGGAGCGGATTGCCCGCCCAATGGCGGCGCCGAGCGACAGCGCCCCTGAGGCGGACGAGTCGGCGGCTGCGCGGAAACAATCAATGACAGAAGCATCCGGTTTGCTGGAGTCAATCACAGCAACCGTCGCTTCCTGCCGGCTGACGGCTATTCCTAAAACAAGTTTGGGCTCCACAGTGGCTCTCCTATGGTTAACGGCCGTAAAGCACAGCCAGGGTTTCTACTTTTTTCTGGTCTTTAAAAACTGTTGCCGCCGCCATACATCGGGCATTCCCGCAGCAGCTGGTAATCCGAATTTGGAAGAAAGAACTTTGCGTCGTCAAATAAGGGGTCGCCGCCCGAATCTGCTGGGTCTCTTCCGGAAGCAATTCTATCAGC
>Ga0255342_1003880_pt1 | contig 16015 bp, 9 predicted proteins | sample wastewater_treat_3_FD_192416 | JGI IMG/M metagenome (GOLD analysis project Ga0255342, IMG submission 192416) | Wastewater microbial communities from Lulu Island WWTP, Vancouver, Canada - plant14 | ecosystem: Engineered > WWTP > Wastewater > Unclassified | place: Canada: Vancouver, British...
GCCCTGAACAACCAGGTTGTCACGCGCTGTTTCCCAACGCAGGGGTTGTTCTATGTCCGTGAGTCCGACCGCTCCGCGGGTATTCGCGTAAAGAATGCCACCATGGCGTCTCAGTTGCAGCCGGGAGACACGGTCAGTTTCAGCGGCACGATGAAGTCCGAAGGTTTTGAGAGATATGTGGATGTCACTAGTCCGGCCACGGGCGAGTCTGGTGCACCGCCGAACCCCTTGACCACCATCAACAGATCCATTGGCGGGGCCGACGGACCGTACAATGCGAAGACCGGTGCCGGGCAGAAGGGAGTCATCGGTGGAAGTGGGCTGAACAACATAGGCCAGCTCGTGCGCACAACCGGCAAAGTCGCGGGCGTCGGCCTCGGCTTCTTCTATTTTGATGACGGCTCGGCGCTGGATGATACGACAGGACACGGGAAAGGCCTTCGGGTAAGCCTTGCCTGGCAAACAACGGGTGAAACGCCCATGGAAGTCCCTGCCGCCGGAGCGTATGTCACCGTAACGGGCATCAGCAGTTGCGAACACGTCGGCTTTGATTCCAGCAACAACCCTCGGCTCATGCGTGTGATACGTGTGCGGGCTGCTGGCGATGTTGTTCTGCAGCAGGTTGTCGGGATTCCAGCATACTTGCAGGCCGTGGCTAGCGGAAAGGAACCTGCAACCCAGCAGTTCAAGATCAGCCTTTATTGGCAAGCGGTCCCTGGCGCCACGGGATATAGGGTATATCGGGGAACCACTTCCGGCGGTCAGGACTATTCCTTACCGTTACCAGGGCCCACCCCCGTTCCGACCTATACCGGTAGCCCGACATACATATTCAATGACGTGGGCGTCTCGGCGGGACAGACTTATTATTACACCGTCCGTGCGCTCAAGGGCGTATCCGAGGGCCAACCCTCGATTGAAGATAGCGCGACGCCTAGCCAGGGCGGTATCCCCTGGGACACTGGTGACCCAAGTGTAGTTCTGCCTGCGCTTCAAGCCGCCTTTCCAGACGATAATATGGAACTCCAGGCGATACGGGCACTTGGTCCGGATGGACGGATATATGAGTTCGGCTATCCTAGCGCCTTGCCTCCAGACGGGGTCGTTAACTCTTCTGGTGAGGTGACCTTACAGAATGGAACCAAGCATCAGTTGCCAAGGGACTATGAAAGAGAAGACGATATCACCGTCCAGCTACAACAATTGACGGATCCGAACAACGGCCATACGGGTCCTTATCGTCGCGTTCTGACCCGCGCGTCCGGAAGCTACAGAGCGGTTAGCGGAAGATTCAGGCTACCGGATCCAACTGTTGGGAATCGGGAGACTCCGTACGCGTTCACTACTTCCCAGGGTGCCACGGAGAGCACCAAGGATCGGGCGCATCTGTACCTAGGTGCGAGCGTGACAGTGGGATCTGTACGCGGTGCCGTTGAGATCGATGCTGGTATTTGGTTTGATACGACTTTTGGGCCGGAGGGCCGATGGCGCATGTTCCAGAACATTAACTCGCGTTGGGTGAACATGCCGCCCGGTGGCTGGTTTGAAGGAGGACAGGATGTCCGCGCGACATTCTCAGTATCGGCAGTTGAGGATGACCTGGTTCTTCTCCAAATGCGAACCCTTGATGGGAATGTCATCCCACTACCAGCCGCCGCACGCGGAGTGCGGAAGAACGCCGCAGGATGTCGGATGAAGAGAGCTCATTCTATCGCTCAGGATTTCGTCGGCCCGCTCCCCGAAGCATATCGCCTGCAGCCTGACTACAGTCTTGGCTACCGGCAGACAGGATCTTACTTCCTCGCCTCGGAGTGGCATGATGGCCAGGTACGGCCGGTGGGCGGTGTCTTTGAGGACTGGGGCACCCAGCATTCCGACGCCGCAGATGCGGTAGGGTTTCCAGCCAGCTCCGGCATTGTTAGCTGGTCTAACAATCCTGTGACGCAAACACAGCGCTATGCACGGGAAACGGTGAACATAGACCTTTAGGAGTGCCCAATGCTACTACAACGATACCTGGTTTACAGTTCGTTTCTCGTGTCTATGCTCGGCCTATTCCTATTCCCGGCTCGCGCAGCGGACACCCCACCGCAGGGCAGACTGATGTACAACGAGGTGGGTCCGGTGGCAAGCCGCTGCCGCATTCGCCTGTTCACTTGGCCGGGGAAACAAGCAAGAAGTGTTGCGCCGATTGCGGCCGGGGGTGCCACGCTCCGCGGCTATGTTGGCCCCGCCACAGCATCTCCCAAGGGCAACAATGTCGCCTTTGTGTGCTCTAGCTCACCTGATGTCCGCGGCACCGATCTTTGGATAATGGATATGGAGACGGGTAACAGCCGCAGAGTGACAGGCGACGAGGGAGGGTACTACGATGCTAGATGGTCACCGGACAGCGCTTATCTAATAGCCACGACCCCGCAAGGCCAGTTCGCCGACGAGGATGCCTTGACGCAGGTCCCACGCAGCGCACTGGTATCTGTCGAGCTCAAGACCGGAAAGCGCTTCTGCCTGGCAAAACCTGCCGAGTACCCGGCGTGGTCCAAATCCGGCACCCATGTCTACTACCGTGAGCCAGGTAACGACTGGATGCTCCGGGTGAGCCGCAGTGGTGGAAAAGCGTCGAGAGTGCTGCGTTTCACCGGCAAGGTAGCCACCCCACCCAACAGACGCGATGATAGGGCAGTAACGGAGGAGGCAACCACGCGACGGTTGATATTTGGCAAAGCGGCAGCGCGGGTGCTATCTGACGTGCTCGGCCCAGTGCCCGGGATTCTTGAATCATGGTCCAACGGACACGGCCAACTGGCCGTGGTTGAGACTGCGCGCCCCAACGTCCGCGATACTGCATACCATGGCACGCTAGCAATCTACAGTCTGGATACGGGCGAGCGACGCTATCTGTCGTGCGCTGGCGCCGACCTTAGTATCATAGCTTGGCCAAAGTCCAGCGACTGGATGCTGGTGACAGACATAGCACAGGGCAAGACTGCTGGAAGAGAGCGCCGGGTATTTGGGGTTCGGACAACTGACGGCAAGCGCATTCCAATTGTGGAAGTGCCGGCGACCGCAACAGGGCTGACCTGGATAGATGGATAGCTACCAGATGAGGGCTGGTTCCCCTATGTGAAGTTCATCCCCGAGACTTACAGGCTCCTGTGAGAATCAGCATTGAGGACTTAGAATCTCTTCTTTTCTATCTCCCCAGGTGTCCCCACCTGGGTCTGGAAGACGTTTTTTCCTGTCCTTCAATCACCCCCAGCTTGGGGCCATCGTGGATGCGGGCGCACACCGCAAGTGGAGCTATGAGTACAATCTGATGAGCGACAATTAGAATTCCCGTTCAGCGACGATTAGAATTCCCGCCTGGGAGCAGGGTTTAGACTGTTCGAGTAGCTCTGGGGACGGAGGCTCGAATGGTCACGGACAAGCAGGTGAGGAGACTAATGAATCTCATCAGGAGAGGCAAGGGCCAGGCAGCCGCGGCTGCGGGGGCCGGGATGGACGAGAAGACCGCGAGGAAGTATCTTGGATCGGGGAAGCTGCCGAGTGAGAGCAGACGGGAGCACACGTGGCGGACGCGGGCTGACCCGTTTGTGGATGTATGGGAGGAGGTTTCTTCTCAGCTCGGCCTGCATCCGGGGCTGCAGGCCAAGACGCTGTTCGAGGATCTTCGGCGCCGGTATCCGGGGTCGTTTGCGGAGGGGCAGTTGCGGACACTGCAGCGGCGGGTGAAGATATGGCGTGCGACAGAAGGGCCGTCGCGGGAGGTGTTCTTTCCGCAGGAGCATCATCCCGGGGTGCTGTGCGCTTCGGACTTCTGCCACATGACCGGCCTTGGCGTGACGATTCAGGGTCAGGTGTTTGTGCATCTGCTGTATCACTTCGTGCTTACGTATTCCAACTGGGAGACGGGGAGCGTCTGCTACTCGGAGAGCTTCGAGAGCCTGTCAGCGGGGCTTCAGAGCGCGCTGTTCGAGCTTGGCGGCGTTCCCGGGCGGCACAGGACGGACCGTCTGAGCGCGGCGGTGCAGAAGCCGGAGAGCCCGGATGCGTTCACGAGGCGCTATGAGGCGTTGCTGGGGCACTACGGTCTGTCGGCAGAGCGGACGCAGGCGGGCAAGGCCCATGAGAACGGGGATGTGGAGCAGTCGCACCGCCGGATAAAGGAAGCGCTGGACCAGGCGCTGCTGCTGCGGGGCAGCAGGGAGTTCGCGAGCCGGGAGGATTACGTTGAGTTTCTTCGCCGGTTGTTTCGTGAGCGCAATGCGGGGCGGCAGTCGCGGCTGTCGGAGGAACTCAAGGAGTTGAGGCCATTGCCGTGCCGCCGGTATGAGTCCTTCACGAAGCTTGAGGTGCGGGTGGGCCCATCCAGCACGATCAGGGTGAAACACAACACCTACTCGGTGATGAGCAGGCTCATTGGAGAGATGGTGGAGGTCAGGCTCTATGCGGAGCATCTTGAGGTCTGGTACGGGCAGAGGTTGCTCGAGCATCTGCCGCGGCTGCGGGGCGAGAGCCGCTACCGGATCGACTACCGTCACATCATCGACTGGCTCGTGCGGAAGCCGGGCGCGTTTGCGAACTACCGCTACAAGAGCGATCTGTTTCCTACCAGCCGGTTCCGGATGGCTTATGATGCGCTGTGCCAGACGAACCTGCACAGGGCGGACCGGGAGTATCTGCGGATTCTGCGGCTGGCGGCGCTACAGACCCAGGATGGGGTAGACGATGCGCTGCGGTTGCTCTTTGCCTCCGGCGATCCCATCACAGCCGATGCCGTCGAGGAGATCGTGACCTCGGGACAGCAGGCGCCGGTGCCAACAGATGTCATGGTTCCGGCGGTGGATCTGTCGGCGTATGACTGTCTGCTGGCCGGGGCGACATCGGCGCCAGGCCTTCTGGAGGCACGGTGATGGCATCAGCGGCGCCGGTGACCGGCAGGCTGGATGAGTATCTGAGGGAACTCCATCTGCCGGTTGTGCGGGCGTGCTATGCGGAGGCGGCGGCGCAGGCGGCTCGTGAGCCGCTGACGCACACGGAGTTCCTGTTGGGCCTGCTCGAGCGGGAGTGCGAGGTAAGGCGGCAGAACCGGATCGAGCGTCGGCTCCGGGAGTCGCGGCTTCCGCTTGAGAAGACTCTGGAGTCGTTCGAGATGAGAAGGCTGCCCCGGCAGGTGACCCATCTGGCGAGGGCTCTGTTGGATGGCTCTTTTGTTGACAGGCGCGAGAACGTGCTGGCGTTCGGGAACCCGGGCAGCGGCAAGACCCACCTGCTGTGCGGGATATGCCAGGAACTGGTGCGGGCTGGCCGGCGGGTGCTCTACACCACCACGAGCCTGATGGTCCAGGATCTGCTGGTCGCGAAGCGGGACCTGGCGCTGCCAAGAACGCTCAAACGTCTGTCGGGCTATGACGTGCTGATGATCGATGATCTGGGATACGTCCAGCAGAACCGCGAGGAGATGGAGGTGCTCTTCACGCTTCTTGCCGACCGCTATGAGCGGGGCAGCGTGATGATCACGAGCAACCTGCCGTTCAGCAAGTGGGAGAGCATCTTCAAGGATCCGATGACCACGGCGGCGGCGATCGACCGGCTGGTGCACCACTCGGTCATCCTGGAACTAAATCTGCCGAGCTACCGCATGGAGCACGCACGGCAGGGCATCGAAAAGATAGAATCAGGCTGAGGCAACCAGACGGGAAAAACAATCGTCGTCGAGCGGGAACAATAGTTGACGTTCATCAACAATCAGCGGTGGGCAGAGTTTTTCAGCAGAAAAGGATCAAAGACGACTCAGAAGACATTAGGATTTGCACAAGAGTTGGCCAAGCAGTACGGTTTCAAATGGGGCCTTTAGAATGGAATCCACGATCGGGCTGCCCTTCGCAGGGCTGCCCGTGACAGGTCCGCGCCCTTGAAGGGCGCACAGTCGCCAGGCAGGCTCTGAACGATAGCCCGGACAGCGACTAGGTGGGATCGGTCCAGGGCGCGCGGCAGGTGGGAAAGACGACGCTGGTGGAGCACGGCGGCGCCCATCCGTACGTCGAGAAGAGTACCCTGAAGGACGGTGCGGGGCTGTACGGCGGGTTCGCCAACGGCGAATACCGGCTGGCGGGCGAGACGCTGTACCTTCCGGTGATCTGCCCTCGTACTCAGCAGGACATCGTCACTGTGCAGTAGAGCACTCAGGCAGGGAACTGGCTCAAGGGTCCTTCGCCCGGAACACGGTTGCCAGAGGGGGCGATAATGACTGATGACGTCATCGAGGACTTTGACGGGGTTCAGAGTCTTGGCCGGGGCATATCTCCTTCCAGGGACCGCCAGGCTGCCAGTCAGCCTCGAACGCCTCTCCCTGCGCCAGCGACGCGAGGACAGGCCATACGAAGCCCGCCAACTGCTGGATCACGCACTCCAGCCCGGCGTTTCTGTCTTCGAGCCGGCCGCGGCGCACAAACGCATTCCACTGCGTCCGCTTCTCCGCATTCTGTGAGTACGCGGCGGTGAACACCACGGGCGGATTCAGGGGGATTGGAGTTGCGCGCCGCCGGAATGTAGCGCCGAGCGACTCAGCAAGCACACGGCCTTCGAAGGCGAACCGGCGGGACATCTCCGAGACGTCGAACAGATCCTTCATGCGGCTGTTCGCCAGGCCCAGGGCCACCATGGCCTGAACCTTCTCCGCAACCAGCGTTTCGGGCGGATACGTTCGGACACATGGAGCGGGCATGTCGAGCAGGACGGGATAGGCGATCTCGCGCGCCGGCGGCACCACTGCATCGCCGAAGCCGATGTCAATTGACAAGGGGATTGCCGCGTCTCCCAGGTGACACTTGAGCTTCACGCACTGCCCCGGGTACTCCTGATGAGCGGCTTCCACGAGGGTGATGCTGACTGCATCGAAGCGCAGGCCGTCCGGAACGTCAACGGCCATCGTGCAGAGGTCTGCAAAGACAGAAAGAATCCGCCCTGCTGAGCCGTCGCCGAATCCCAGGAGGTCCACGTCGCGGGTGGGCCTGTGCGGCTCGTTGGTCCACGCCGCGAAGAGCATGGCGCCCTTCAGGATGAACGAATCCGCGTGGGCCGACCGGCCGAGACGGTAGAGCAGACGCTCCACAGCGTAGCGGGTCAGCACGAACTGGAAGTCTTCGCCGCGCTGCCGTGCCAGACTGGTCAGCCGGGCGCGGACGGACGCCGCGAGGTCCTTGACGGGCCGCTCAGGCAACGAGCGCCGCCAGATATGGCCGCATGACGTTGCTCACCCGGCAGATGCAGGCGTAGTGCTCAAGCTCGTCCGTGGTGAACTTGCGCTGGCGCCAGCCGTCGCGCAGCGCCTCGAGCGCGACGTCCAGCCCGATCTTGTTGCGGAACTTAAAGCAGTCGGCCACGGTCTTGGCCGGGTTGTAGATGCGGACCGGAACTCCGTCAACGGCGTGTTCTTCTATCCCTTGAGTCAGGGCGGCTCCCGAGTAATGGACAATGCGTACGGGCGGGTAGCTGATCACGGGACGGCGGGCGTGCTGAGGAATGGCCAGCCAGATCTCGAACGGGCTCTGCGTACCGACCTCGTGGAAACGCAGAGCCGAAAGGAGGCATACGACCCCGTCCGGGACCCGCTTTGCCACCACCGCCAGGGAATTCCCCGCATCTGCCTCCGAATCCGTTAGCCTGTACACCCCGCGGCTAACACGCTCAAAGACGCCGCGCGCATACAGCCGCCACAGGTAGGCAGGGTTGATTCCCGCCTCGGTGAGGTCCTTGACCCGGATCACCCCCGACTTGCGGGCCATCCGTTCGAGCGTGGTGTATGTGCTTTGGTCGGGCATGGCTGTATAGAACCGCAGGTATTTATGAGTATCTACCTGCGTTTTTATACAAACCGCCGCGGGATGTCAACACCTTCCCGCCTGCCACAGTCCACCCGGAAGGCCGATCGGCAGAGCATCTGGCGGCGAAGCGACCGACCCTTCGGCCGTGCGCCGCACCACTTTGGCAGGTTCATCGCGTTCGGACGCTGAGGCCGAGAACCCCAGCGGATATCGAGGCGGTGGAGTAGCGCCAGAAGCGTCTGATGTGCACCCGCGGAACGAGCCTACCAGCGGCTGGCCAAGCGCGTATACGCATCGGCAATCGCGGCTGCGGCCGTCCTGGTTTCGTCCTCCGTGTTGAAGCGGCCGATGCCGATGCGGATTGTTCGGTAAGCCTCTTCGCGTGACAGCCCCATGGCAAGCAGGACGTGTGAGGGTTCCATCGCTCCGGAACTGCAGGCGGAACCGGTCGAAAGAGCAATCTGGCGGCAGTTAGCGATCAGTGTCTGGGCATCCACCCGCGGAAACGTCAGGCTGCTGCTGCCAGGCAGCCTCGCGGCGTTCGTGCCATTGACCCGGATACCAACAACGCTCTCCAGAAGAAAGGACTCCAGCCTGTCACGCATGCTGGAAAGACGCACGGATTCGCCGGGCATCGCCCCGGCGGCCAGCCGGCACGCTTCGCCGAAGCCCACCAGGGCCGGGACATTGTGGGTGCCCGGGCGCAACCCATGCTCCTGGCTGCCTCCGAGGAATACGGGGCGCAGGTGGGTCCGCCGCCGGCCGCCTCGGACGTAGAGCACTCCCGCTCCCTTTGGACCGTAGAGCTTGTGCGAGCTGGCTGACAGGAGGTCCACCCCAAGGTCCTCGACGTTGAGCGGAATCTTGCCCAAAGCCTGTGCGGCATCCGTGTGCGCCAGCGCCCCGACAGCGTGGGCCGTCTCAGCGATCTCGCGGACAGACTGAACGGTACCGACCTCGTTGTTGGCCATCTGCACGGAGACCAGCAAGGTCTGCTGGTCAATGGCTTCGCGGGCCGCGTCGAGGCACACCCGACCATCTCGATCCACCGGCAGTTCAACGCAATCCCAGCCGGAGCGCCCGAGCTCGCGGACGGGCCCAAGCACGGACTTGTGTTCGATAGACGCCGTGACTATGCGCCGGGGCTCACTGTGACTGGCGGCCGCTGCTCCCAGGATGGCGATGTTGTTGCTCTCCGTTGCCCCGCTTGTGAAGATGACCTCCACGGGAAGACAGCCGAGAAGAACCGCGACTTGCGCCCTGGCCGTGTCAACGGCTCGCTCCGCTGCTTCGCCCAGAATGTGCTCAGCGCTCGAGGGGTTGCCGAAGCTTCCGCGAAGGAACGGAAGCATAGCCTCCACCACGCCCGGGTCACAGGGGGTGGTGGAGTGGTTGTCGAGGTAGATGATGGAGCCCAGGGATGACTCAGGCTGGCAAGACATCTGCGGAGATCACTCGCTCGTACTGGCGGTACTCGGCGTCCAGCTCGTATAGCTGATCCCAGATGTTCTGCCTGAGCCTCACCGCGGGTTTCACGCAGTACCGGATCAGTTCTTCTTCACTTACAGCACCATCGGGGAACAGCAGCTTCATCATTCCACTGGCGATCCCGCGCACAGATTGCTCGTTCCTTCCATAGGCGCGCTCTCCCCCGAGCTTCACTCGGCGCTGCATGTAGGCATCCGCATCGAGGTCATGGCGCAGGGCGATAAGCGCATCGCCGAAGAAGTCGGACTTGAGGCCAACGCCCGAGGCGAAACTCGATGAGCCAAGTTTCTGCACTTCCCACCCCGGAATGAGGCCTTTGAGCCGATCGAGGAAGGCTGTCTCCTGCAGAAATGCAGGAAGCTCCCCAACGAGTGGATGGCGGATAGGCTTCTGATGCGAGTCGAGAGCGATGTTTGCCAGCAAGACCAGACCGCAGTCGCTTGACATCTCGTGCAAGCCGCCTCTGGTGAGCCGGGCATTGGCCAGGAAGCCTTTGAGGCCGCCGACGATCTGCTCGGGCTTTTCGAACTTCAGCGTCTGAACCTCATCCAGCACAACGACGCTGAACCGTGCCAGCAGGCCGGGCTGGCCCGTTGCATTGTTTACAAACAGCACTGCCGGCGACACGGTGCCGCCGCTGATGAGACGAACGTGCGGGCTGATGTTCTCGAAGACATAGCTCTTGCCGGTTCCCTTCGGCGCGAGTTCCACCAGATGCATGTTCTTCTGGACGAGCGGCAACAGCCGGCCCAGCAACAGGCTCTGCTCGTTTTCGCTGAACGCGTCCGGCGAATACCCCATTGAGAGAATCATCAATGATCGCCATTCAGTCGTCGTGAACTCCTTGCGAACCTGCTTGTAGAGGTCGAGGTCAACAGACGCCTGCATCGGGCGGAAGCTCACAACCGCCACTCCATCCTCGGTGTTGAGCAGTTCCGTAATGCCCCACATGCCCTGTTTCAGGAGCCCGGGGTTCGCGTTGACCAGTCCATCGGTAACCAGGGCGTCGTCAATTCCCACCAGTGGAAGGCTGGCGACGCGCTCCTGCTTGTTGCGCTTGAGCACGACCTCGACCTGAACGGGCGTCAGAATCTTGACCGTGTCTCCCTGAAGGAGCCTGTGCTTGATCAGGTTCTGGTCGCTGGGGCCGGGGATGAGGCGATCGGCCCAGCTCTGCACGCGCTCCGCTTCCTCGGCGGTCAGCGGGCCAGACCCGGGCGCAATGCTCTCCAGAATCCACTCGCCGACATATCCGGGAACACTGCGCTTCTGCAGCTGGCTCATGGGCAGGCGGCGCTTGTCGATTGCCAACTCCCCAAAATGCCTGACAATCTTCTCGTCCAGTGTGGAAGGTGTGGGAAAGGCAGATGCATCCATGGCTTCTAGAGATCCTCCAACATGTTGTGCCGCTTGTACATCTGCTCGGCTTCCAGACGCAGCGTCACCGGCACGGTGAACTCGAAACCTGACTCCAGCCGGCAAACCACGCGGGCGGCGGCGCCGGCCAGCTGCTCGTAGCTTGGCCACTGCGGCAGTCTCGCCTCCAGCTCTATGGCTGAGTAAGCAGCCAACCTGCCCTGCAGCGGCACAGCCCTGATATCCTCGGGGCGGATTTCAAGGCGGAACTCGTGAACGGTGACCGGCTGACTGTGCTGGTTCGCGAACTTCAGCGTAATGGTGCCCTCAAACGAGGGCCGTGCCTTGCCGCGGGCGGTGCACTCCACCTCGGGCAGAGCCTGCCGGCGAACCAGTTCGATCCAGGGCACGATCACCTCTTCCGGGAATAGCCCGCCGTGCGCGAACTCCACGCGCCCACGCTTGCCGTCCGATGCAACAAAGGCGCCATCGTTCAGAGCCACGGCACTGTGAACAGGGAGGCCAAACCGGCCTGCGTGAATAAATGCCACGCCAGCACCCTCGTCAATCATTACCCCGGTCTCGTCGAAGGTGATATCGCACTCGCCGTATGCCGCTCGCCCTTCAGCCACCATGCCAGGCGGCACTTCGAGCTGCCGGAGCGACCCTGAGAGCATGCGGCCGTGGTCCGTGGTGACCACAACCCGGACCGTCAGTTCGTCCCGGATGGCATCGACAGCCGCCACGATCTTGTCCGCCAGTGTCCGTATGCAGCCGGAGGCATTGTCACCAATGACATCCGGGTCGCTGAGCTTGTGATACGTCTTGTCTGGTTCCGTATGACTCCAGATGTACTTCTTGCCGGCAGCGGCACGCTTCAGCTCATCCGAAGGACTCCTGTTCTCCGGCAGCACCACAAAGTCTTGGCCGGGCGCCGCACTAGGTGCCTCGGCCGCGGCGGGCGGGAGCCCGGTGATCAGCGCGCTCTTGCCGAATCGGGTTATGGTGGGAAGAGCCGCGAATGCGGGGGCGTTGGTCTCCTCGTTCCAGGCTGGACGGCTGTTGCGAATATGGCGCATAAGGGCGTCTGCATCAGGACAGTGCAGGCCGTCCAGCACTACCCACAGGGTCACGCTTCCATCGTCCACGCCCATCAGCGACGCGGACCGCCGCATGGCAAGGGCCTGATGGCCAACTCCGCCGCCCAGTGCCACGGGATAGAACTCCAGGAGCCACCCGGCAAACGCCCTCGCGGCATCCGCAACAACCTGTTCCGCCGCATCGTCGTCTCTTCGCGCCTGCCACTCGCGGTACGGAAGGTACTCTTCGGCAAACCATTTGAGCACCTGTTCGTGCTCCTCTGGCAGAGGTGAGGGCTCAGGCGGCGGCAGGAGATTGCGCAGAACGTGGATGCGATCAGCGGGGACAAGGTCAGCAAGATCACGAAGGAGTCCTTCGGACAGCGCCTCGGGATGGTGCTGGCAGTAGGTGCACACCTCGCCGGCGGCAATCTCCTTTGCCCTTGCCGGCAGAGCTCTTTTGCTGATCTCGGTCAATACCTCGCAGCCGCGCTCCACGACCGACCTGCGCCACCGGGCTCCTATCTGCCCACACAGGTCCCCGGGAATCTCCTCCGGAAACACACCAAGGCCGTCCACGCGTTCAGAATCGTCTATCCCCAGCCAGGCAGCAAGCACCCGGGTACTCTCATCAGGATTCACGATGCCGTACAGGCGCTTCTCAGGGAACTCGCTGCCTGCCCCCCAGATGTCGCCCTGTGTCTTCAGCAGGGGTTGCGCGAAGTCAGGGATGGCTGCTTCACGCAGCCACAGCAGATAGCGGGCCGCGTGGCCGGGCGAAGCCGCGTCTACCCAGGGGCCCTCCGGAAGTATGAGGCGCAGAGTTTCCAGGACACTCTCGGGGCCCTCCGGTGCGGGCCAACGGTCGCCAATTGCACTGAGGAGGCTCTTTGCCTGCGCGTCGGACAGGTCCGGACACAGTGACCGCAGACCATCGACGGGGGAGTCAAGCTCCTTGTATTCCCAGCCCCGCGCCCGCCAGAACCTGTCAGCCCACAGGCAGAGCGAACGCCCCCGGACAAGCATCGGGCCGCCGCCCAGAGCCGTTCGGAGGAACTCGACCTCGGTCTCCACAACCTGGCAGCCATCCGGAACGGGAGCCAGCCCCGACCAATCCAGCCACAGCTTGACAGGCCTGGTCATTCGGCATCCCCCTGATCCACCAGGACCCTGAGTTCCTCAAGGAGCTTCCGCTGCCGCTCCTTGTCCCCTATCCCCGCAAACAGCTCGCGTATCTTGAGCGCATCGTCTTCTTGCAGGATCTGCTCGATCTCTCGCTTCAGCTCCCGCGCCCTCTGCCCACCGCTCTCCGGTAGAAACGCGGGCGGGGCGCCGAGCTGGTCAAGCGCCTGCCTCAGGTTCTTGCGCTCCTTTGCGGCTCGCTCCAGGGTCTCGAGCCAGTTGTTTGCCTGTGCGGCGTTCGTGCCGGCAGCACTCTGGATGGATGCGCGTGCATCTTCAAGGGCCTTCAACTGAGGTCCCGAGAGCCCGGCTTCGGCCTTTTCTTTCAAGCCGTCCAGGCGGCCGAGAGCACGCTCGACATCATCCGGCAATGAGAGCTGCGTCGCCCTGACCTCGCGGATCTCATCGAAGAAGCTCTTCAGCTTCTCGCACTTCGTCAGCGTTGCCGACAGAGTCTCGTGCTCGGGGGTATCGGCATACGAGTCGAGGCGCTTCTGACCGTCCATGTACAGGCTTTTCGCCTCTTGGGAGTCCGCGGCCTCAACGCGGCCGGTGAAGTCCGCGACCCACTTCTCCGATGCCTGGATCGCTCTGCTGAGGTCCTGTTTGAGCTGATTCGCGCGCGACCTGGCTTCCTCCGAGTGCAACTGAAGGCGGTTGAGAGCACTGAGGCTGTCGCGAAGGTGCGCTAAAGGGGCAGTGGTCTTCATCTGACCCATCGCCGCAAGCGCTGGCTCGTCCTGGCCCCTGGACTCGAGTTCAGCCCGGGCGGCCTCCAGTTTCGCGATTGCGCTGTCGACCAGTGAGTGCAGCTGCGACATGCGGGCCGCAGTCAGCTCCGCCCGGATCTCCATGAGCTGCTGATGCTTCAAGCCAAAGTCCGTGAGCTTGTCGAGACGTTCGAGTGAGCGGCACCGATTGTGGAGCACGGTGGTCATCCGCAAATCCGCTCTTTCGGATATCTTGTCCGGGCCTGGTTGTGAATGCGACACGCAGTCCGTCCGCGGCAGGAATCCGATCTGCTTCAGGCACTCACCGATTCCCCTGACAGTTGTGGCATTCTCGAGGTGACTCAGTATGTCTGCTGCCTTGCGGTCATACTCCGCCGCCTTGGTTCTTGCGTCCTTGAGGCGCTGAATGGCGGACTCCGCGGCCTGTTTCAGGCCTGGATCGTCATTGTCCTCATCCACAAACTCGGACAGCTTGGCCACGGCTCCCTCGGCCTGTTCAGGCGAGAACCCGCCTTCCGCCACGTCCTTGATGATCTGCTCGATGTCCTTGCGAAGCGCTCCCTGCTCTCGCCGCAATACGCAGGCCTGCATAACGTAACATAGCGCGTTGATGAGGTCATGCGGCTTCTCCAAAGCTCCGGCGATGTCGTCAAACCGCGCGAACTTCCCGTTCAGGGTAAGCTGGAGGTCCCGCTGGTTGTGGCCGAACCACGCACAGAACAGCAGCGTGAGCTGGTTGTAGTCGAAACCATAGGGCGGGTTCATGAGCTTGAGCAGGACGGGCGCCACCTTCACTTCGCCGCGCTCCGGAGTGAAGCTCTGATCGAGAACATCCCAGGCTTTCTGGACCCGCTGTCGTGCTGGCCTCTGCAGCTTGTAGTCCAGCGTCAGGATGCCCCAACTCATTTCGCCGCCGACGCGAAGGTACTTCTCCTGGATGTCGTCACCGACGGGGGTTGCGCCTCGCAGCTTGTCCAGGTGCTGCGGTTGGTTGCGGCCAAGGTAGCCTGACACAACCTGCACGCCCTTGCGCAACTGGGCGTTCGTGGCCTTGTACTGGGTGAAGAATGGCGGCGCGGCCGTGTACGCAAGCGCGTAGCTCTGCTTCAGGATGCCCTCGAGGCCTGCCAGAGCCGCGATCGACTGCACAGCCGCCCTGTAGTCTCGCGGCACATGGAAGGCGCAGTCGGACTGCAGTTCCTTCAGGCCGTCCTCCACATCCTTGACGAGCCTCTTCTTCGTATCCTCGTACGCCATCTCCCCGAATTCGCGGCGCTTCTCCGCCGGAATACTGAGCACGACCTGCTCGCGAAGGATACCCCCCCACAGCGGCTGATGGTGCCCGCGGGGAAGGCCAACCACCACGGGCGGCGGCGACTCTCCGAGAGCCTCATCGAGTACGCTCTCAGCGTTGGAACGAAGCCATTCGACATCCTCGTCGCTTTCCGGAAGAAGCCACAGGACGAAGCCCCGCGGCGCGTCCTCCAGCCCATTCCGCCCGACCCGCCGCGTCTGGATGAGCTTCCGCAGCCCGGATACCGTGAAGCTTTCGCGTGTCAGCAAGTACTGTTCAGCAGCCCAGTCCTCGGCGTGGCCGTAGTCCGCAGAGACCGAAATCTTGCCAAGCCGGTCGCCCCACTTGCCCTTGTGCTCGTTGATATCGTCGAGGTCCAGCTTCGTGGTGGCTGCTTCGTCGCGGATGTGCTGCTCGACTCTGGCGCCCCCGCCGCCCTCCGGGTAGAACCCGAAAACGTCTTTGGAGAAGTCCTTGCGGATGTAGCCGCCCGAAAGAAGCTCCTCAAGGGCTTGTTCACACTCGCTGACGGTGTAGCCTGTCAGGGCCGAGATCGCCCGGGTAAACGGGGGCCTCCTTTGCGGCAGAGCAGCCGCGGTATGGAGCAGCATCGCCTTGAGGACCGCCAGGTGAGTTTCCGGGGCATCCACCCCCACCTGTCTTATCGCATACTCAAACTCCCGGTACGCGACATCGCCGAGCATGTTTCCGAATTCGTCTACCAGCCTGGTTGCGAATATCCAGTTCGGCTGTCCGTCAATCAGCGCTGGAGCTTCGCGCTTGTGCTTGAGTTCGTCGAGCAGAAAGCCCAGCACAGGACGCGGGTGCGCAACATCGTTGAGCTGCACACTGCAGAGAAGGGCCGTGGTCAGGGGGTGCATCGGGAAGCAGCCCTTTGTCAGCACTTCACGAACACGCTCTTCGCCCCAGCCCACGCGCAGGTCATACCTTGCCTCAAACAACTGCATCGTGACAGAGTCCGCCTCGACAAACATGCTTTGCACTGCGGGGTCGGACAGCATCTGGTTCCACTGGTCATCGTCTTGCCTCAGATACGAG
>Ga0255342_1003888_pt1 | contig 15988 bp, 12 predicted proteins | sample wastewater_treat_3_FD_192416 | JGI IMG/M metagenome (GOLD analysis project Ga0255342, IMG submission 192416) | Wastewater microbial communities from Lulu Island WWTP, Vancouver, Canada - plant14 | ecosystem: Engineered > WWTP > Wastewater > Unclassified | place: Canada: Vancouver, British...
ATGAAAGCCTCTACCTCCAAACCCTCGCCCAGCGCGGATCGCCACTTTGTGCCCTCATTGCCGAACCAGCCTAGGAGGCGTGAAAAAAACAAAAATATGATTGACGGACATCCTCAGAGGTCTGCGTCCTCTTGGTCCCCAACGTGCTCTTTCCTCACCCCCCAAAAAACAGAAAATTGAACGCAAAATTCCTTTCTTACATTTTTGTATTTTTATGCTTGTCAATATTACATATTTGTAATACTTATTTATTCGAAGACCAGAAATATGGTTTTAAGTAGTCAATTCCATGCCCTGATAAGCGAGGCAACTCATGAGTAATGCAAGGCTGAATGCGATTGCGGCGGTGACGAATTATCGGGCCACGGCCCCCGCGCTGGATTTTTCCAAAACATCGGCGGGCGAAATTTTCGGCTCCAACGTGTTCAACGACCGCGTGATGAAAGCCCGCCTCTCCCCGGCGGTCTATGAGGCGTTGCGCCGCACCATCGAGCGTGGCGAAAAATTGGATGTGACCGTTGCCGACGAAGTGGCCGCCGCCATGCGCGATTGGGCCATCGAAAAAGGCGCCACCCACTACGCCCATGTGTTTTATCCACTGACGGGCCTGACTGCCGAAAAACACGATAGTTTTCTGGAGCCGGACGGCAAAGGCGGCGCCATTGCGGCGTTTTCCGCCAAGCAATTGATCCGCGGCGAGCCGGATGCCTCCAGCTTCCCGTCCGGCGGCATTCGCGCCACGTTTGAGGCGCGCGGCTACACCGCCTGGGACGTGACCAGCCCCGCCTACATCCTCGAAAACCCCAACGGCACCGCGCTGTGCATCCCCACCGCCTTCTGTTCGTGGACGGGCGAGGCGCTCGACAACAAAACTCCGCTGCTGCGCTCCATGCAAGCGCTGAGCGCGCAAGCCCAACGGTTGCTGCGCATCTTTGGCGAAGAAAACCCCGAGCTGGTCTATGCCACCGCGGGCTGCGAACAGGAATATTTTTTGGTGGACCGCAACTTCTTCTTTGCGCGGCCGGACCTGATTAGCGCCGGACGCACGCTGTTCGGCGCGCAACCGCCCAAAGGTCAGGAGATGGAAGATCAATACTTCGGCGCCATTCCCGAGCGCGTGCTGGCGTTCATGCTGGAAGTCGAGCGCGAGCTCTACAAACTCGGCGTACCCGTCAAAACCCGCCACAATGAGGTGGCGCCCGGACAATACGAGCTGGCCCCCGTGTTCGAGCAAGCGAACGTGGCGGCGGATCATCAGCACCTGACGATGACCGTGCTGCAACGCGTGGCGCAAAAGTACGGCATGTCCTGCCTGCTGCACGAAAAGCCGTTCGCGCGCGTCAGCGGCTCGGGCAAACATTTGAATTGGTCACTGGGCACCCGTCACAGCAACCTGCTGGAACCGGGCGACACGCCGGAACGCAATATGCGCTTCCTGGCGTTTTGCGCGGCGATGATCCGTGCCGTGGATAAGCACTCCACACTCCTGCGCGCCTCCGTGGCGCACGCGGGCAACGATCTCCGCCTCGGCGCCAACGAAGCGCCGCCGCCTACCCTCTCGATCTTCCTTGGCGATCAACTGACGGATGTGTTCGAGGGCATTGCGCGCGGCGGCAGTGGCCGGGCGCGCAAGAGCGGCGTGCTGACCATCGGCGTGGATACGCTGCCGCCACTACCCAAGGACGCGGGCGACCGCAACCGTACCAGCCCCTTCGCGTTCACGGGCAACAAGTTTGAGTTCCGCACCGTGGGCTCCAGCCAGTCGGTGGCGGGGCCGTTGATCGTGCTCAACACCATCATGGCCGATTCGCTCGACTACATCGCCACCAAGCTGGAAGCTGCCGGCGCAAAAACGCCGGAAGAAATCGGCGCAGCGCTGCAAGGCGTGATCCGCAAGATCATGAAGGACCACGGGCGCGTCATTTTCAATGGCGACAACTATTCACCCGCGTGGCACGAAGAAGCCGCCGCGCGCGGCCTGCCCTATGCGCCGTACGCGGCCGCCGCCATACCCGCCGCCCAGACTCTCGCCAACAGCGAGGTGTTGGCGCGGTTCAATGTGCTCTCGCCCCGCGAGTTCGCCAGCCGTAACGAAATCTATCTGGAGAAATACATCAAGGAAGTCATGATTGAGGCGCGCCTCACGTTCGAGATCGCCAAAACCATGATTTTCCCTGCCACCGTCACCTACCAGAAGTTGCTGGCGGAAACCTCCCTGATGCTCAAGCAAATGGGCAAGGAACATTGCACCACGGTCCTGGACGAAGTCTGCGAGCTGGCCGCCCAACTCCAAACGCGGATTGCCACGCTACGCACAGCCATCGCCCACGAAGCCAAGGGTGACATCCCCGCTCATGCCCGCTTCTGCCGCGAGCACATCGTGCCCGCGATGGATGCCGTGCGCGCCGTTGCCGACCAACTCGAAAATATCGTGGCCGACGAACATTGGCCCCTGCCGACCTATCAGGAGATGCTGTTCATCAAGTAAGGCGGCCCGCGTCGCCGGTAAGCCATGAGTGCGAATCTGCAAACCCTCGCGAATCTGGTTGGCACCTCCCGCGAAATGCAGGAGGTGCGCGACCAAATTGTCTGCCATGCAGCCGAATCCACGCCGCTGCTGGTGGTAGGCGAGCCAGGCACGGGCCGGGTTGCCGTAGCGCAGGCGGTGCATGGCGCCAGCCAGCGACAGGACCGACCCTTTCAGCAGGTATATTGCGCCGCACTGCCGGCGGCGGCGTTGGCGCGCCAGTTGTTCGCGCACGCCAACGATGGTCCCGCCGACAAGCCCGGCCTGCTCCAGTTGGCGTCGGGCGGCTCACTGCTGCTGGCCGGCGCGGATGATTTGCCAACGACCCTCCAACTCCAGTTGCTCGCGGCCTTGCGCGGCGAGCCGCCCGCCGATGTGCGGCTACTGCTCACCACCGAGCTCGATGCACCACAACTGGCGGCCGAAGGGCGCTTCCATCCGGATTGGGCCGCGTGGCTCGCGCCGAACACGATCTATTTGCCGCCGCTGCGCAAACGCAAAACCGACATCGTGCTGCTGGCCGATCACTTTTTGCCGCACTACGCCCAAGCGCTCGGCAAAGATGTGCGCCGCCTCGCCAGCGCCACCATTGACATGCTGATGAGCTATCATTGGCCCGGCAACGTCCGCGAACTGGAAAACAGCATGGCCCGCGCTGTGCAACAGGCCGAAGGCAGTGTGATTTATCCCTACCACCTGCCGCCCACGCTGCAAACCGCCGAAGCCGGCGCCATGCCGGTGGCCGGCGATCTCAAATCGCTCGTGAGCGCGTTCGAGCGCGACTTGATCCGCGATGCGCTGAAATCCACGCGCGGCAATGTGGCTGCTGCCGCACGCGCGTTGGGCACCACGCCGCGCATCCTCGGCTATAAAATCCGCACCTACCAAATCCCGCCCCGGCCCTACGACTGACCCGCCGGCCGAACAGCCGAGCAGCCTTTTAACGCAAGCGACGCCAAAGGAAGCAAAGGGAAGAGGCAAAAAAACCGCCAAGCATGACAACCCCGGCCTGCAAATCTTGTCCGCTGTGCGCAGCACGTGCATGCGGAGGATTTCTTGCGGATTTTGGCGGGGCTGCTGCGCCAAAATAAGCGGCGGATTTTCCGATGATGGCGCGTTGCGGACGACCCGAGCTGGACTCGTGTCCGCGAGCGGTCGGTCGCGGCGCGCCAGCGCGGAAAAGATGCCGGTTGGTTTTGGCGCCGCCAAAATCTGCAAGAAATCCTCCCAACCAAGCCTCCGCCGAGCGCGCACGAAACGGCGGCGTAAAAAAAGCGCCGCACACATGGTGCAGCGCTCGGCGCGACGGATCGTTTACTTCCGTTCCGTCTCGTATTGCCCCTTGATGTTCTTAACGTAAAACGCGCCCTTGGAATCGGCGGCAAGGAAGTCGTCATACACCGCCTGCGGCACCCCTTTGTAAACATAGATATCGGAGCTGTTGTGCATTTGCACGACCAATTCCTTGGCGTCGGCAGAGTAGCCCACCTTGGCTATCAGCGAGGATTCCACCGCCTGCATTTCAATATCCAGCGCCCACGCAGCAGCAGAAAGAACAAACAAAGCGGCAAGAAATACGGCAAGTTTCTTCATGGCAAAACACTCCTTGTTATGCGCCCCAATTTACTTCAGGCGACCGGTGAAATCAAGCTGCCTTTCCCGTCCGTTTGATGCCCCCAAAAGGGTATTTAGTGCCCCCTGGGGGGCGAGTCCGCCCAGTGCCCCCTGCCCCGCCAACGCGTTTTCCAGCCTTGCAGTATCAGGTGGGCTGGGGTATTCGTAAACGCCTGATTCTTGGACAGGCCGCCGCGCCGGGGAACAACACCCCGCCGGCCGGGCCGATGGGCCGGCCCGTTGCCGGCTAACCAGAGCGACAAAATGCCAATAACAAGGGTTTTTTCATGAAAATCGGACTTGGTGCAGACCACGGCGGCTTCGAAATGAAGCAAAAAATAAAGGACTTGCTGGCCAAACGGCCGGAGGTGGAGGTGACCGACTTCGGCACCTATAGCCCCGAATCCGTGGATTATCCCGATTTTGCCATCGAAGTGGCCCGCCGCGTCTCCGAAGGCACCCTCGAACAGGGCATCCTGATTTGCACCACCGGCGTGGGCATGAGCATGACGGCCAACAAATTCCCCCGCGTGCGTGCAGCCCAGGTGTTCAACGCCAAAATGGCCCGCATGACCCGCGAACACAACAACGCCAACATCATGGCGTTGGGCGCGGCGATCACACCCATGGAAGAAATCCCCGCCATCCTCGATGCCTGGTTCAGCGCCTCTTTTGAACCCGGCTCGCGCCATGACCGCCGCGTCCAGAAAATCAACGCCTGCGCCATGCGCGTCACGGAACCCGAAGCCATCTACGAGCACGACACCGAAATCTATGCGGCGGTTCAGGGCGAAACCAAGCGCCAGCGGCAAAACATCGAGTTGATTGCCTCCGAAAATTACGTCAGCCGCGCCGTCCGCGAGGCGCAAGGCTCGGTGCTGACCAACAAATATGCCGAAGGCTATCCCGGCAAGCGCTACTACAACGGCTGCGAGTTTGTGGATGAGGCCGAGCGGCTGGCCATCGAACGCGCCAAGCAGTTATTCGGCGCGGAGCACGTGAACGTGCAGCCGCACAGCGGCAGCGGCGCCAACATGGCCGTCTATTTTGCCATGATGCAGCCGGGCGATACCATGCTCGCCATGGGCTTGGCCCACGGCGGCCACCTGACCCACGGCCACAAGGTCAACTTCTCTGGACGCTTTTTCAATGTGGTGTCCTACGGCGTGGACCCCAAGACCGAGCGCATTGATTACGAGCAGGTCGAGGCGCTCGCTCGCGAGCACAAGCCGCGCATGATTTGCGCCGGCGCCAGCGCCTATTCCCGCATTATTGACTTCAAGCGCCTGCGGGCCATCGCCAACGATGTCGGCGCACTGCTGATGGTGGACATGGCGCACATTGCCGGCTTGGTGGCCACCGGCTTCCATCCCAGCCCCATCCCCTACGCGGACTTTGTCACCACCACCACCCACAAGACCCTGCGCGGGCCGCGCGGCGGCATGGTGTTGTGCAAGGAGGCTTACGCTGCCGACATTGACAAGCAAGTGTTCCCCGGCATCCAGGGCGGGCCGCTCATGCACGTCATTGCCGCCAAAGCCGTTTGCTTCCTCGAAGCCCTCCAGCCGGCCTACAAGGAATATGTGCGCCAAGTCGTCATCAACGCCCAGACCCTCGCCGCCGAACTGGAAAAAGCCGGGCTGCGCATCGTCTCCGGTGGCACCGACAACCACCTGATGCTGGCGGACCTCACCCCCCTTGGCGTCACCGGCAAGGACGCCGCCACTGCGCTCGACCACGCGCTGATCACCGTCAATAAAAACGCGATCCCGTTTGACAAGCAAAAGCCGTTTGTCACTTCCGGCATCCGCCTCGGCACCCCCGCCGTGACCTCTCGCGGCATGAAGGAGGCCGACATGGCGCAAATCGCCGCTTGGATTGGCGCCATTGTCGCCAAGCCCGGTGACGAAAAACTCCAGCAGCGGATCCGTGGCGAAGTGGCCGCTTTCTCCGAAAAGTTCCCCGTGCCTTGAGCCGCGCCCACCACGAACCCCGAAATATCCCGCCATGAATTTTTTTGAGCGCGTCAAAGCCGTTTTTGGCGGTGCCAAGACCCGGCATCCTGCCAACGTGCCCGCCAACGTACCCCGCCCCGCCAAACCCCATGGCGAGAAAAAAGCCGCCCCGGGCACACGCTTCGAAGAAGCCCCGCGATCCGCAAAAACCGCCGAGCCCGAAGTCTGGCGCGCCGGCTCCCGCAAAAAACGCGACAAGCCCCCCCACCACCACCCGCGCAAATCCGGCCGCGGCGGCGCGGAGCCCGCCAGCGCCACGCCATGGGACCGGCGCGAATATCAGGTGGCCCCCGCCGAAGACAAAACCCGCTTCTTGGATTTGGATTTGCCCGACGTGCTGCTGCATGCCCTCGCCGATCTGGACTTCCGCTATTGCACCCCCATTCAGGCCAAGGCCCTGCCCGTGGCCCTCAATGGCCAGGACGTCTGCGGGCGGGCGCAAACCGGCACCGGCAAAACCGCCGCGTTTTTGCTGACCATTTTCAAGTATTTGCTGGATCACCCTGCGCCGCCGCAACGCCGCAAGGGCTTTCCCCGAGCGCTCATCATGGCCCCCACGCGTGAGCTATGCCTGCAAATCGCCAAAGATGGCGAGGCGCTGGGCAAATATACCGGCTTGCGCCTGCTGGCCGTCTATGGCGGCATGGACTTGCAAGCCCAGCGCGCCGTCCTGCGCGATAAACACGTGGATATCGTCGTGGCCACCCCCGGCCGCCTGCTCGATTTTCGCCAGCGGCAGGATGTGGATTTTTCCAAGGTTGAAATCCTCGTCATTGACGAGGCTGACCGGATGCTCGACATGGGCTTCATCCCCGACATGCGCCGCATCGTGTATGGCTGCCCGCCCAAGGACGAGCGCCAAACCCTGCTCTTCAGCGCCACCCTCACCCCGGATGTCACCCGGCTGGCCGCTCAATGGATGCGCAATGCCGTCACCGTGGATATCGCCCCCGAGCAGGTCGCCGCGGAGACCATTGACCAGCGCGTGTACATCGTCACGGAAGACCAAAAATTCACCATCGTGTACAATATCCTCAAGGATCTTGCGCCCGAGCGCGTCATTATTTTCGGCAACCGCCGCGACTCCACGGAGCTGCTGTGCGCCAACCTGCGCCATCAGGGCGTGGATGTCGCGCTGCTCTCCGGCGCGGTGGAACAACGCAAGCGCCTCGCCGTGCTGGAAAACTTCCGTAGCGGCCGTGTTCCGGTTTTGGTCGCCACCGATGTCGCCGGTCGCGGCCTGCACATTGATGGCATTGATCTGATCATCAACTACAACATCCCCGAACAAGCTGAAGACTACGTTCACCGCATTGGCCGCACCGGCCGTGTCGGCGAAAAAGGCACCTCCATCACCTTCGCCGACGAGATTGACAGCTACTACATTCCCGCCGTCGAAGAATACATGAAGCGGCCCCTCAAGTGCATTCCGCCGCCCGATGAATGGCTGGCGCCGCTGCCCAAACCGCTCATCGAAAAAAAACGGCGCTCCCGCCCTGCCGATGCCCGCGGCAACCGCCCGCGCGGACCGCGCCGGCCCCCGCGCCGCCGCTAGAAAAAACCCTTGCGCCAGATGCTGTTGGCTGGTAGGTTGCGCGCTCGACGATTGCCAAGGATATGCGCCACTCGGGGCAGTAGCTCAGTTGGTAGAGCATTACGTTCGCAACGTAGGGGTCGAGGGTTCGAATCCCTTCTGCTCCACCAAGTGCGCGCATAACCTGAATCCCCGGTGGGGTAGCGAAGTGGCCAACCGCAGCAGACTGTAAATCTGCCCTCTATGAGTTCGATGGTTCGAATCCATCCCCCACCACCATCTCCGAATCAGCCATGCAAGAGTTGAGTCAGATTCTCAACCAAATTCCCACAGACCCTGGAGTGTACGTCCTCTTGGGGCAAAACGGATTGCGTTACACCGGTGCCGCACGGAACTTGCAGGCGCGATTACGGGACCATCATGCCGGTCGTGGCAAGCGAACCCACAATCAGCGGCCCCTGAAACTGCTGCACATCGAAACCTCTGGTGACTTCTCGGCTGCCCTCAAATGGGAGGCCTATCTGAAATCCGGCAAGGGCCGAGAGTGGTTGAACCAGCAGACTGTCTCGCCATAGGCGAGCTCGCCGCCGGCGAGAAATCTGCCCTCTATGAGTTCGGTGGTTCGAATCCACCCCCCACCACCATTTTCATCGGGAAAAGAAGTCAGAGTTCGGGGTTCAGGGTTCAGGTTAAATAGCCGAAGGCAGGCTCGTCGCCGGTGTTGCGAAAGTACTCCCAACCCCAAGCGCCAAACTACCTCCGCTGAGCAAGCTGATGGCCCTTCGCACGACGCAAAAAGGCCCGAATGCACGGTCACGCACCCGCTGGACCACGAGGCGTAAATTTCCCGCGCGTGACAGGCACGGCGCCCGTGGCTTTATTTTGTGTCCATCGCGCCGATGGCGCGGGCGAGCGCGGCGCGGCTGATGAAGTAGTTCCAGCGCGCTTCCACTTGGAGGCCTTCGGCGCGGGCTTGGGCGGCTTCGGCGTCGAGCAGGTCGGTGATGGTGTTGGTGCCGGCTTCGAACCGCTGGCGGGACAAGCGCTGGCTTTCACGGGCGCTGGCGACCAGGGTTCCGGCGGCATCCAAGGCTTCCATGGCCTCCTGAACGCGTGAGTGCGCGTCCCACACTTCCTGCCGGATGGTCAGGGCGAGTTGCCGGAGCAGCGCTTCTTCTTTGGAGAGTTCGTGCCGGGCGCGTTGCAACTGGTGAGTGCGGGAAAAGCCGGTGAACAGGGGCAATTCGATGCCGACGCCGATCAGCCAGTCTTTGTCTTCCGGCGTAAATTCGGTATCGCGCCAACCATAGCGGGCGTCGGCTTTGACCGCGGGGCCGAACTCGCTCTTGGCCGCGGAAACTCCGCTGCGGGCGCTGGCGACCCGGTTCAATGCCGCGCGCAGTTCCGGGCGCTGCTCCATGGCGGTGGCCAAGTCATCGGCCAATGGGGCGGGTTCCACCGGCGCGCCGGGCGCGGCGGAGTCAATTTCCACCGGCATTTCGGCGGGCAGTCCCATGGCCAAATTGAGGTTGCCGCGGGCTACGCGCACCCCATGCTCCGCGCGGACAATGGCCAGGCGGAGGTCCGCCACTTCGACTTGCGCGCGCAGGACATCGGCCTGCACGGCCATTCCCGCTGATTTGCGGTCTTGGGTCAGCCGCCAATGGTCTTCCGCGCGCGCGCTATTTTCCTGTGCCACCCGCAGCGATTCCTGGGCGGCCAGCAGGCTGTAGAATGCCTGATGGACATTCAGGGCGATGTCTTGCTCCACGGCGGCCTGTTCGGCTTGCTGCGCCCCCCACTGGGCTTTCGCGGCGAGGAGCTGGGCGCGGCGCCGGCCGCTATCGAAGAGATAGAAACTCGCCACGCCGCCCGCGCTCCAGTCGTCGGTGGGGCCCACCGTGGCGGGGGTGCTGGCCATGGCGCCGCTCAAGCTGTCAGGCAGAAACGCGTGGGATTCCCAGCGGCGATAGCTGCCGGTGAGCCCCACTTGGGGATAGAAGCGCGAGCGCGCGATGCCGATGTTTTCCCGGGCAGCGGCCACGCCCTCGCGGGCGGCCTGGCCCACCGGATTATCCGCCAACGCGATGCGCACGCAAGCGGCCAGTTCCAGCGGCGCCCCGGCCACGGCGGCATCTCCGTCAGCCGTGGGTGCTTCCGGGCTCGGTGACGCAGCCAAATAATCGGCGATGTCCGGCACGGCGGGAGTGAGCAGAGGGTTGGCGCAACCGCCGGCCATGAGCAGAGCAGTCGCGGCGGCCAGCACCCAGAGCGTTTTGATTCGATTTTTTTTCATGTGTGTCTCCGTAAGGTTACGCCATGGTTTTGTTGAAGCGGCGGGAAGCCAGCCACAAGGTGCAAACGCCCATCACGCCCAGCGCCAGCATCTGCGGCCAGAGAATGCCCGGGCCGACGCCTTTGAGGAAAATGCCGCGAATCACCACGAGGTAATACCGCAGCGGATTGAGGTAGGTGAGCCATTGGATGACGGTGGGCATGTTGGCAATGGGGAACATGAAGCCGCTGAGCAGGACGGCGGGGAAATAAAAGAAGAAGGTGCTCATCATCGCCTGTTGCTGGGTTTGGCTGACCGTGGAAATGAGCAGACCGATCCCCAGCGTGGTCATCAGGTACAACGCGGTGGCGCCGAACAGCAGGGGCAGGCTCCCGCGGATGGGCACTGCAAACCAAAAGACGCCCACCACGGCAACGAGCACCACATCGGCAAACCCGATGAGGGCAAAGGGCACCGTTTTGCCCAGGATGAATTCCGTGGGCGTGATGGGGGTGACCATGATTTGCTCCATCGTGCCGATTTCCTTTTCCCGCACGACGGCCATGCTGGTGAGCATCAGTGTAATGAGCATCACGATGATGGCAATGACTCCCGGAACATAGAAGTTGCGGCTTTCGAGATTATCGTTGAACCAGGCGCGGGTTTGCAGGGCAACGGTTCCGGGCGCGGGCGCCGCACCCGCCAGGCGTTCGGTTTGATGCCGGATGATTTGGGTCGAATAGAGACCGGTGATCTTGGCGCTATAATCCAGCACAATGCCGGCCGTGGTGGAATCGGTGCCGTCCACGATGATTTGCAGCGGCGCGGTTTTGCCCGCCTGCACGTCGGCGCCAAAGCCGTGGTTGATTTGCAACACCGCCTGGACTTGGCCGCGGTCCATCAGTTCCCGTATTTCCTGTTCCGTCTCGACCCGTGCGGTGATGGTGAAATAGCCGGAATGCACAAACCGAGCCACCAGTTCCCGGCTCGCCACGGAGTTGTCGAGGTCGCAGACCGCGGTCCGCACGTGTTTGACGTCGGTGGTGACGGCATAGCCAAACACCAGCAACTGGATGACGGGCATCAAAAAGATGATGCGGGTCATTTTGGGATCCCGGAAGATTTGCCGGAACTCTTTGTGCAACATGTGGACAATTCGCTCGAACATGAACCTTACCCCAGCTTTTTCCGGAATTTACGGACGGCCAACAGCACAATGAGAACAGCAAAGATGGTCAACAGGCCGGCTTCCAGCAGGAGAATGCGCAAGCCCACGCCCTTGAGATAGATGCCTTTGAGCAACGCCACAAAGTAGCGCGCCGGGATGGTGTAGGTGACGAGTTGGATTGGCCGGGGCATATTGCTGATGGCGTACATAAACCCGGAGAGCAGGAAGGAAGGCAGGAACGTCAGCACCATGGCGAGTTGGCTCGCCAGCAACTGGCTTTTGGTGACAATGCTGATGACCAGGCCCAGCGCCAGCGCGCCGGCCAGGAAGACGGCCGCCAGCGTGAAGAGGAGCGCCACGCTGCCCCGCAGGGGGACTTGAAACAGAAACTCGCCCATGAGGACGGCCAACGCCACATCGAGCAGGCCAATCAGGAAGTAGGGCAGAAGTTTGCCGGTGACCAGCTCCCAGCCCTTGATGGGAGTGGAAATCAACTGCTCCATGGTGCCGCGCTCCCATTCGCGCGCCACGGTCAGGGAGGTCAGGAGCGCGGCAATCACCATCATGATCACGGCAATCAAGCCGGGGATGATGTAGTTCTTGGACTCCATGTCTGCGTTGAACCAAACCCGCGGCCGCAGATCGAGGGGCACGCGCCGCGCGACGCCGCCCGTTCGTTGCGCCTGCCGCAGCACAATATCCTGCGAGTAGGCGCGCACCACGGTATCGGCATAGCCCATGGCCAAGGTGGCGGTGGTCGAATCGCTGCCATCCACCAGCAATTGCACGGGGGTTTCGCGGCCGGCGGCAAGGCCGCCGGCAAAGCCGCGGGGAATCACCAGCCCCGCCAGCGACTTGCCCGTGTCCACCGCCCGCTCCACCTGGCGGTAATCGCGGGCGTATTCGCCGAGCGAAAAGTAGTGCGAGCCGAGAAAGCGGCTGACCAGCTCGCGGCTGGCGGGGGTTTCATCCTGATCCCAGACCACCAGCGGCACGTTGTCCACATCCAGCGTCAATGCGTAGCCAAAGAGCACCAGCAGCAGCATGGGGATGGCAATGGCCATGCCGAGGCTGCGCGGGTCGCGGACCACGTGCAGCATTTCCTTGCGGGCCACAGCATATATGCGTTTAAACACCAACCACTTGCCCGGGATCATCGCCGAACCTCCCGTGAATCGGCATCCGCCCGGTCGCGCGCTTCGATCAGGGAAACAAACACGTCTTCGAGGGAGGGCGTGATGGCCTCCAGCCGTTGGATGGCAAAGCCGGCCGGGGGCAATGCCGTTTTCAGCTCGGCCAGGGCAGTTTCGCTGTGCGTGGCCACCACATGCAGCCCCTTGCCGAAAAGCGCCACTTCCTTGACCCCCGGGAGGGTTTCAATGAGCGCCATGGCGTCCTGCGGCCGATCGCACTGGAGGTCCAGCACGTCTTCCTGCATCCATTCGTTTTTGAGCTGTTCCGGCGTGCCCTCCGCAATCAACTCCCCGCGATAGATCAAGCCGATGCGGTCGCAGTATTCCGCTTCATCCATGTAGTGCGTCGTCACGAAAATGGTCACGCCCTGCCCGGCCAGCTCATAGATCAGATTCCAGAACTGCCGGCGGCTGGCGGGGTCCACGCCGCTGGTCGGCTCGTCGAGAAATAGAATCGGCGGCTCGTGCAGCACCGCGCAGCCCAACGCCAGGCGCTGCTTCCAGCCGCCGGACAATACGGCAGCCAGCGAGTGACGGTGCTCCGTCAGCCCCGCCATTTGCAGGGCCCACTGTTTGCGCGCGGATTTCTTGGCGGCGGGGATGCGATAAATACCGCTGTAAAAATCAATGTTTTCTTCGACCGTCAAATCGTCGTAGAGCGAAAACTTCTGGCTCATGTAGCCGATTTGGGTTTTGATTTTTTCGGTTTCCCGGCGGATATCGAAACCGGCGACGGTGCCGCTGCCACCGGAGGGTGCCAAAATGCCGGTCAACATGCGGATGGTGGTACTTTTGCCTGCTCCGTTAGGCCCCAAAAATCCATAAATTTCACCTTGATTCACGGTGAAGCTGACCTTGTTGACCGCCACAAAGCGGCCAAAACGGCGCTCCAGCTCATGCACGACAACCGCGGGTTTGGGGGCGGAAAGGGTCATGATGCGGTGTCCTCATCACGCGCGGCCAGAACGGAAACAAATACATCCTCCAACGACGGGTCCACCGGCCGGATGCCGGTTGCCGCCAGACCGGCCTGTTGCAGGGTGTGCCGAATCTGTTGGGGCATGTCGGCGGGGTTGCGGGTGACGACGTGCACCCGGTCGCCAAACAGCCCGACGGACGCGGTGCCCAGCTCGGCGCGCAGCACTTCGCAGGCGCGGCGCGGATTTGCGGCGCGCACCTCCAAAATGGCGCCGCGCATCAGCCGCTTGATTTCGTCGGGGGTGCCCAGGCCAATCATGCGGCCGTGGTCCAGCAGCGCGAGGCGGTTGCAGCGCTCGGCTTCATCCAAATAGGCCGTGGACACAAAAATGGTCACTTGGTCGCGCAAGAGCTGATAGAGGATGCGCCAGAAGTCACGGCGGCTCACTGGGTCCACCCCGTTGGTGGGCTCGTCAAGAAACAGCACCTGCGGGGTATGAATCAAGGCGCACACCAGCCCCAGCTTTTGCTTCATGCCGCCGGAGAGATTGCCTGCCAGACGCTTTTTGAACGGGGTCAAATTGCTGAACGCCAGCAGGCGTTCCATTTTCTCGGCACGTCCGCGGCGGGACACGCCATAAATCTCCGCATAAAAATGGATGTTTTCTTCGACGCTCAAATCCGGATAGAGGCCAAACCGCTGGCTCATGTAGCCGATCTTTTCCTTGATGCGCTCCGCTTCGTCCACAATGTGGTGCCCCGCCACCCAGGCCGCGCCGGCGGTGGGCTCCATGATGGAAGTCAGCAGGCGCATGGTGGTGGTTTTGCCGGCGCCATCCGGCCCGACCAAGCCAAAGATTTCTCCCGGGGCAACCGCGAAGGACAAATCCCGGACGGCGTGGAGGTCGCCAAAGGATTTGGCCAAATGCTCTACGCGAATCGCATCCATGCGACACCCAGCCTATTCGCCGCCGTTCAACAGGATATCCGCATCCGCTGGCATTCCCGGCTTGAGCTCCAGTTCCGGATTGTCCACCGTGATTTTGACGCGGTACACCAATTTGACGCGCTCTTGGGAGGTTTGCACATTCTTGGGCGTGAACTCAGCGGCCGAGGCGATGAACGTGATCCGCCCGGGATACGCCTTGCCCGGATAGGTGTCGGTGAACACGCGTACGGGCTGCCCCACCTTGACTCGCCCCAGATCGGGCTCATTAATATAGGCACGCAACCAGATGCGGGAAAGGTCGGCAACGGTCACGATGGGCGTGCCGGCGGTCACAAATTCGCCAGCTTCGATATTCTCTGCGAGCACCAGCCCGCTGACGGGGGACTGGAGCGTGGCATACGCCAGCCGCGTTTGGGCGATCGCCAGTGTTTGTTCGGCCTGCTCCATTCGGGCGCGGGCTTGCGCGATGGTTTCCTGCCGGGGCCCCTTTTGCACCAGAGCCAAACGCTCCTGCGCCTGCGCCAAACCGGCGCGCGCTTGTTCGATTTGCTCCACACGGGGGCCCTCCTCTACCAAACGGAGTTGTTCCTGCGCCTCCTGCAGCCGGGCGGCAGCCATGGCGGAGGCCGTCTGGGCAGAATCGAGTTCCTGATCGGTCACCGAACCGCTTTGATGCAACTGGGTCAGGCGGTTCAGGTCGCCCTGCCGATTGGCGGCATCCGCTTGGGCGCGCGCCACCGCCGCCTGCGCGGCGGCAATTTCCTGCGGACGCGAACCGGCTTCGAGTTCCGCCAGCCGGGCTTGGGCTTGCGCGGCCAGCGCCTGGGCCTCCGCGATTTCTTCCGGCCGCGAACCCGCTTCCAGTTCCGCAAGGAAAGCCTGCGCCGCCGCCACTTCGTGCTTCCGAAGTTCGACTTCGTGCGTCAGCTCGGTGGCATCCAGCCGCGCGACCTCATCACCGGCGTTGACGGCCATGCCCTCATCCACGACGCGCGCCGCCACCCAACCGGGAATCCGGAAGCTCAGTTCCACTTCCGACACCTCCATATTGCCCGAGACCCGGATGCGATCCGTGTGCCGGTTGCGCTGGCTGGTCAGCCGCCACGCCACCCCGGCACCCACCAACACCACCAGGACAATCAAAATAAGGCGAACTTTCTTTTTCATGCTGTTGCTCTCCAATTCGGCCGGCGCGGGGAGTCCACGCCCGCCTGATGTGAATATACGTTCACATTATGCTGCGGCCCTTTGCTTGTCAAGAGGGCACGGTGAAGTTTTTCGTGCGGCGCTGAAGAGGCCGCGGATGGGTCAACCGGTTGTGAGGATTTGGACGAACAGGGGCCAGGCTTTTTCCGCATGGCGGGCCACATTGAATTTGCCGGAGCTCAAATTCCAGAGCACGGCGGAAGGCTGCACCAAGCCCAGGAAGAGCACGGCGGCCGTTTCGGCATCCAGACCGGGCCGGATAGTTCCGGTGGCCTGCCCTTCCCGAATCATATCCGCCACCGCCGCCAAATATTGACGGATGCCGTCACAAACGCGAGCGCGCCGTTGGGGACGGTCCACATAAAAGTCCGGCGAGAAGATCACCTGCGGGATGCCCCGGCTTTTTTTGATCAATTGCACATGTTGTTGCAGCAAATCGTGGAGACGCTCAATGGCGTGGGTCTGGCGCGCGCAAACCGCCCGCACATTATCCAGCAGTTTGCTCTGAATGACCTCCACCGCGGCATCCAGCATATGATCCTTGTTGCGAAAATGCCGGTACAGCGCGGAGGGCACCAGCCCCACGCGG
>Ga0255342_1003892_pt1 | contig 15976 bp, 16 predicted proteins | sample wastewater_treat_3_FD_192416 | JGI IMG/M metagenome (GOLD analysis project Ga0255342, IMG submission 192416) | Wastewater microbial communities from Lulu Island WWTP, Vancouver, Canada - plant14 | ecosystem: Engineered > WWTP > Wastewater > Unclassified | place: Canada: Vancouver, British...
CCTATTCCAGTGGTCGTTGCCGCTGTTCCTGGATTGCCCGCGCTTATTTCGCCTGCAATTCCCGCAAATCCGCCCCCGCTGGACGACGATAAACAGGCACCCGCAACGTCACCCGGTCCAACCCCAGATGAAACGCGTCGGCGTCCGCCGCTTTGCCGACGCATTCAAAGCGCAACCGGTGTTCGCCCGCCGTCAGCGCGCGGTCGGCCAGTTTGAATTCCTCCTGCACGGCGGTGGGACGGTAAAGCTTCACCGTCGCAACCGGCTCGCCATCCAACCGGACACGGTAGTTGCCGAAATCCGGCCCCAACGTCAGGCGGGCGTGGAGTTCCCCGGTCAGCTCCTTTTCGATGGTGAATTTGACTTCCAGCCAGGCTCCGGCCTCGGTCGCGGCCAGGCGCAAAAACTTGCCGTCGGTGGACCAAAACATGCCGTCCGCTTTGAGGGGATGCGCCGAATGGGCGGACTGCGGAAGGGCGCTCCAGCCGACCAGCAACCGGTGTTCCCGGAAAGGCAGCCGGTCCGGGCCTTTCGGAATGGGGGGCCAGGGATGATGCGGTTCGATTTGATACCAAAAGGCCACCGACGACAGACAATCATCGCGCTCGATGAAGCCGGTGAAATTGTTGTCCGGGAACACTTGCGACCCTTTGTGTTCGATCTCCGCGCGCAGACTTTTTTTGAAAGGGATCGGATCGGGCAAATGCCATCGGTAAGCCGACCCGCGCCGGCCGGCGCCGCTTTCGCCTTCCCAGACCGGCGTGCCGTAAAACGGGCCGTCCTGTTCGCGGAATCCCCAGGCGTCGCAAAAATAATCCTCTGTGCCGGTGCCGCGCAGGCGCGGTTCGGTCTCGCCATCAATGAAAAAGAAATCGTCGCCCTCGCCATACCAACCGGCCGAGGCCGAATAAACACTCTGCACGGTGCCGACGTAATGGCCGCGGCCGCGGATGTCCGCCAGCAGATAGTTTTGCCCCATCCGACAGGGAAACTCCTGCCGGTACCGGGCGTGAAAATACGCGGTGTCGTCCGGCAACTGGTCGTGCTGTTGCCAGTCCACGTAATAGTAGAACGCCAGGCAGCCGGCCTCGCTTTCGTTGTCCACCACGATGCGGGCGGACTTCCGAAACGGCATGGGCCAGTAACAATTGCGCGCCTTGCCGTCGGAGGTTACGCGGACGGGCAGGGAATGGAACGCCCGGTCCAGCCCGTGGCCGACCCCGAAGAAATCGCCCAGCGGCGCCTCCACGCTGGGATGTTCTTCGCCATCCCAATAAATCCGCAGGGTGACTTCGCGGCTGTAATACGGCGAGCCGTGCAGCAGCGTGCACCAGATGTGCGTGATCACGCCGGGCCCGTCGAGTTCGGCCACCGTGAACGAACTGTGCGGCGGCAGCGGACGGTAATCCGCGTTGCCCGCCACCCAGTCGGGATCCGAGGACGACGCCCGCCGGGCTTCATAATTTTTTAACTTCTCCAAACCCGCCAGCGGATTGCCCAAGGCGCCGGCAAGGGTGGGAATGCCGGCGGCGAGGACCAAAGCAAAAACGAGGATGCGGTGTTTCATGGGAATTGAGCGTTATGCATGATGCCGCCGAAGCTGTACCCCATTCAGCCGGCCACAGCAACCGCCAATGATTCCCCACAAGAATCCGACGGCCTGGAATCTGGGCATACGTGGAACGCAGCCGAACGCCACGCATGAGCCTCGCTAGTGGGGCACCAGCGGACTGGCGTAGCTCGATGCGATTGTTGGCATCTCTTCATTGTGGAGCCAAGAGTGTGAGAGGCCAGACGGACACATTCCTCAGAAGCCCGTAAATGATGAGGGTAACCATTGCCGTCCAAGGGACCCACGGTTTGTATATCCACCGAGGATTCATGAACATGAGCCCAAGGATCGGAATGGAAAGCACCATGAGCGGATTTTGAGACATGGCAGCAGCCATTTGACCATGCAGCAAGTTGTGGATTGCCCGCAGCGACCCGCAGCCGGGACAATGACACCCTGTCGCAAGATGGAACGGGCATGGAGGGAAGACTGCCGTGGTTGACGGGTTGAAAATGTACAGCGCGCACAATGCTGCTAGCACAGCGGCAACAAATCCAAAGCGGACAACTCTATTGCAGCTTCGCTTGTCCATTTCCTACATAGCCTCTGCCATCTCAGCGATGAAAAAGAACAGGACGTAGAGAATAGTTACGACGAGCCCCACACCGAACGACCACCATCCCCACATCTTGGCTTTGCGGGATGACTCCATGGCGCCTTGAATGTCCCCGGCCTGAATCTTTCCATTAACCTGCGCGGAGAACACAATCGCCGGAATGCCTAGCGGTAGACAACAGAACAGAGTGACCAGGATGGATTGAGCAAGGTAGTTTGGAATCTTCTGCGGAGGTGCGCCGCCACCGCCTCCTGTCTGCTGGAGGATTTCTCCACACTTAACGCACCGGTACGCATTGTCATCGTTTAGAATTCCACATTTTCGGCAGTACATGTCCTTCTCCCTTCTGTTAATCGAACGCAGCCATCATCATCGGAATAGCGATCAGTAGCGTGTAGCCCACTGCGCATAGTCCACCCAAAATAATCCCCGTCCAAGCGTGACCCTTACCCCGTGCTTCCGGGTGGAGGTTCCCATACTTGAGGCCCCTTATGCCGAGAATCAAAGCTGCGATGCCAAGCGGAATACCAACGCATGGGATAAGGGAGAATACGCCAAGGTAGTAAGCCCACAACGCTTGGGCGTTTTTGTAGGGAATCAGGCCGCCCATTGTGGAATCGTCGGAGACAACATACTGAGGTTGCGTTGGGGCATGAAGTACAAACCCACACCTTATGCACTTGAAGTTGTTCTCTCGATTTCTTACCCCACACTTGGGACAGAAGATCATCTCTGTTCCGGGCTGTTGCGGAGTCCCGGCATGCATGGACAGTGGGTGCGGTGCCGTCGGCGTTGCAGGTGCTAAGCTCGGCACTTGCATCTGACCATTGCACGTAGGACAGAAAATCATTTGCCCTCGCATGTCGTCCTCTGCCTCAAGCGACTGCTTGCAGTGCGAACAACTGAATTTGAAGTCAGCCATTTCGGTCATCTCCTTCCCATAGCTAACAAGTGATTCTATAGGTCTGGATAACATCCCATTTTGGGGTGTTATCCAAACGCCCAACCTCCGCGAATAGCAGGCTGGCCTTCATCGAAGGCATTGGTACGCGGCAGGCCGGCGGCTGTCAAGCCTGCGGTGAACCGGTCTGCCAGCGTGTGCCCAGGCCGGCGCTCGCCCGACGGTGGAACGTGGCCAAACGCAAAGGTCACGCACAGCCACTGGCCGCCGCACTCGCGACGGCAACCACAGTATTGTACTGTCTGATGCTCATACTACGGACCGGCGGGGTGGCGGTTGCCGGCCCCGTCGGGTTCGGCGATCCGCGCGCGTCGTCACTTTCGAGTCCGCAAGAACTCCGACAACTTCTCGCCGTCGGCCACCTCCGTCTCAATACGGAGCAGGTGGGTCATGAAATAGACGACGCCCAACGGGATCGTGATTCCCAAAAGGCAGAGCAAAACCTGAGTGACACCACTGCCTTGCCATTCATATCGGGTGACTTTATCCATGTTGTGCCTTTCGCGTGGGGGGATGCCGGGGGCCGCCCCGGCGCCCCCTCCTTGAGCTTCATCAGGGTTCACTGGCATGCTCCAGCCACCACCGGGCATCGAGGGGATGCTTCACCCCAATGTTCATGTGGTACTGCCACGGGCGCGGCTGGGTATGCCAACTGCGCCACTTGTGCAATTCCGCGTGGCCATCCACAAAGGAAAAGCCGGTCGCCCCTCCATGATACACCGCCGGCAAATCCGCCAGTTCCATGGCCGAGATCACCCCGGCTTCCGGCCGTTTAACGCGAAACAGTGCGTCATTGATGGACACGTCATCCTCGTCGCAAATGACGAAGTACAAAGCCGGCCGGGTAATGGTCGCAAGTTTGAAGAAATTCCGGAAGCCGTCGTCCGTGGGATTCTGCTGGCCGCTCCGCAGGGGCCCCATGTGACTGTTCATCGAAATCCCGCGCAGCATGTTGCGACGGTTGCCCGGACATTTATACAGATCCAAGCTCCGGGTGTAAGGAAACAGGAGGGCCTGGCGGATCAGCGTGGGGTTGATCGCTTCCGCCGGCACTTGCATGTTGCCGGCACACCACGCCTTGCGCGGGTCGCCGGCATCGCTGGTCCACGGATTCAGCACCAAGCGATCCCCGTTATCCTCGGCATAGAACAACCAAGCCAGTTGGAACTGGCGGCAATTATTCATGCACTTGACCCCCTGGGCCTTCATCTTGGCGCGCCCCAACGCCGGCAACAACAACCCGGCCAGAATCCCGATGATGGCAATGACCACCAACAATTCAATCAAGGTGAAGCCCCGCCGGCGGCGAAAGATCCGGCCGAATGGCGGGAGGCGTGTTCGGTTCGGTTTCATGATAGACACGCGGTCCGTAACACCGTAGGCGCCGCTGCGGTCTTTTTCAAGGAATCATGACGCGGAAGCATTGGCGGGATGGCGCCGAAGTCGCACCCCATTCAGCCGGCCACCGCAACCGCAGAAATCAACGCGATCCACCACCAAGTGATGCCGGGCGGTTAGGCGGCGGCCGCTTGTGCAAGACTCCGCAGGAGGACCGGCAGCTCCGCGTTGAGTGGCGCGGTGAAAACAACGATGTCGCGGTCGGGAAAACTGCTCCAGGCGATGGCGTCATCCTTGACCACCAAGGTCGAGGGAATCCGCAAGCCGTGTGACCGGATGCCAAGGACCGACTGATGCCGAGCGCCCAGGACAACCTCAAAGTGGGCCGAGGGGAAACGGGGCGTCTCGTAATAATCCTGTCCGCAAACCGCCAGATACCGACCATCGCCGCCGTCAAAAATCCAAAATGCCCCCTCGTCCTCGAACTCTTCCCGCTCAATGATGCGATGCGGACGACAGGTGATGACGCGCGCCTGTCCCTGTGCCAACTCCTCGGCGAGTCGTTGGCGGTAGGCCAGTTGGTGTCGCCGCAACCGCCGTCGCTCCCGGTAGCGGCTGAAACGAATCAACACAAACGTGCCTGCCACAATCGCGCCGATCACCGGAAAACCAGCCCCCACTCCCGCCAGCACGATGGCCACACCGACGGAAGCCGTCACGAGTGCGACGCGGCGCTCATTCTTCAGCCAAAAAACGCTGCCGGTCTGCGGCACCGCCGAACGCCGCCGCAGTAATCGCCGTTCGGCTTCGCTCAGTGGTCGTGTCGTCTCGTGGAGCATGGCTGTGTCAAGCGGGCCTCGCAACTACCTGGGAAAAACTGGGGACAGCGCGACCTCCCGGGTGGTGAGACTGGGCAGAAGTGTCCGGAACCTCTAGCGCTGGCGCTTCTGTCCTGCGACAACGCTGCCGTCGCAATATAGAATGTTGTTATGGATCGGGCAGACCACGAGAATTTCCGCAGAGTTGGTCGCTGTCAGGTCTTTGCCGGTGCGGAGTTTGTAGGATAGGTTTGCCGCCTCGAGGACTTCGAAGCCCTGCGCCGGTTGCTTACCTTTGTCTGCCGGACAAACCAAAACCTTGGTCGTGTTCAGCTCATTAGACATGACCCGAAAGTGGTAAATCGCATTGCGGTCGAACCCGTCACTGCCGGGTTGGCATAGTTCCATGGTGCCGCCGCAGTTTGTGCTGACGTTGAAGGGGAAGTGGTCGTCGTGGTCTCCCGCCCAGAGACGGAAGGAAAGACCGATTTGTTTCATTTTACTGATGCAAGTGATGCCTTGAGCTCTCTCTTTGGCTTTGGCGAGTGGCGGGAGGAGCGTTGCGGGCAGCACGACCAGCACGACCAAGGTGACGGCCAGACTGACATAGCCCATGATGAGTCCAGCCAGAGCCAGGCCCGCGCCGCCGTATTGGGCGGGGGCGCGGCGGGCACGACCGCGGGCCTTGTGGCCGCAGATGATGGCGGGGATGCCGGCAAGAAGCCCCAAGCAAGCGAGCGAGAGGATTCCGAGAACAAGGCTGGTGATGGCGAGTCCGGACTGTGGGGGCGTGTGCGGCTCGGAAGGAGGGGACGAGTCCGGAGTGGCAGAGAAGCCGAACTCGGGAAAAGTGCTGGCTGGGCGCCATTCGGAAGAGTCCGGGCCTTGAACCAGTGTCTGGCCATCAATCCGGCCCTCGCGGATCCACTGACGCATCTCCTGAAGGTTGTAGGGGCCGTGTTCCTTGCCGTCGGGTCCGATGGTTTTATACATGATTATTCCTTTACTCTGGTGGTTGCGCTTCAATCGAACGGGTGGGGAATTGCCTTTTCACGCCCGCCGGGACGGGGCGCTGCGCAGGTGAGGGAAAATTGGTTTTAGGCTCACCAAGCATGCGCTGACCTTATTAAGAACCGGCCGAGGCGACAATCGCTTTGTTGCGTGAATCTTTACCACCTTGGTGACTGGCGACGGTGGGAGCGGCCCGGCGGAAACAAGTGACCGGACGCGCCGGAGCCGGCGGTTTGCCGGTGTTAATTGGCGATGGCGAACCGTTCGTTGAAGGCCTCCACCATCCGCAGCAGAGCCGGGTCAACCAGCTCCCGCGCCCGGTGGAGCAGGGCATCGGGAATCTCCCGGTAAAACGCCTGGGCGATGCCGCCGGTGATGCAGGCCAGGGTGTCCGCATCGCCGCCCAGACTGATCGCCAACTGGATGGCCTCTGCGAAATGGGTCGAATCCAAAAAGGCAATGATGGCTTCCGGCACGGTTTGTTGGGCGCTCTCGTGAAAGGTGTAGCCGGGGCGGATGGCGTCGCAGGTGCGGGTGAGATCGTAGCCAAACGTCTTGGTAATCGCGGCGCGAATCGCCGCCTTGGACGCGCCGGTGCGCGCCAGCCAGATGGCGGCGGCCGTCGCGGCGGCGCCTTTCATGCCTTCCGGATGGTTGTGCGTCACCGCCGCCGATTGTTCCGCCACCCGGATGGTTTCCTCCCAGGTGGCGAACGCCCAGCCGATGGGCGCCACCCGCATGGCCGCGCCGTTTCCCCAACTGCCGTACGGCCGGGGATCCGGGGCGCGCAGCCAGCCGTGGAAACGCGCGCCGTAGCCGCCTTTCGGCGCGGGAAAACGGGCGCCGTAAGCGCGGTAAACCGCGGCAAATTCCCGCCCGTGCAACAACGCGTCGGCGGTGGCCACGAGCATCACTGTGTCGTCCGTGAACGTGGACCCGGGGGGAAAGAGCGGCGCCTGAACATTCTTGTTTCCGATGAATTCGTAGGTGGACCCCGCGATGTCCCCAATGATGGCGCCGATCATAATTTTTTCCGTTGTTGAACTGGCTTCAGGGGACGCCGTCAACGCCCCAACCAGCCGGAGGCCTGGCGGGATCCCGGGCGCAAGCATAAGCCGGATCGTCGGCGCGCCAAACCTCCTTTTCTCTGAGCGCCCTCCGGCCCACAGAGATTGCCGGCGGTTGGCGCCGGGCGAGGCGCAGTGGTGCCGATGGGGAGGCTCGACCCGGCGGGCGCGCCCGGCTAGAGTGCGGGCCGGCACGCGCCAGCGTATGGCTCATCCGCACGATAAAATTGATTTTACCGTGGCGATTTTCATCGTCCACGCCGCCCGGGTGTTGCTCGTGCATCACCGGCAACTGAACCGCTGGCTGCCGCCGGGCGGGCATATTGAATTGGATGAAGACCCGGAACAGGCGGCGCTCCGCGAGGCGAAGGAGGAAAGCGGGTTGGACGTGGAACTGCTCGGCGAACGTCCGCCCACCACGGAGCCGGGCACGCGGGCGCTCATCGCCCCGCGGTTTCTGGACATCCACCGCATCACCCCGACGCACGAACACATCGGGATGATCTACTGGGCACGGCCCCGCGGCGACGCGGTTACGCTCGCACCCGCGGAACATCACGCCATCCGGTGGTGCGCCAGCGAGGACCTGGACCACCTGACGCCGCCCATGTCCGGCGCGGTGAAGTGGTATTGCCGCAAAGCGCTCGCCGAGGTGGCGGCCACGGAGGGGACGGCGGCCAAGCCCGCGCGGAGTCCGGGTTGACGCTCTGAACGACCCGCTTCCTTGCCCCGCGTTTGTCATGCGCCCGCTCAAGAACGGTTATTTCGTCATCGAAGGGCTCAACTCCTTCGCGGTGACGTTCTACCTCTACTACTTCTACTTTTTCACCCAGCGACAATTTGGGTTTGGGGATCAGACGAACCTGATCCTGGCGGCGTTGAACGGCGGGGTGTACGCGCTGGCCGCCTGGTGGGGGGGCCGGTTCGCCCAACGCCGCGGTTATTTCGCCGGGTTGAAAACCGGTTTGCTGCTCATGGCCGGCTCGGTGGCCGCCGGCACCCAATGCGTCTCCGCCACCGCGCACGTGCTGGTGATGTGCGGAGTGACGGTCGGGTCCTGTTTCACCTGGCCAGCGCTGGAGGCCTTGGTCAGCGACGGCGAATCCCGCGCCGGTCTGCAACGCCGGGTGGGTTTGTATAACGTCGTCTGGGCGGGCACGGGGGCGCTGGCTTATTTCCTGGGCGGGGCGTTGCTCGACCGGGGCGGGGTGCAAAGTTTTTTCCTGGTGCCGTTGGGCATTCAAATCATTCAGTTCACCCTCACCCTCTGGCTGGAGCGGCTGTCCCGCCGGTTGCCGCCCGCGGGTCCGGCGCGGCAGGAGGCCCCCGCGGCAACGGCAGCGGCGGCCATTCCCCCGGCGCCGCCCGAAGCGCGGCTTTTTCTCCGGCTGGCCTGGTTTTCCAATCCGTTCGCTTACATTGCCATCAACACGCTGCTGGCGGTCATGCCGGGTTTGGCGCAACGGCTGGAGTTATCCACCACACTGGCGGGGTTTTATTGTTCGGTGTGGTGTTTTGCGCGCGTGGCGGCGTTCATCGGGCTTTGGTGGTGGTCCGGCTGGCATTATCGTTTCCGCTGGCTGCTGCTGGCTTTCGGGTTGTTGGTCGGCGCGTTTGCGATGATTTTAATGGCGCCGAATCTGGCGGTGTTGATCGGGGCGCAACTCGGGTTCGGCGGAGCGATCGGGCTGATTTATTACTCGTCGTTGTTCTACTCGATGGACGCGGGCGACGCGAAAGGCGAGCACGGCGGGATTCACGAAGCGGCAATCGGCTTGGGCAACTTCGGCGGGCCGGCGGTGGGGACGCTTTTTCTGTATGCCCTGCCGCAATACCCGCAGAGCGGGACCCTGGCGGTGAGTGGTCTGTTGTTGGGAGGTTTGGCTGGTTTAGTCGTCATCCGGCAAACCGCCCGGAAGCGGCCGCCGCCACCGGCCTGAGCCGCGGCGAAAGCAGCGGTCGGACATCCTGTCGGTCGCCACCCAGGCTGCCCATTGTTTCCCATTGCTGCCGTAGAAAACAGCCGGCTTGACCGGACCGGTTTTGCTGATACGGTTCGCGCGCCGGCACCAACCGTGCGGGCGACAAATTAATTCATGAAATCATATCTCGTTTCCGGACTGGCCTGCGGGCTGGTCATCGCTGCGGCGTCCGCCGTGGAGAAATCCGAACTCACCACACCCAAACAACGCACCAGTTACAGCCTCGGCGCCAACATCGGCGGCAATCTCAAGCGCCAGGTCGCGGACCTGGACCTGGACGCCAAGATGCTCGCGGCGGGGGTCGCGGACGCTCTGGCCGGTAAATCGGCCCTGAGCGAGACGGAAATTGAGGAAGCGCTCGGCGCTTTCCAGAAAGAGATGCAGGACAAGGCGCAGGCCCGGCAGAAAGCGGAGGGCGAAGCCAACGCCCGAAAAGGCGAGGCGTTCCTGGCCGCCAACGCCAAGAAAGACGGCGTCAAAACCACGGCCAGCGGGCTGCAATACAAGGTGCTCAAGACCGGCACCGGCAAATCGCCCAAGGCCACGGACATTGTCAAAGTGCATTACCACGGCACCTTGATTGACGGGACGGTGTTTGACAGTTCGGTGCAACGCGGAGAACCGGTGAGCTTTCCGGTGGAAGGCGTGATTCCCGGCTGGGTGGAGGCGCTGCAACTGATGAAGGAAGGCGACAAATGGCAGTTGGTCATTCCGGCGAAGCTCGCCTACGGCGAACAAGGCGCGGGCGGACCAATCGGGCCCAACAGCACGCTGATCTTCGAAGTGGAATTGCTCACCATCGAGTCCAATCCACCGCAGTGAGCGGTGAACCTTGACGGGCGGACTTGAGGCCGGGATGCCTCGTCGGTCTGTCGCCGGAGGTCTTGCGGAAGCAAGCCGATTGCCGCAAACGTGGCGGACGGGAATCAACCGGTCGGATCGTGTGATCCGGGGACGTCGTCGCACGCGGCGCCGCGTTGCTGCCCGTCGTCGCTGGAATTCAGCGTTGCCTGCCTGTCCGAGGGGGCCTACTCTCGGCTCCAATGAAACATCAGCTTGATTTCGAAAAGCCCATTCTCGAGCTGCAAAACAAGCTGGACGAGCTTCGGAAGCATCCTGAGGCGCATGCCTTGATGGTCAATTTCGAGGAAGAGATCGCGCTCATCGAGAAAAAGCTCGCCGAGACGCGCCGCCAGGTTTTCTCCCACCTGACCCCGTGGCAACGGGTCCAATTGGCGCGGCATCCCCGGCGCCCGTTCACGCTGGATTACATCCGGCTGGCTTTCAGTGAATTTCAGGAACTGCACGGCGACCGGCGATACGCCGAAGATCGCGCCGTGGTGGGCGGCTTCGCCAAGCTGGACGGGCTGCGGGTCATGGTCATCGGCACGCAAAAAGGCCGGGACACCAAGGAAAACATCCTCCGCAATTTCGGCTCGGCGCATCCGGAAGGGTATCGCAAGGCGCTGCGGTTGATGCGGATGGCGGACAAATTCGGGCTGCCCATCGTGACGCTGATTGACACGGCCGGCGCGTATCCCGGCATCGGCGCGGAAGAACGGCACATAGCCGAGGCCATCGCCGTGAATCTACGGGAGATGATGGTGCTCGAAACGCCCATCGTGGCGGCGGTGATCGGCGAGGGCGGTTCGGGCGGCGCGTTGGGCATCGGCGTGGCGGACCGGGTGTTGATTTTGGAAAATGCCTATTACTCGGTGATCAGCCCGGAAGGTTGCGCGGCCATCCTGTGGAAAGACCGGGCGGCCGCCCCTCGCGCGGCGGAGGCCCTCAAGATCACGGCGGACCATCTACTCAAGCTGGGGTTGGTGGATGAAATCATCCCCGAACCGCTCGGCGGCGCGCATAACGCCCCAGAACAGACGGCGGCGGCGTTGAAAACGCATCTGCTCCGGCACCTGAGCGAGTTGCAATCCTGGTCCGCGGCGGATCGTCTCCAGCGACGCTACGCCAAGTTCCGCGCCATCGGTCATTTCAATCAACCATCGCCCACGACCACTCCATCCACGTCTTCGTGATCCCTGATGAAACCGTCGTTGGTAAATGATTCGGGTTTCGTCCGGGGACAATGGCGGGGCCGTCCGGATTCCGCATTTGAACCTTCTCATGGGCGGCGCGACGCTGCCGGGGCCCAAGCCCGACAGGAGTGGATAGCGACGGGTTGTCACGCGCTTGCGAGCAGGCGGATCATCACCTTGCACAATGAGTCAGCACCATGCTCTATCCGCTGACCTTTCAACCGATTTTCAAAGAACGCGTCTGGGGCGGGCGCAATCTGGAACGGCTTTACGGCAAACCTTTGCCACCGGAACGGCCCATTGGCGAATCGTGGGAGATCAGCGACCGGCCCGGGGATGTGAGCGTCATCACCAACGGTCCGCTGGCGGGGAAAGACCTGCGCTGGCTGATGACACATCACGCGGCGGAATTGCTTGGGCCCGCGCGCGCGTGGCAAGGACGCTTTCCGTTGTTGATAAAAATTTTGGACGCGCGCGAAACGCTGTCCCTGCAGGTGCATCCTCCCGCCGCCCAAGCGGGCCGCCTGGGCGGCGATCCGAAGACCGAGCTCTGGCATATCACCGACGCGGCGCCCGGTGCGGAATTGTTTGTAGGTCTGAAACGCGGCGTCACCCGCGCCACGTTCGAACAACGCCTCAAGGATGGGCGGGTGGCGGAATGTTTTCATCGCGTGCCGGTGCGCGCCGGCGATACGATGTTCCTGCCCAGCGGCCGGGTGCATGCCTTGGGCGCCGGCCTAGTGTTATTTGAAATCCAGCAGAACTCGGACACCACCTACCGCGTGTTCGATTGGGGACGGGTCGGGCTGGACGGGCAACCGCGCGCCCTGCACATCGCCGAGTCGCTGGCGAGCATTGACTTTGCCGACTTTGAACCGGGACTGATCCAAAGCGCGTGGGTCGGCGACGCCGGACGGACGCATCGGGTCCTGGTGCGCGATCCGTTATTCACGGTGGAAGAAGAACGGCTGGCGGACGGCGCGCGCCTGACGCTGCCGCCCGGCGTAATGCATTTGATCGCCTGTGTTACTGGGCGTCTCGACCTGACTGGGGAAGGCGTCACGGCGACCCTCCGCGCCGGACAATTCAGCCTCGTCCCCGCGGCGGTGCGGGAGGCGGTGTTGATCGCGCGGAGTGACACCCGGTTTCTGCGCGTCGAAGCCGGGGCGACGACGGATTAAGGAAAGCAGATGAAACGTTTTTTACAGAGTTGGTTGATTTGCACGCTGGCCGTGCTGGTGGCGGTGTATCTCGTGCCCGGCGTGCAGTATCAAAAACCGGTGGACCTGATCATCGCCTCGTTGTTGCTGGGCATTCTCAATGCCGTCTTACGCCCCGTGCTGATGCTGCTGGCCCTGCCGCTGCTGGTGTTCACGCTGGGACTGTTCCTGCTGGTGATCAACGCCCTGTTGCTTTACCTGGTGGGCTTCCTCCTGCAACCGGGCTTTTCGGTCGCGAATTTCTGGGCGGCGTTTTGGGGCGCGCTGGTCATCAGCTTGGTTTCCTCGATCCTCAATTTCCTCACCGGCCGCCGGCGCGGGCGGGTGGTGGTTCGCCGCCGGAAAACCACGTCATCGCGCGACGGCCGCGGCGGCAGCGGCCCCGTGATTGATGTCTGACCCGTGCGCCGTGCGGTCACGATTCCCCGAGCGGCCGGTCGAACAACATCATTTCGCCAAAACGTGTTCGGGGATACCCCTGCATTGACCAGCGGTGGGTCTTGGGATCATACACCCAGCCGCGTTGCTCCAAACAAGCGGCGAATTCGCGCCGGTTCAAGTTCAAACATCCCAAGGCCCGCCGGCGCCATAACTCAAGAATGAACCGGTTGAACAGCGTTTCCGTGGTAAAGGAAGTCGCCCCGGTCAGACAGGCATCAAAAACTTCGGCCAAAAGCGGGGTGGGATCCGCCGGCGCGGAAGATCGGACGGCAGGGGTGATCGGGCGCGGGTGCGCGGGTTTGTAAAACGTCAGGATCAGTTCGCCGGCCAGAACACTCACGGAATTTTTCTTTTTGTGCATGGACCAGATGACATCCCCGGTTTGCGTGATGGCCGCCTTGAGTTCGGCGCCACTGGCTTGGGCGGTTTCCAGAATGGTGGCAAAATAACGGAGGTCCCAATGTTGAAACACGATGGAAAACCAGCGGTCGGACCGCAGCAAACGAAAGGCCGTGGTGATGCTCCGGGCCAGGCTGGATAGGTAATGTTCCTCACTATGCCCGCAGTCGCCGCCCACAATGGTTTCCTGACGACGAATTTCATCGGTGACCGGGAACCCCAGCCAATGATTCCAGAGAATCGAGAGGTCCAGGTAATTGATGAATCCACCATAGGGCGGGTCCGTAAAAATGTAATCCACGCTCTCCGGGTCAAGGTTCTGGTCCAGCGCGGCGGCATCATGGGCCAGCACCCGAAAATCTTTACCGCTGTCCAACCGGAGGGGATCGTCGGATTGTCCCCGATGATAGTCGCGGAAACAGAGCACTTCTTCCTTGGCGGCTAACACATTCAAATAACGACCTTGGAAAGTTTTCCACAGCGGCAGCTCCACATTCTGTTGGGCGAGTTTGTAGCGGTAAATGCTGAAGATACTGGAGCCGCCCCGGCTCGCCGCCCGGCCCTTGGCGGAAAGAAAGGTTTTGTTGAGCTTGGCGATGGACGCCGACCAGGCCAGCAACAACAAATCACGGACGACTCCGGCTGATTCCCGGTCAATCGTCTGCTTGATCAGTGCGAGCCCGGCGAGCTGGCGGGGGGTAAACAGATCGTAAAAAAATTCCGCATCAGAATTTTTCGGCAAACGGATGTTTTCCGGCAATGGAAGCGTCGAGAGCGCGTTCCGGGCCAAAGTTTCATCCTGTTCGAAGTTACGCAACTGAGCGGCACAGGCGTTTTTCACCCGTTCGAAGGCCTGATGCAACGGCGCCAAGGTCGGCAGCGTGGTGTCGGCGATGTTCCGGGCGATGAAGTTGGCAAAAGGATTCAGGTCGTTTTGGATGGCGTGGCGGCCCAGCAAGAATGCTTCGATGGCGGTGACCCCGGTGCCGCCGAAAGGATCGAGAACCGTATCGCCCGGTTGCGAATAACGTTTGAGATATTCCCGCACGACGTTGGCCGGGCGGCGGGTAAAGTAAGGATGCACCCCGTAATGCCGGGCGTCTTCCTGGCGGGCGGCGGGAATCGCTTCCAGAATGGGCTGGAGGGTGGCGCGGCTCATCTACGCGGCGAGATACTTGGCTCAAGCCAACAGCTCAATGATGTCCACGTGATCGGGTGGGTTCACCATGTCGTGCTCGACACACAATATGACCACCCGAGGCAAGTCGGCGTATCGGGCGACTTGGTATCTGAACCCCGACGACCGCTTTTTAATTTCCACCGGACACGGATACTCGGGCAGCCCGGCAAAATGGAAGCGACTCCGGGGACAATCGTAGCCCTTCCCTACATACGGGCTGAGATCCACCCCCAGCAGCGACAACGCGCCGGCGGCTCGAAGCAAATCCTCTTCCTTAATAGATTGCGACCGGGCCTCTTGATGCTCGCGCACGATCCGGCCAATCTGATGTGCCGCCCACGCCGTGTCGTCCGCCGACTGCCGGCGGCGATTCTCGATCTGCCTGCGCCAAAGCTTGCTGGAATGATCCCGGTGGAAAGAGAGCGGCATCGGCATTTTCTCCAGCGGCGTCGGCCTCCGTTGACCACGCCGGGTAACGGCGGTGGGAATCAGGATGAAATGTCTTCCTTGTGAATGACGACGTCCAAATCCACCCGGGCAAAGTCATGGCCAGGTTTCAAGCCATACCAATACCGGATGGCTTCCCCGATGGATTGATCGCCTTGAATGCGATCATGCCCCACTCTCCCCGCCACAACCTTGCCACCGGAAAGCTTGTGATCGCGCCCCACCGCAACAAATGAACTGCGCGCGATTCCGTAGGGTGTCTGCAGCAACACCGGACATGCCCCGCGCGCCCGCAGAAATGCCTTCACATGCGACGGCACCCCGTGCAAGTAGTATTGCGGACCGCCAGTGGCCCGGCTTTCGGCTTTTGTCTGTTGGATATGCATCTGTGCTGCCGGCGTCATTGTCGCCTTCTGGCCGGCGCTGGCAAGGACAGAACATTATCCACCGCACACGGTCACGAATTATTCCCAGCGGTAAGCCGCCCGCCGGGTTTCGATCCCGCGGGCCCGAAAGTCTTTTTCAAAATCCGTGAGCAACTCCGCCAGTTCCGGCGGCGTCGCCACCGGCTGAAACTCCGGCGCGGCGGCAAACACCGCGGTCATCTGCGCGAAGTAATCCGCATCATCCGTACGCAGATAAACCACCCCACCGCGGACCAGCGCCTGCCGGGCCACAGCGGGGAAACGCTCATTGATCAGCCGGTGTCGCCGATGTTTCGTTTTCGGCCACGGATCGGGAAAGTAAACATGCAGGGCGGACACCGCGTGCGGCGGCAACAGCCATTCCAGAAAATAGCCGGCTTCGAGACGCACCCCGCGCAGATTGGTCAACCCGACCCGGCGTCCCTTGCGGTCCAGCTTGCGAAGCCGCCCCCACAATCGTTCCACCCCCAGAAAATTGCGTTC
>Ga0255342_1003894_pt1 | contig 15972 bp, 6 predicted proteins | sample wastewater_treat_3_FD_192416 | JGI IMG/M metagenome (GOLD analysis project Ga0255342, IMG submission 192416) | Wastewater microbial communities from Lulu Island WWTP, Vancouver, Canada - plant14 | ecosystem: Engineered > WWTP > Wastewater > Unclassified | place: Canada: Vancouver, British...
TGGGCTTGCCCGCGGCGCTGTTGGCGGCGCTATAGGCGGCGGCACCGACTTGGGCGGTGGATTGAGCTACGGCGTTGGTGCGGGGGCGCTGAGTGGATTGGGTAATATCTTGGGACTGAACATGGATTATTATCCAAGGATGGTCTACAACGAAAACACAGGCAAGATCGATAGGATTTAATCATGCTTGATTTATCTAAATTTTTCTTTGGTGAGCAGATGCCTGTTGTGGCACCTCCAGCAACTGACAGTGTCATGGCTGACTATGAAGAGATGATGAATTATACGAATCAGATGATGTCTGGCAGTGGCGGTGGCGGTATTGCTGGCGCTCCTGTTCAGGGTTTTCTTGGCGGATTGGCTCAGATGGGCGGACAAAAATCGTTTCTTCAACCAGAAGCGCCTGCTGGGGTGAGCGCTGCATCCGGATTCGCGATGGGTCCGCAGTTGTATCAACAGGAGGTGGCAAGGCAGCAGGAGCGAAACATTCAGGCTGCGCAATTGCGTGCTGAGGAAGACAAGCAAAGACAGCATCATCAATTCTTGAGTGAGATAGAGAAAGGTCGCCAGCGTATGAAGACACAGAAGATGCTGATCGATATGAAGGACCGGCAGGATCAGATGAAACTCAAGGAAGCTGAGTTTGATATAAAGGAAAGAGAGAGTAAATTAAATGAGCGTATTGCACAGTATAATTTTGACCAAGCAGTTAAATATGGGGATGCGCCCACATCAACCGTCTCTGATACAGGGTTGGGTAAAACTATTTACAAAGATGGGCGCGTTGAAACCTGGGTTGATCCGGTTGCAAAAGAGCATTATTTAAGTATGTGGCGTGCGCAAAATCTAGCAGATGATTATATGAAACATTATGGTGGCGGCACTGGCGGTGGCGTAGGTGGTAGAACAGCACCTGTCCCTGAGAGCGGTGGAGAATATGGTGTTGGTGCAGACGGCGCTACAGCAACACAGAAATATATGGCAGCCAGAGAAAGCATGATAGATAAACTCATGGAGAGGGCTACTGGCTCTGGCACGGTAGCTGATATGGACGAAGTGTATGAGGCTGTCAATACGAGATATCCGTTGTCGAATGTGGAGTACTTGCCCAAATCAGAGTCTGAACTGACAATTGGCGATGTGTACGTGAGAACTAATGCCGGGTTCGTGAAAGTTAAGGATGGAACGCCAATTTATGAAGGCATGGAATTGGTTCAATACTTTGGTCCCGGGAACCTAAGGACTATACCTGCCGGCGCTTCTTCTGCCGATACCCCGCCGCCTCCTGCCGGCGCTTCTTCTGCCGATACCCCGCCGCCTCCTGCCGGAACGGAGGCGGCTCCGACGGCGCAGTTTGTGCGGAATGAAACGTCAGGGAAAATAGGGACTATTGAAAACGGTCGATTCACACCGTTTAGACGAGAAAAGAACATTGTGCTAACACAAGGAACATCTGGCATGGGAATGTATGGGCGACCCGGAAGCTTCAATTACACCCGACTAGACATAAATGATCCCGAAGTAAGGTATGATCGAAACAAGCACGTTTTCCATAAGGGACATCAAACAATCATTCCTGCAGAACCACTTATAACTGGGAACCCGTATAAGACTTCTAGCGGAGAGACTATGTTCGATGTTGGTGGGAAGATGATTACAGAGGAGGAGCTTAACGCCCTGAACGATGCGATTCGGGACAGGCATACCCCACTACGTCAGCAAGGAGCAAAGAATCCGGGAAAAATATGGGACGAGGAAGTAGGCAGATGGCTTACAGAAGAAGAATTTGAGGAAATCCAGCAACTAAGAGGCAAGAAATAATGTCCATATACGACAAACCGTCTCCGCAATATGTGTATTGGCAAGGGCAAATCGTACCCGCGGACACGGTGGCAGGATTACAGCCCGAGCAGCCCACGCAACAGCCTGTACAGCAACAGCCCATGCCAGAACAAGCGCCTGTACAACCGCAAGTGCCGCAGATACCCTCATATAAAAATGAGGCTGGACAAACTGTTTATGACTATGCCGCTCTTCAAAACTATTATGCCCAAATGCAGATGCAGCAACAGGCGCAAGAGCAACAGGCTATGGTCATGGAGAGAGAGCGAACGCGCCCATGGTTTGATACTGTTACTAATACAGTAAAGTCATGGGTTACGACAAATCCCCTAAAGGGGATTACGTCAATGAATTTGCCGCATGATATAACGAAAGGATTTATAGACAGTTCCAAGAACCTAGCCCGTGGCATCCAATCGTTGAGCGAACTGGGAATTAATGACGCTCTTGGCTTTAACATGGGGGCACTTCCCTCATTGGATTGGCTTGAAAAGCAGTCAGATAAGTACAGGAAGGGAACCATTGAGCATGACGCGGATCGTGGGGAGACGGGCTTTATTCCGAAAATAATTGAAGGTGCTCTTGAGGGGCTCCTTCCAAGCATGAGTATTCCGGCCGCTGGTGGAGCCCTTGTTGGGGCTGGAGCTGGACTGCTTACAGGTGGTGCCACTGGCCCAGCTGCTCCTGTCACAGCCCCGGTTGCAGCCGTCACTGCGGGGAATATGGCCCGCACCAGCCTTTTCTATCTTATGTCTGTAGGTGAACTTTATTATGATGCTGTGGAGGCGGGGGTTGATCCAGAGGTTGCCCGTGGCATCGCCGCTGCTGTCGGACTTCCGTATGCAGCCGTTGAAAACATGCAGTTTAAACATCTGTTCGGCGGCGCTGGAACAAAAAGCGTTGTTGATCAGATTAAAGAATACGTCAAGAATGCAGATGCGTCCAAGAAGGAAATCTTTGCAAAGGCGGCAAAGGTATGGATGACCAATACGCTTAAAGAAACTGCCGAAGAAGGTGTTCAGAAGGCAATGTCGCATGCTCAGACGGGGCATGGTCTGAGGAAGTCTGACAGTCCCAAAGCTGAGGATTGGCAGACAATACTTTCCGGGGCAGCCCAGGCTGGTATTCAGGAGGCTGTAGATGTATTTCCCGGCATGGTTGCTACCGCTGGGCTCACTGCAGGTGGAACGGCTGGACGCCACATGCAATTCACCAAATCCGAGGACGTTCAGAAAAGGGCGAAAGAGATAAAAGAGAGCGGTGTAATTGAAGCTCTGGAAGAGTTGGAATCCCTTGAGAAAGTCCCCTTTGAGGAGACTCGGAATATTCACGACGGCGACCCGGATTGGGCTAATCGATTTCGGGCAGCAGGAGCTACTGTTACTCCTGTGCATCTGGAACATCAGCCGGATGGCACCACAAGAGAGCAGGCGCAACAGAGTCCTGTAGAGTTTTTGGTTAGTGCCATAGAAGACCTGTCGTCAGACGGATCGTGGAGTAAACGGACTGGACTTGACAAGAATTCGTTCCTTGCGGAGGACCTGACCAAACTGGCGCAAGATGCATTGGCGAGCGGCAATGCAGAAGATGTGACTGCTGCGGTTGATACATTGATGAACAACGGATTTGAACCAGTATCAAATGTTGAGAGAGCGTTTCAGATTACATTGCCCAAGACGGGCAAGAGCATTATTGTCACTGGTATCAACAAGTCAGAAGTTCATAAAGATCCGGTGTCATTCCTAAAATCTACCCGAGCATACATCGATGAGACGAAGCAGGAATCACTACAGCCTCTTGCACGGACTATAGATGAGGCACTGAACTCCGGCGACAAGAGCATGATTTACATTGCTGTTGAAGGCGCTCTTGATGCTGGGATCAAGCCGAGCGGACAATTAATTAAATTCGGTGATCATGGCGAGATGGGCGTTGTCGCATTAATGCGTCTTATGGCCCCCTCTCGATTCGCATTGGGTAATGAGAATATCCATGAGGAATCGCACCTTGCCAGATTACTGTTTATGACCAAGAAAGAGAATGAGAGAATTGAGCAGGCTCCTGAGTTCCAGAGGAACGGGAAGTTTGACGAGGAGATATGGGCGCGGCACGTCCAATCACGGGCTGAAAGTCTTTATGATTATAACCAGAGACTGAAATCCGGGGATGTCGGATTGATTGAAAAGATTGTCCACAATTTTCAAACGAGAGTCATGGACTTTCTTCGCAATCTATTTGGATATAAGAGTGTTGATCAGATATCCCGTGAGATCATAGACGGCACGTTGATCAAGCGCGGCGTTGTCTCAGACGCATCGTTTCAGGAAAGCCTCAATCTTCGCAAGGAAGGTCACGGTCTCAACATCCTTGAGAAAGAAGAGGGCGATGCGATAAAAGAAAAGCATGAGTCACAGATAAAAGAGGGCAGAGAACGGGCGAAAGGATATCAGCGTGCCGCAGAGATTACTGTTGGCCAGCAGATAGCTGAAGGCAGGGAAGAGGCAGCTGAAGCAAGAGAAAAAGAAACCGCTGAACAGCTTATAAAAGAATCTGATAAGCGGCAGGATGCCGAAGATCTTGAGGAGATGGCAATTGAGATTGAGGCTGAAGAAGCGTTAAAGAGGGAAGAACTTGAAAAGATAAGAGAAGAGATTGAGTTTCTGGAGGAGTATGAGGCTCTTGAAAAAGAAGAAGAGATTGAGAAGTTAAAAGAAAAAGAGAGGAAATTTCAGGAGGAAATAGAGTTTGCGCAGCTCTTGAGGGAAGAGGAAGCCGCAAAAGAGAAAGCACGGGAGGACGCCCGAATAAAAGAGTATGCTGAAAAGCACGGGTTAAAAGGTCGGAAAAGGCACATCATTGAAAATCATATGCGTCGAACAGAGAGAGAGGCGGAGCAAAAAGAGCTTGAAGAGATTCAAAGAGGGATTGACGCTATTGAGCAAAGAGAGAGAGGAGAAGAGGAATCGAGGAAAAAGATAGAGCACGAGAAGGCTGCTGAAGAATGGCTGAAAAAACAAAAGGCGGAAAATCCGAATATGGCTATTTCGGAGGATCTTATTAGAGATCCATTGGAACGAGCCAAAGTTCTCCGTCGAAATGACGAAGAAGCCCCTATCCCTGAGAAATACAGAAAAAAAGTAAAAACAGAAGAAGAATCGATAGCTGCTGCAGAGGAAGCAGCAAAAGAAGCATCGGCAGACGCTAAGTATGTCGAAGAGCGGATTGCTAAGAATGAAAGCCGCGCGAAAGATGCTGTCAAGGTTACGTCACAGGAGGTTCGTGACGAGATTGCTGAAACAACCGCTGCTGCCAACAGGGCTATTGCCAACATATTTAAGAATGTAAAGATCGATGATCTTGGCACGTCATTAAAGGTAGACACTGTTGTTCCTGATGCAAATGTGAAGGAAGTCTCTGAAAATATTGTCTCGAAAAAGGTCGTTGAAGTGCCTGCGCCAACGGAAGTTGTAGACAATGCAATTGACGAGGGCAAACCCACAGAAGAAGAAAAGTCTATCACGGAATCCGTTGACGAAGTGATGGACACTGAAGAAGAATGGATAAGTGCTAGAGAGACAGCGTCAATGCTTGGTCCTCTAAAGCGCAATCTGGCGAGTTATAAGCTTACCGGACAGATTGTTCAGCGTAAAGACGGGAAGTTCAAAAAGCAGGATGTTCTCAATATTATTGAAAAGGAGAAAGAGATTGGTGATAGCCCTGAAACGAAGATGCTTGAAGGTATCCAAAAGGTTATTGAGAGCGTAAAGAACAGGGGCTCTGAAGCGAAAGTGGCAGAAACTCCTGCTATTCTTGCTGAGAAAGAAGGGTCAAGACCACTCACACAAGACATGGTCGATAAGACCATAGAGATGGAAGGAGATTCTGGTGAGGCGAAGACGGAAGAACAGATATCAGAAAATACGAAAAAATATGTGGACGCCTACAAGAAGGGTGTCCTTGGATTCACTACAATTCTTGAGGGTCCAGATGTTGTTTCTGTCCCTCTCAGCGATATAACGCTCTCTAAGGACGTTCCGCAGTTTAAGCAGGGGGCGAATGCCCGTGGACTTACTAATCCTCTTGCCGGACAATATCAGGATGTTCCTGCACGTCCAATCATGTTGTGGCGACGTAATACAGGTGCGTTGGAAGTGATTACTGGGCGGCATAGGTTTGCTCTGGCGCAAGACACTCCCGGCGTCTCTACAATCAAGGCGCAAATACTCAACGAAAGCGATGGGTTTACTGCTGATATGGCAGCGATGATGGATATCACATCAAACATACAGGACGAGAAAGGAGAGGTTCGTGATTATGCACAATTCTTCAGAGAAGGAACGATTACAGAGGCAGAAGCGACTGCAAAAGGGTTTTTACAAACGGCTAAGGGAAAACAAGGCTTTGCTATTGGACGCTATTCCTCCAACGAGTTGTATTCTCTCTATCGATCCAAACACGGAAACGTCAGTGATAAACACAGACCCGCAGTCGATGCCGAAGGATGGACAGAAAGCCGATTCGAAGTAATTGCGACTACCGGGCGCACGGAAGACGGGGATACAGATGCCGACTTGCAAAACGCCGCAATTAAGTACATCGAGAAGAATCCGCGCGTTACTAATGATCATCTGTTGCAATGGATGAATACTATGCGGCACTTCAAGCGGCAGGTGTCGTATGATGTTGATCTGTTTGGCAATATGATAGATAACGGATACGATGCCGAGGCTGAGGCAATGGCGTCGGCTGCCGTGTCTATTCAACGTGAGGAGATGTTGCGCAGGAATATTATTGAGAATGCAAAAAAACAAGGACGCATGCAGGCGATTTCAAAGCAGTTTGGAATAACTGTGAGCGTAAAGTTTGATGATGAGGCGGACGCTGACAGACAATTAAAAGCATCAATATTAAAGATTGAGAAGCTGAAAGAATGGTATCTGCATGCTGATATTACTCAGGAGATCCGTAAGCGTGCTGGTTATGTTGTTGATGCTGATGCGGTATTGGAAGCAGAGCAGAAAGACGATGACAACAAATTTAATGAGCCGTATCAAGATGGACTCTTCTCTGTACGTATTTCACAGCCGATCAGCAGTAAAGACACGTCGCTAAATCAGATACCTGCCACATTCAAGCGGGTTGATTGGAAACCGGGTACCAGGCACTTCGACCTCGGCGCAGGACGCTCCACAAAGTTTCAGGATGCATTAAAAGAGCGCGGTGTCGAGATGCTTCGGTATGATCCGTTCTGGGGCACCATGGAAGAGAATTATAAAGCTGTCAATGATGCTCTTGACAATCCTGTTGATACCGTATCAGTCAATAACGTTCTGAACGTCATTGAACCTCTGGAAGCAAAAATTCAGACAGTGCGTCAGGCGGCTACTGTACTGAAAGATGATGGGGAAGCATACTTCCTGATTCATGAGGGGAATAAGACAGGAATAGGCGCACCTACGCCCCGTGGCTGGCAATCGAACATGAAGACAGCTGAATATATCCCGATTGTCCAGAGGTATTTCCGGGAAGTAGAGCGCAAGGGGAACATGATCATAGCTCGGAAGCCTATGCACGCGTCGGGCAAATGGTCGCCCACGGAGAATGGCGTTCAATTCTCTGTGCAGGTTTTGTCTGAGGAAGAGTATCATGCGGTAAGTAAAAGCCTGATAGACATGATTGAAGCTCGCATCAAAGCGGGAGTTGGTGCTGAGGTCGTTCTGGACGCCTTGCACAAACAGCTGTCTGAGTCCAACCCGACAGTAGCGGATTACCTTATCAACAGAATCGCTGAAGAACGATATCCGCATTATCTCAAGAAACTTGTTGTCACGGATTCGAATATGGGCATTCGCGCCTATGAGATAAAAGATCGCATCATCATAGAAAATACGAAGGCGACCGGATTGACTGCTGATGCGCTCTCTGCTATTCAAGGAATCGCTGGTGCTGTTGTTGAAGAAAATTCTGTTGACGGCAAAAACAAAACAATCAAGATATCGATTCCGAGACGGCAGGAAGACGCATTGCTTACAGCCATCTCTGAATACAACTATAACCAACTTGCCAGACAGGCGGAATCGATAAGCTTACTTGAGCATGAGACATTAGTTAGGAATCGGGCTTGGCGTGAACAGGTCGGAGAGAATGACGGATATGGGCGGCGGATCAGTGATGAAGAGGCTATGGCTCTTGTCTCTGAGAAAACAAAGGCGCTGATTAGAGAAGGCAAGAAGATCAAAATGTCTGACAAGACATTGAATGATCAAATTGCTGATATAGGATTCATCGTTAATGCTTATGAGCAGGGGTTGCCAACTGCATTATTGGCAAGCAAGGCCGGTGCGGGCAAGTCCTTTGTGATTGCAGGGGCTATCCGTGAATTGAAAGCGCGGGGCGTGAAGTCTTTTGGATGGATCACAACCGGGCAGCAATTAATTGAACAGATAAAAGAGGATATCAAGGCATATGATATTGATGATGTAGTCAAATATATGGGGTACAACTCATTCTCTCAAGCCGTTATTGGCAACAGGGTTGAAACAGATTCGCTAAAGATTTGCGGTCGTGTCCTTTTCTTTGACGAGGCACATTCTGTAAAGAGCCTTTCAAACAGGGGAGTTGCTGCAAGGGCTGTCATCGAGCAGTCCCCATTTACCGTGTTTTCCTCTGCTACATTGTCAGAAGATCCCTCGCAACTTGACTACATCTCGAAAACAGGATTGTTTGACAATGTCACATATACTCATCCCTATGGCAATAACTCTCTTGAATTGGAGGGATTTAATGCGTTCCTTGCGGCGCACGGAGGGATCGTAGGTAAAGGCGGTACCGTTCATTGGCGCATTGGGAACAGGGTCGGGGCATCTTTGATCTATAACTGGTTGTATGATCGAGGCGTGATATCTAGACGTTCGCCAGACATTCAAGAAGGGCTTGTTGAAGGATTCGGCGTCACGGCTGATGGGACAACTGCCGATGAACATCAGATGGCTGTGCTTTACAATCGGGCTGAAGATACATTGAATCTTGCCGTTGGACTTGGTGCCAATCCGATGCAGATAGCCATGTATACAGCTAACATGTTGAACAGAATTGTGGAGCGGTCAAAGGTACAAGCGGCTATCAACATTGCTAAAGAAGAGATTGCCAGCGGTCAGCGTGTTGTGATATTTACGGAAGGGCGGTCAGAAAGCCGCCTTGACATGTGGGAAGTGGATAAAAAGGAATACACGTCTGAGCAGATCGTTGAAATGTACGAGAGTTACGGCAAGAATTCCGGGGTAAGCAAGACTCTTTATTGCTTGGCTCAGGCATTTAAACGCAATAATCTGAATGACGTTCTACCCTCGATTATTGCTCAAATGCAAACCGCATTGAGCAAGCATGGTGTTTCTATTTATACCGGCGAAATAAATCACAGGGAAGCGACGGCAAACAAGAATAAATTTATGCGCGGTGAGACAAAAGTGCTTCTGGCAACTATGGCAAAAGGAGGCACTGGCTTGTCGCTGCATGATAAGACAGGCAAATTTCCGACAACACAGATCAGTATGCATGTCCCATGGACAGGGGCTATGCTTGATCAGGTGCTTGGGCGTACTGTTCGCCAAGGGTTGTCCTCAAAGGTACGTCACATTATCATATTTAATCCAGCACTCTTAAAAGAGTACGAGAAAGTTGGTCGAGTAATATCAAGATACAGATCTATGCAGAATCTTGTGTCTGGCGAAGAGAGTGTTATCACTGCTGGAATGGAAAGAGCACTCACCGGATCTGTTGGCGAATGGGTACCCCTAAACCTCATGCAGTTTCGCAGTGTTCTTGATGAGATTAATGGAGTACAGGAAGACAGTACGTCATCATCGTTTAGTGTCGCAGCAGACAACTACCAAAAAACATTGAATGATCGTGGTGTAAATCCTGTCACAAATGCAATTGCAACAGATGGTTCGTATTGGGATTTGCTTAACAATGTTTCGGATGCCGTATCTTCTGTGCGCAAGGACATTCACGTCCTGAACGGGCAAGGAGCCCTTCAGCCTATCCATGCTTTGTCAAGATTGTTGGCGGACAGGGACTCAATCGAAGGCAGCAAATGGGGCGAGGTTACGGAGTATGGGAAACGATTTGCAGATGCGCACAAGGATATTCCGGCATCCAACGAGATTCAGCATGAACTGACACGTATGGCTATGGCTATTGGCAATATGAAGTTTGATGCGGCTCAGACGCATTTGAACAGGATCATGTATCACATCAACAATGGCACTTACAAAGATATCGCGTCCAAAAGAGATGATGGGAGCCTGTATTCTGTTATACAGACACATGACGTAAATGACCGGGACGCACTGCTGCGTGTGCCGTTGCCCGGACTATACGACATAGTCAATGACATGCTTGGCGTGAATCCGAAGATTGTCCCTGTGCTGTTCAACAGGGGTGAATCCAAAGGGGCGTTTCGGCGTAAAGCAGATGGGAGCGATCCTAGAATAGATCTTTCTTCTGAGATATTTGCAGGAAAGCCTGTGTATGAGGCGGAATATAGCGCAAGACCGTCCAAGATTGCAATCAATGCGCTTATGAATAGTGTTGCTGAGGAGAATGGAATCCCCCTCGAAGAGTTGACTCATGTGATTGCAAAGAGAGGAAAGAGGCATTACCTTACCATTGCTCATCGCGACATTGACTGGGCGGCTAGAACATTGGCTCATGAAATCGGGCACGCAGATAATTACCTTACTGAGACAATGATTCCGGAGGATAGTCCTCTGTACGATATCATGGCGATTGGGCGTCAATTCAAGGACCTGCTTGCTGCCGCAGTAAAAGACCCCGACATGCGTGGCGATATGTTTATGAAAGTAGCGCATAAACTCGCAGAGCAACATGAGATTACAGGCGAAGAGGCTGTAAATCGAATGATTGATGTCGCATCTCAATTCATGGAGGCTACTGTCCGGCAGGAACTTCGCATTGTCTCTGAAGAGATGCGTGGAGGCTGGACAGGCGGGTGGTATTCCAGAAAATATCAAAAATATCGTGAGTCTGCTGAAGAATTGTATGCGGATTTCATAAGCGGCATATTCAATGCGCCACGGATGGTTGCAGAAAAAGCGCCACATGCTTATTCCCTGTTTAAAGAGTTCCTTGACTTGCATAATCTGTCCGAGTCTTACAAGAAAGTGCAGAAGACTCTTTGGGCTAAGACCGGCCCGGAGGAATGGTTGCAGAGATCTCTGGACATGATGTCCCGTGACTCTATCGTTCGTGACGAGGCTATTGAGAAAGCCAATTCTGACCGTCTTCCCCGAAATCGGCATGAGGTTGCCCGGGAGATACTCTATAAATTTGTCGATAAGACGGCGTATTTACCCCGAAGCGCCCGGCAATCGGTCAAAGACATATCATATATGTCTGCCCCGTTAACGCAGTTCCAAAGGGATATAGACGTTCGTGTGAAGAATCCGTTAGAGAATGCGGGGATAGCGTGGGAAGAAGTTGGCGCATATATGATGCTCCGCCGTGCAGGCACATCCGGGGATCGTCAAGACATGGCTAACCCCGGTATGCTTTCCGGCAAATATGCAGATCAGACGCTGAAAGAGCTTGAGAAGAAGATCGGTGCGGACAAATACAAGATTCTTGAGAATGCCGTGGCTGAGTATCATAAGATCAGACAGGAGACGGTATTCCCACGGCTCAAAGAAAGCAAGATATTTTCTGAAGAGCTCATGAAGCAAATTGAGGACAATGACACCTATGCATCCTTCGATGTGCAGAAGCATTTCAAAGCATACCTGTCCGGCACCGAATACAATGCGGTCGTTGTGAAACAGTTTGGTACCATTGAATCTATCATGAATCCCTTGTTTGCGACTATCCACAAGGACGCATCTTTGATGTTAGCCGCTCAGGTGAATAAGGCGAAGCTTGATTCCATTGAGGCTCTGAATGAATTTGACTCTGAAAACATCATGGAAGCCGATTCGAAATTTGATCCAAAGAAAGGCGTGATAGATATTTTGGATCATCCCAACAAAGAACGTTGGGGTACTATGCTCTACAATGAGAATGGAGTCACTAAAGGGGTTTATGTCCGTCCTCAGGTTGCGGATCTGTTCAAGCGTGATCCGTATCAAGCAAGCGTAGTTTTTGAGGCAGCCAATTTTGTCACAGGCATATTCAAGCGCATGTTTACTTCTAATAATCCGTTCTTCTCCATATGGAACGTCCAGAAAGACGCGCGCAAAACATTGAATGCCATACCAACGGATGGCAAACTCATGTCTGAAATCATGCTTGCACCAGATCTGGCTAGGTCGTACATCCGCACTATCAAGGATGCGTGGTATCATGCGGTGAAGAAAGAATCTACCCCATTGGTTCGTGAGTTGCTTACACAGGGGTTGCTTATCCCTGACAGACAATGGAAAGCCCGTGAGACCACCGGGGTTGATGAATATGAGCGCTTACAGGCTGAATACGGTGTTGGTGAAAAGAAGGCGGAAGGGATGTGGCGTCGTGTCGCCCGGTTCGTATTCGAGGATTTTAATCAGATGGTTGAGACTTGGGGCAAAGTAGCCGGATACGAGTATATGAAACGCAAGGGACTCACTTCGCAATACGATATGCGTGACATTATGCGTGGCGTTATATCCTCTGCAGACTTTCTTGCCGGCGGTGAATATACCAAGTGGACGAACATGATATTCCTGTACTCCAACGCTGGAGTACAAGGGCTGGAAGCAGCCTACAGAGACATCCGTCGCTCGCCAATGACATACTTTGCAAGACGAATGGTCTACACCATTTTACCAACCATGGCAATGCTCTGGTTGCAGTATGGTGAACCTGATGATCCGGAAGAAAAAGAATATCAAAAAGCGTTCCGTGCTATTCCGGACTGGGAGAAGAAGCGAATGCATGTGCTCCCGATTTCGTTTGACGGCACAAACGTTACGTGGGTTCCTTTGCCTCAGGATCACTTTGGCGAATTGCTCCACGGTATTATTTGGTCCATGATCGGGTCCAAGGAACAGAACAAGGGTATAGCACAAGCCCTTAGTGTCGTTGGTGGGTCAATGCCGTTTGAGCCCGGGTCTCTGAATCCTGCGTTGCAGGTGGGGCGAGCCGCATTCGATCTTATGACAGGAAGCAACCCTTGGGATCATTTCCGGGAACGAACCGTTATAGACCAGCAAATCTATCGAGCCGGCGGATTTCGGACATATCAGGAGTTTGCCAAGTGGGCGTGGAATCAGACGGGGGGCAGTGTTGTCGGAAGATTTGATTCCCCTTTCGATGTGCGTGAAAAACCAACTGCTGAGAAGATTCCGTTTGTGAAAGCGGCACTTCAACGCTTTTATCGTACCGCTGCCGCTGAAGAGGAATTCGATCCTACTGAAGATAAGGCGAATGCGCGGCGTACTGTTTCGGCAAAGGATTTTGTGGTTAAAACGCTTAGCAAAATGGATAACCCAAAAGAAATAACTGTAGGGAAAGCGTTCTCACAATGGAAGAAAGAGAACCCTGATATAGCAAAAGGATATAAACTTTCCTCATTTCGAACTATCTGGAAAAACGCATCTGCAAGGAGGTGGCCAGAGACGGCAAAAAAAAATAAATAAAAAAAAGACTTGACAAATACGAAATACTGTGTTACACTAAGTATAGTTAGGGAAACACAGGTACAGGACACTGGGGTTTCCGCTCAGTGTCCTATTTTTTTGAAAGGATCCTCCATGAAAGAAAAGGTGTACAAAGACGACGACTTGATTGGCGTGCTTGAGGCAACTCGATTGCTCGCTAAGCTTGGCATGAAGCGAAACCGGGTAACGGTGGGACGCTGGTTGAATGCCGGTGAGATTCCATTTATTGTTATCATGAACCGTCGCTATATTCGTTATGGCGACCTAAAGGCCTATGTAGGCAAGGAAAACTAAAATGAAAGAACAGAACCCGACCGACAAGCCATTGTGGCAAAAGATCGTGCTGAAGGCACGATGCGAACCAGAAGATGACGAAACCTATCATGCCAAAGCATATTCCGGTGAGTATGTTAGCTCGACACTACTGAGCACGTTCCGGAAATCCCCGTATCTGTACTGGGCGACAATCAACGGCGTAATTGAACGCGCTGATTCACCATCATTTCGTTTTGGTCGGATGGCGCATAAGATGATTTTGGAACCAGACCGCGCATTCATGGACGCTTACGCTGTAGGTGGCCCTGTGAATCCCAAAACAGGCAAGCCTTTTGGGCAGGAAACGAAGGCTTGGGCTGACTATGAAGCTGAAATTGGCAGGACTATCGTCAGCGAGGATGACTACGACAAGGTCGTAGCGATGCGTGAATCAATCATGACGCACAAGATTGCCCGTTGGTTTTTCTTTGAGCATATGTACGAAACTATTTTTCGTGCGGAAATCTGCGGGGTAAACTGCCAGATCAAGGTTGATGCTATCAATGCTGATTCTTATGGTCTGTATTTGATTGACCTGAAAACCTGCGATGACCTGAATTTCTTTGAGCAGGACGCAGCCCGGTTTCAGTATGTGCATCAAGCAGCCTTGTACCATATGGTATTTAAGCAGAGTCTTGGATACTTGGATTATGACGTAAAGGCTCGTATTGTCGCTGTTGAGAAACGCATCCCATTCCGTGTTGGCGTTTTTTCCCTTGATTCGTCTATCAAAGGAGCTGTGTGCGATATTGACCGTGAGCTTGTGGAGCTGCATCGATGCCGTAAGCACAACGAATGGCCGACAGGCTTTGAGATGGTAAGGGAGATTTAACATGAGCATATTTGATTTAGTGAAAAAGGAGACGGAAGCAGGAGCTCCTGCCGGGATCATATACGGTATGCCCGGTGTCGGCAAAACCACGTTTGCGGCCTCTGCCCCCAACTGCCTGATCATCGATTGCGAAGGTGGTGCTGACAATGTCGTTTGCGAACGGACTCCGACATTGCACTCTTGGGCAGAGATTCATGACTGGTTGACTGCCGTTGAGAGTGGTGAGCATGATTACAAGGTAATTGCCATTGATTCGGTGGACATGCTTTTGCGCCGACTGGAAGAAGACGTTACTGGCGCTCAAGAAGATGCCGGTCGCACGCTGAACAAGAGCCATGGTGGCTATGGCAACGGTAAAAGCGTCTATAAGAATCGGGTGTACACGCAATTGATCCCATTATTGAACAGGATCAAGGATCGCGGAATTGCAGTGCTGCTTATCGCGCATATGCACCAAGTTGAAATCTTGGATAGCGAAGGAATCAAGATCAACAAGATTGGACCGAATCTTCCGGAAGATTTTCAGGAGACATTTGTCAGCTGGGCTGGTTTTGTTTGTGTTGCTCAAATCATCGGTGGTGAACGGGTTCTTCTGACAGAAGGTACCGAGATGCTGATAGCCAAGAACAGGTTTGATATGCCTGAGCTGGTTCCCATGACATGGAAAGGTTTTGTTGGTAATATGAATTTCAAGAAAGCGGCTAAGAAGGCCAAAACAACCAAGAAGGAAACTGAATAATGGCTAATTTCACTTTTGATGCAACACAAGTTGTTCCATCCAACTCGTTTGAGGCAATCCCTGCCGGCACATATGCGGTGCGGATCACTGAGTCCGAGCGCAAAGAAAATGCCAAGAAGAACGGGGAATACCTGAAGCTCACGTTTACTGTTGTGGAAGGCCCTTATAAGGGTCGGTTGCTGTGGGCTTATCTGAATATCATCCATGACAATGCTACCGCTCAGGAGATTGCTCGTCGCGACCTGTCCGCCATCTGTCATGCTTGCGGCAAACTCCAGCTGAAGGATACCCAGCAACTGCATAACATCACGATGGAAATTGTCGTTCGAGTCGTGAAGAATAGTAATGGAGAAAGCGTGAACGAAATCAAAGGCTACAAGAAGCGTGAGCGTACTATTGCCGCTGCAGAGAAACCGAAGGCCAAGAAAGTTGCGCATGCTGAGGCTCCAGAGGAGGAAGAAGAAGACGCGAGCGACGACACTGCTGATGACAACGACGACGAGGACGAGGACGCCCCCTGGGACAACTGAGTCCACTTTACACTTCCGACCGAAGAGGGGCGTAAGATGCAACGCCCCTCTTCCTATCTAAGA
>Ga0255342_1003901_pt1 | contig 15935 bp, 16 predicted proteins | sample wastewater_treat_3_FD_192416 | JGI IMG/M metagenome (GOLD analysis project Ga0255342, IMG submission 192416) | Wastewater microbial communities from Lulu Island WWTP, Vancouver, Canada - plant14 | ecosystem: Engineered > WWTP > Wastewater > Unclassified | place: Canada: Vancouver, British...
TATGTCAGAATATCTATAGGAACCGATTCCGATATGGATTCCCTTATAAACACCGCAAAGGAGATTATGAAATAATGAGAAAAGCGACATTCAAAAGAACAACCAAAGAGACCGATGTGTCGGTAAAGCTTAATATCGACGGAACGGGCAAATATACCGTCGAGACCGGAATAGGTTTTTTTAATCATATGCTGGAGTTGTTTTCCAAGCATTCTTTGATGGATTTAACAATAAAGACAACAGGCGACTTAGAGGTGGACGAGCACCACACCGTGGAAGATACCGCTATAGCATTGGCTACTGCTATGAAAGAAGCGTTGGGTAATAAGGAGAAGATTAACAGATACGGATTTGCATCCGTTCCCATGGACGAAGCGCTTACAAATGTAACGGTGGATTTGGGCGGAAGACCGTATACGGTATTTATCTGCCCCGTAAGCGGCGGAAGAACGGGGGAGATGGATTTTGAGACGGTGGAGGAATTCGTAACCGCATTTGCAAGTAACTTAAGCGCCAATATCCATGTAAATGTACAGTACGGTCACAACAGACATCACATTGCGGAAAGCATATTCAAAGCACTTGCCAGAGCCTTAAGACAGGCGGTAAGCATTGACAACAGAGAAACCGGCATACCGTCGACAAAAGGAGCGATTTAACAGCCTTGATTATATATCCCGCAATAGACATACTTAACGGCCACTGCGTGCGCCTGTATAAAGGAGATTACGGTCAGGTTACGAAATATTCCGATGACCCCGTAAAGACCGCTTTAACTTTTAAAGAAGCCGGTGCCTCCCACATACATATTGTGGACTTGGACGGAGCAAAAACCGGCAAGTCGGAGAACATAGAAGTTATTAAAAGAATATGCAAAGAAACAGGTCTTTCAGTGCAGACCGGAGGCGGTGTGCGCACAATAAAAAGGATAAGGGAACTGGCAGCGGCAAATGCCGACAGGATAATACTGGGAACGGCGGCAATTAAGAATCCCTCCCTGGTGGAAGAAGCGGTAAAAGAGTTCGGAAAAAAGATAGTGGTTGGAATCGATGCCCGTAACGGATTTGTTTCTACCGACGGCTGGACCGATGACAGCGGGAAAGATGCAATAGAAACCGCACTGTTTATGCAGTCTTTAGGAGTGCAATCGGTTGTATATACCGATATATCCAGGGACGGAACATTGAAAGGACCTAATCTTGAGGCACTTAAAGAAATGATTGAAAAGACAGATATGAATGTTGTAGCCTCGGGCGGGATAAAGGATATGGAAGATATACGAAAAGTTAAAGAAACAGGAGCTTACGGGGTTATAACCGGAAAAGCGATATATGAAGGAAAGATACATTTGAAAGAGTTATTTACATATTCTTAAGTAAAGAAAAGAGTAAAGCAGATGAGTGTAAACAAGAAGGGAAGAATAAAGAGAATAATACCCTGTCTGGATATTAACAGAGGAAGGGTGGTAAAAGGCATAAACTTTATCAACCTTACCGATGCCGGAGATCCTGTGGAAACCGCAAAGGCATACTGTGAAAAAGGTGCAGACGAACTGGTTTTTCTGGATATAACGGCTTCAAGTGAAAAGCGGGGTAATACGCTTACAATGCTGAAAAAGGTTGCAGAAGAAACAGATATACCTTTTACTGTAGGCGGGGGCATAAGGAGTATTACGGATTTTGAATCCGTACTGAAAGCCGGTGCAACCAAGGTGTCGGTCAATACCGCAGCGGTATTAAATCCCCATCTGCTTTCAAAGGCAAGCACAATGTTCGGCTCCGTTCATGTTGTAGCCGCCATAGATGCCAAGAAGCAAGAGGACGGAAGGTATGCGGTATATATAAACGGGGGAAGGAAAAAGACAAACCTGAATGCTGTTGATTGGGCAAAAAAGTGTGAGGAGCTGGGAGCGGGGGAGATATTGCTTACATCAATGGACCGTGACGGTAAAAAGAGCGGTTTTGATCTAGAGCTTACAAAACAGGTTTCTCAAGCGGTAAGTATTCCCGTAACAGCATCGGGAGGAGCGGGGAGCATAAAAGATTTCTACGATGTCTTAACCGAAGGGTATGCAGATGCAGCGTTAGCCGCATCGCTGTTCCATTTCCACGAATTGGACATAACGGAACTTAAAAAGGCTCTTCGGGACAAAGGTATTGCCGTTAATATTTAGTAAATCGCATAGATTTAAAACATGGAATTATGCAACTTAAACAAAGTTTAAAAAACACCGTAAATTATTTGACAGTAACAGACGCGAATGATATAATTTGTTGAGTAATAGGTATATTTATGCCACACTCGGGGAGGTAGATATAATGGATGAGAATAGCAAAAGTTCAAAGTTAATGAAATGGGCAATAGTTATTTTTGCAATAGGTTTTGAAGGTATTACTTTTGGTATGTTCATGAGACTTGTATATATGAATGAGCAGTACATGGCAAGATGGCATATGTGGGTATGGTATGTTGTAGGTGTAGCATTCCTGCTTCCTTCCTTCTACTTGTTCTACAGAGCCAATAAGCAGAAAGAACAGGAGAGGCATGAATACTATCAGGAGTATTTCATGGAAGAAGAGAAAAAGATTACTATTGAGGAATAATATATCCGATGCAAACAAACCGGCTTTAAAAGCCGGTTTTTTGAATTTAAGGAAAATATAAATATGCACAATTTGCTATATAATCACCGCATAAATTCTATATAATATACTTAAAGCAAAAGGAGGACCCATGAAGGACTATATCAATAAAACAATTGAAGATATAAAGAGGCAGGTAGGGAATGAGCAGGTATTATTAGGCTTATCGGGCGGTGTGGATTCCGCAGTATGTGCAGCCTTGATATCCAAAGCGATACCCAACCAGCTTGTATGTATATTTGTAGATCACGGTTTTATGCGTAAAAATGAGGCAAAAGATGTAATAAGTGTTTTCGGCAACAAAGACCTAAAACTTATAGCAGTGGATGCATCGGAGCGGTTTTTGAAGAAACTTGAAGGAGTAACCGATCCGGAAAAGAAGAGAAAGATAATAGGGGCGGAATTTGTGGAAGTATTCAACGATGAAGCTTTAAAATTAGGACGCATTAAATTCCTTGCTCAGGGTACCATTCGTTCCGATGTTGTGGAGTCGGGAGACGGCAAATCGGCAACTATTAAGAGCCACCACAATGTAGGGGGTTTACCGGAGAAAATGGGCTTTACCGGCCTTGTGGAGCCTTTGAGAGCGCTGTATAAAGACCAGGTAAGAGAAGTGGGAAAACTCTTGGGTTTACCCGATTCCATAACTCAACGCCAACCGTTCCCGGGACCGGGATTGGCAATAAGGATAATAGGGGATATAACCAAAGAAAAGCTGGATATGTTAAGAGAAGCGGATTACATATACAGAGAAGAAATAGATAAACTGAAAAATAAGCCTGACCAATACTTTGCAGTTCTGACAAACACCAGAACGGTAGGGGTACAGAAAGGCGAAAGAACATACGGCTATGTACTCGCTTTAAGGGCGGTGGAAACTGTGGATTTCATGAAAGCAAACTATGCACGGATACCGCACAGCACATTAGCAAAGATATCCGAAAGAATAACAGACGAAGTCAAAGGCATAACAAGAGTTGTGTTTGACATAACGGGGAAGCCGCCGGCTACTATTGAGTGGGAATAAAACAGGACTTAAAGTATACCTGCATCATAATCGGCAATAAATTTTTCAATCTCTCTTTCCGATTTGATACCGGTGGAAGCACCTTTTGCCATGACACAGTGTGCACCCGTTGCATTGGCAAATCTACCTGCATCATATAGGGATTTTCCCGAGACCAGGGCACTTAAAAAGCCTGCACAGAATGCATCACCCGCACCTGTTGTATCTACCGCATTTACACGAAAAGAATCAATAAAGTGTTGCTCACCTGTAAGCTTGCTTTTTATAAAGCAGCCGTCTTCACCCATCTTTATTACTACGGTATGAGGTCCCATCCCTAAGAATACATCGGCAATATCTTCCGGTTTCGTTTTGCCTGAAAGTTGCACTGCTTCTTCGTAACTGGGTAAGAAATAATCAATATACGGCATACATGGCGAAAGAAGCTTCATCCAGCGCCCTAAAGAATCCCATGCTGTATCCAGAGCGGTGGTTTTTCCCAAGGCTTTACATTTTGACAGGAAAAGGGCACAATCTTTTCCGTCAAAAGTAGGCATGAGCATGGTGCCCGCAACGAATATAATATTTGAGGACTTAACAATTTCGTAATCGATATCTTTTTCGTTAAAGGTGCCGTTGGTTCCTACCGAGTGTAAAAAGGTTCTTTCACCATCGGGGTTTACCATAACCAAAGAAGCGGAAGTCTCTCCTTTTACATCTATTTTCAGTCCTCTTGTATCTACACCGTGTGATTCCAGTGAAGATTTCATAAACATACCGAAACCGTCATTACCTATTTTCCCTATAATAACAGCCTTTTTGCCTATTTTCGTAACATTGATGGAAGCACTGGCGGCACATCCTCCCGAATAAAGACCTATACTGTCCACCAACTCCAGTTTACCCTTTTCAGGGATTACCTTTACAGGCTTTGCTATACAATCCGCTACCAATATTCCTACACAAGCTATGTCATTCATGTTATCCTCCACAGCAGCCTACAATATATCCGACTCCCTGTTTATTTTCCCATATCGCTCGTCCAAGTTATAAATAAACTTCTCCATATCAAATGAATCGGTCAATTGTTTATAATATTCCGTAATCATATTTAAATAAGTTTCATTATCGGATAAACCGCAGAAATTCTCCAATACATAAACAACACCTTTTTCTTCCAGCTCCTTTATCAACTCACCGGAGTTATCATCCTTCTGCGCTCTGAACAGCAGACCTGCGGCAACTCCGGCCGGGATGTGAACGGGCTTGATACCCATGGATAAACAATACTTCAAGGCTCCTATAAATCTGTCGTTCTCCGATAGCTTCCTCTTTATATCCTTACCCACTCTGTCAACGGTATCCTCCAGGGCATGGTTGGAGAACCTTCTCATAAGGTCGTAAATATGGAGAAGTAAATCCCTTAAAGGCATATCATATTCTGAAGATATAGCCCCTGCGGACTCCAGCATAGCTCTGAGTACAACATATTTTATTCTGCTGTCGTCTATAGCCTCCCATATATATTTGTAACCTGAAAGACCTCCGAGATAAGCTGTTAAAGAATGGCCCATGTTATGTATATACAGTTTGCGCTTTATAAAATACCCGAAAGGGGAGAAAGGATATATACCGGGAATATCCGGTATGCTGCCTTTAAAAGCATCTTTATCTACGGGAAGCTTACAATATCTTTCCGCAAAAACATTCGTGGGGTTAGATTTAATCTGTTCCGCAGTTAACACCGGTACCATACGTCCGATGGAAGCCTTTACCAAACCTATATGTTCAGTAAAATATCCGGTTTCTTTTTCGTCAAGTTGCTTACATATTAGCTGTGACATATATTTATCCGCATCTATAAGGTTTTCACAGATTATAATATCCAGCGCTGATGTAATACCCCTTTGGTATCTTAACTTAATACCTGCTGCAATGTTGGGTGCTATATAAGGGAGTATATTAACCCCTATTGCCGTTGCCATACAATCGGCGGAGGCTATGGCTTCGGCAACGGCGGAGTTATCTCTTCCGTCAATACCGTAGACATTATATAAGACAATCTCCTCTTTTATATCATTATCCAGAATCGTTACGGTATATTTCTTATCAGTATTTAACCTGTTGATGATGTCCGTATTGACATCGATAAAACCTACTCTGTAACCCCCTTGAGAAAAGAGTTGTCCTATAAATCCTCTTCCTATATTCCCCGCACCGTATTGAATAAACAGTTTAGACACAGTTACATTCCCCCAAGCTATTTCTCTTCAACACCTGACATTCTGTTTATATCCGGGTCGGTAAAAACATCACTTTCGTCATGACTGGAAGTGGAAAACTCCGAAACAACCGCTCCCGAAGCTCCTGCTTTAAACCAGTGAAGAGTATCGGGATATAACGTGTATTGGTCTCCGGGTTTTAATATAATCTCATGAAACACCGTGTAGATTCCTTCGGGAGGATCCACCTTACGGTTTTTCGTAGCGGGACCGCTAACATAAAGATAAACTTCACCGTATCTGCAACGGAAGGTTTCCTCTTTACCGTCAGAACCTTTTAACGGAGGATGCCTGTGTTCGGGACATGTCTGGAACGGTGTCAAAACCAGTTCCTTGGCACATACCTTTTTAGTATTGACATAGGTCAGTATCTGAAGACCTGTGTTCTTTAAATCGCCTAATCCGAAATCCGCAACTTCTATTCTTTCTTTTTCCGCCTCGGTTACAACAATACCCGCTTTTTCAAGATATTCCAGAGTTGCTTTTCTTGCCTTATTGTATTCTTTCTGCGTAATCATGAAGATCTCCTTTTGTGCATCCTTTAATGTCTTTCTAACCACTTTCTAAGAAACACTTAAACATAACAATAAAGGAAATGTACACATATATATGATAACAGATGTAGGGGGAATATATAACAGGTGATTTACAAATATTGGGATGAGCTTTATGGCTTATTTAAAAAGGGTTTTGAGGTTACAAGTGTTTTGATTATCAAAATGGATTAATGTAACTTCTACTCAATATAGTTGATAAATGATATACTACACAATAGATATTACATAAGAAAGGTAAGGACTACCCATGAAGCCGATATTTATCATAATAATAGTAATAGTAGTACTTGCCGTTATAGGCGGTGTTTTATATCTTCACTTCAGAAACATGATAAAAATGCCGGGAGAGGTTACCGATAAAACAAAAAAGAATGCTCCGAAGGCAATAAAGTCGGAGAAGATCAGTAAATTTGATGCCGAATTCGTCTATACCAATGAGTTTGGTGAATTGTTTTATCACTTTAAAGCAAAAAGGATTAACAGAAAGGTAACGGAACTGACAGGCGGTCTTGTTAAAATGGAGAGAACAATCCATACGGGACCGGAGTTTCTGGTTGAATTGCAGAAGATAATAGATAAATATAATTTGGCAAGCCAAAACGGTATATACAGGGTGACAGCGGGACTTCCTAACGATCCTACAAGATTTCTTTGCAGGTACAGGTCCTGTGAATCAATACGTTTCTGTGTAGATAATGATTCTAAAAGTGCATGGATGAAGGAAATATATGAACTCTTTTCAACCGAATTCGGCAAAAAAGGTGAAAGGAAAGATTTTCTTTCAGACTCCGAAATGACACGTTTTCATTTCAGACACGGAGGCATGGCAATGCCCCAGATTTACAGCTTTACAATAGAAAAAAATGGAGAAAAATACCTTCTTAAGGTGAATTTCTCCGACCCTGAAAACTCGTATAAGGAAGCGGAAGTAGTCTGGGATAAAGAGAAAGAGCAGGATATTGTAAAAGGATTCTATGATTTGGTTTTAAGAATATATTACGGAAATCAGATATATTTATGGGACGGGTTTGACGGAAACAATCGTTTTGTTAAGGACGGTACCATGTTCAACTTGAGTGTTGATTTCGAGAACGGGGAGAAAGTAAGGGCGGACGGTAACAACTCGTTTCCTGATAAGTATTATAAAGCTCATAAAGAAATCGAGAAACTGCTGGAAGAGATTATAAAGGTGTATCACGAGAGAGGTAAGTGATTTATAGCATCACTCTGCTTAAGAAATAATAGCATTAAAGTCCAAAAAATTACCCTTTTAAAAAGAAAATTAAAGTATCGTGTAATAATTATTGTATTTTTTACTCGTTCATGCTATTCTAAACAGGTATTAATAAAGACCTTTGAGAGGCATGTAATGACAGTTAGTTATAACAAATTATGGAAACTTCTTATTGATAGAAATATGAAAAAAAAAGATCTTAGCAAAAAAGCTGGAATAAGCAATTCGCTTATTGCAAAACTAGGTAAGAACGAAAATGTTACTGTTGATGTATTAGTTAAAATTTGTGCTGCTCTTGATTGCAGAATAGATGATATTTTGGAATTAACAACAGGAAATTGACACAACTTAACCAGCTACAATGAGAGAGGAACTCGATATGGGGTATCAGATATGGAATCGTCGTTATACGGGAAGCAAGTATAAGTTAGTTGATTGGATTTCTCAACTTGTTTCTGAACAATGTGAAGGAATGTCTTTTTGTGACATGTTTGCAGGCACAGCTGTTATAGCCAAGCGTATGTTGGATTTTTATGATACAGTTTACATAAATGATTTATTGTACTCAAATGAGATAATATACAGGGCTTTCTTTGAGCAAAGCGAGTATAGTGGGACTAAACTAGAGAAACTAAAAAAAGAGTTTGCTGAACTTGATTCTGAACAAATCCCAGAGAATTATGTGTCAGAGAATTACGGCGATAAATTTTTCTCAAGAAAAGATTCGTTAATTATTGGGTACATAAGAGATTATTTGGATACGGATAATACCCTTAATGAAAAAGAAAAAAATATTATGGTTTCTTCACTACTGTATTCAGCTGATAAAGCAGCTAATACAGTTGGGCATTATGATGCTTATATAAAAGGGAAAACTATACAAGATAAATTTAAGTTTAATTTAATTAAACCGTACTCATATCCGAATAAGAGAATATACATAACTAGAAAGGATGCAAATCAGTTAGCAAGGGAGATAAACTGTGACATAGTATATATAGACCCACCATATAACTCGCGTCAATATAGCAGGTTTTATCATGTCTTGGAAAATATATGCACTTGGAAGAAACCTGAATTGTATGGGGAGGCCTTGAAACCTAAGCCAGAAAACATGAGTGAATACTGTAAAACTTCTGCCACTAAAACATTTGAGAATTTAGTTTTATCTTTGAAATGCAAGTATATTGTTGTTTCTTATAACAATACATATAATTCAAAAAGCAGTTCTTCCCAAAATAAAATAACATTGTACAACATGAAATCAATTCTTGAAAAAAGAGGAAAAGTTTTGGTATATGAAAAACCTTACCAATTTTTCAGTGCAGGGAAAACATCATTAGATAATCATAAGGAACTTATATTTATAACAAAAGGTGGTGATTTATAATGGCTTCTGCAATAAGCTATAGACGTTCTCCGTTTTTTTATGTTGGGGATAAATATAAACTGATATCTCAGCTAAAAGCAAATTTCCCAGAGAATATAGATCGTTTTATTGAGCCTTTTTGTGGTGGAGGCAGTGTGTTTTTAAATACATCTGCAAATCAGTATTTACTGAATGACATAGACTCTTATATGATTAAATTGCATGATTTTTTGATTGAATCAAGTTGTAAACAGCAAAAGTTTTGGAATGATTTAAAATTTAGCATCGAAAAATACAACCTCTCTGCAACTTTTATGGGAAGAGATGTTCCTCCAGAATATAGAGAAAAATTTGTAAAGACATATTTTGCAAGATATAATAAAGAGGCTTATATAGAAATGAGAAACGATTTTAACAAAAAAAAAGATAACATGATGCTTCTTTATCTTCTTTTGATATATGGTTTTAATCGTACGCTAAGATTTAACTTAAAAGGTGATTTCAATATACCTGTTGGAAATGTTGATTTTAATAAAAATGTTGTTAATGCTTTGGATTCGTACTTCGAATATGTTACAGGCAAAGACATTTCCCTCTTCAATATGGATTTTCAGGATTTTGTTGAAATAGTTGAACCAACATCGCAGGATTTTGTCTATCTTGACCCTCCATATCTTATTACATTTAGCGAGTATAATAAGTTGTGGAACGAAGATAGTGAGATGCGTTTAATAGACTTTCTTGATAGATTGAATTCGAGGAATATTCGTTTCGCAGTTTCTAATGTTTTGTGGCACAGAAAGAGGTATAACGGTACATTCAATGAATGGGCACAAAAATACAATATCGTTAAGATTAGAAGTAATTATATCAGTTTTAACGATAATACAGAAAAAAACACATGTGAAGTTCTTGTTAAAAACTATTAGGGAGATTTGTTTATGAAGAGAGAGCGTGCTTCAGAACATAAACCGCTATCATTTTCAACAACAATGCGAAATCCAGCCCGTATTGCTGATTTTCTTAAGTGTATTGCACCATTTGAAGGGCAAATGCTAACTAAAGATATTATCTTTGAAGTAACTAAGTCATTGATAAAAAACAAACTGTATCAACCTATGCATATTTCTAGGACTCCAAGATTAAAAGCTATACTAAACGAAGAACGAGAGTTTTACGGTAGTGAAGTCAATGAGATTATGATAAACAGTCCTCAAAACCATAAAGAAGCAGGCTTTGAAAAGGGCTGGCCTTCGAGATTCGATACCTGGTATAAACTACCAATGGAGTTTGGGTTCATTTATTATGTAATGAATGAACCCATTGAACTTTCCATATCTGGACATATGTTGTTGGATGCCCATAACGAAAATCCAGTTAACGACGAGAAAGTTAAAAATATATTTCTGAACTCTTTGATAAAATATAAAACCAATAATCCGTTCAGAAAAAATGCAAATGATAACTCACCACTTGTTCTCCTTCTCCAAGTAATAAAACTCTTAAAAGATGATCCCGAAGAAAATGATTCAGGAATATTTCGAAGCGAGTTGTCTCTGATTATATGTTGGCCCAATTCTGATGCGGATGCTTTATATAAAAAAATAAAGGAACTACGTAAACAATATCGCTTTACTTATGGTGATGAAGTTATTTATGAGATTTGTCTTGAGCTTCTTGGTGCTACTAATGAACAACGCAACCGATTTAAGATTAACCAAATAACGGGTGAAGCTGTTGATGAGTTTATTAGAAAAATGCGTATTACAGGAATAATTTCTCTGAGAGGTAATGGTCGATTTATAGACTTTAACTCCTTTGAAATGTCAAAAATTGAATATGTGTTAACTCATTATGATAAATGCAGAAATTTTGCATCAAAAAGAGAATTCTTTGAGTATATTGGTACAATTGACACCAATATTATTTCCTTGACTCAGGTTGTTGATGAAACTACGGTTGATGATTTAAGAATTTCAACATTGAATCAATGGGTAACAGAGTATTCAAAGGAAGCTATTGCAAATGAACTCAGCATTCTATCTAGAAATGGTGAAAGTAGAAATACTATTTTGCGTATTATTGACAGACCTACAAGGTTAGAATTTTTAGCAAGTATTGCTTTGAAACAGCATTTTACGGATTTGGATGTGAAGCCTAACTATCACATAGATGACGAGGGTTTACCAACTTTTACTGCGCCGGGCGGTGTTGCAGACATTGAATGTTTTGATGAAGATTGTAATTCTTTATTTGAAGTAACATTAATGTGCTCTAGAAATCAGGCAATAATTGAAATGCCGGCTATTACTCGCCACTTGCAAGAAGCAATTGAAAAAAATCCTGACATTACCCAGTTTTCAGTGTTGGTAGCACCTTCTATTCATGTTGACACAAAATATATGGCAAGTTTTTCGAAATATCAATATGATGTAGATATTCTGACCCTTACAATTGCTGAGTTTTTAGAACAAATTAGGGTTAAGAAAAGTATCAAAGAGATTTTATTTACATAATGGAGAGAAGAGTCAATGAAACTGGAATTTGGAACATTAAAGTTTAATTCAGAAGAAGAGTACTATACAGCACTGGGTACTTTTTGCAATGACAGAGCTTTTACTATCTCGTATGAACCTAACAAATCAACTGGTTCGTATACAGATGCTTATAGAATGAGAAAGTTGGCAACTGCACAAAAATTAATTGATCCAATTGAGGATGCAATACGATCAGGGAATAGGATTAATTGTAATAGTTATGTTGAAAATCTTATTAAAAATCATAGTTTTGTTCAAACAGGCAGTCTAATATGTGGAGCACTTGAAAATGTTATTAAAACTATTCCAGATAAATTTTTCATACATTTCATTGAAGGATATATTCAAAGTGCCTCAATTGATGAGAAATCTATTGTAATATATAAAACAGAAACCATAAAGACAACTGCTTCCTCATTGAAAAAAGTAAATATACCCAAGAGTATTCGCAGCAATCTCTCATATGGGAATTCCTCCAAAAATGGAAGAAAGAAAAGTGAGTATATTACAGAGCATATTAAAAATACTGCTATTGGAAAAAGGGGGGAGAAGTTAGTTTTTGAATCAGAAAAGAAAAAACTTAAAGATGCAGTTAAAGCGGGTAAGATTGCATCAATGGATGAATTGCTAAAATGGGTATCTATTGAAGACGATACAGCAGGATACGATATACTTTCATATAGTGTTGATGCCAAGCAACCTATCTATATCGAAGTAAAAACAACAACGGGTTCTAAAATGACACCCTTTTATATTTCAGAAAATGAACTTGCTTTTTCCAAGAATAACGCAAGCTGTTATCATCTTTACAGGGTTTTTAATTTCAATAAAGATATAGCTGAGTATTATGAATTAACAGGAGATATATCAGAATCTACAGAAGTGCAGATTGATGCTATTAATTTTTTGGTTTCTATTAAATGATTAGTTTAACTAGGAGGAGTTAGAATATGGCAGTTAAAACATTTGATCCATATTTATGGAATGTTGAGGATTTATTTAAGTGTGTATATGATGTACCGGTTTATCAGCGGCCATATTCCTGGGATCAAGAGCAAATTAATGTTCTTCTTGATGATATTTTTGAAGCATTTAAATCGGAAAGCAAGGATGAGGGTTATTACATAGGTAATATTATTGTTTATGACAAAAGCACAAAGATTAATGGACTTATTACAAAATACGATATAATCGACGGGCAGCAACGAATTACAAGTTTTTCATTAATTCTTCTGGCTTTATATACTCTGTCCTTGTCTATTGGAGTTTCTGAAACTGACAGAACAATCCTGAAGGTGAAATCAGCACTGTGGAAAGAGGAAAACAGAGAATTTAAAAAAGATTTTAAGTCTGTTACGCTAAATAGTATTGAAAATAAATGTTTTTATGATCTTTATGATTATTGTTTTACTGAACCTACAAACATCATAAAATTTTGTTCAAATTATTATTGTAATTCTAGTTTTGAAGAAAGAGTTATATCAAATTTCCAGATGATATATGAAAGAATACGAAACGACATTTCTGCAAATGATCAAAATGAGATTCTTGATTTTGCTGACTATATTTTACAGTATGTTCAGTTTATCGTTATTGAAGCGAATTGCAGTAGAAGTAAAGTGTTTTCAATGTTTGAGTCAATCAATAGTAAAGGCAAGAAACTCGAAGATATTGATCTGATTAAGACCTATATATTTTCAAAACTTGATGAAGATTCGTATGATACATATCTTAGCAAATGGGGAGAATTAATTATCAGAACTGAAGATAATCTTTATGATTACCTTTTAAATTATGTAAAAGCATATATTAGTTTTTATAGGCAAAATATTAATGCTGATATTTTTAAATCAATAAGTCAAAGACGACTGCCACTGTTTTTTGGTAAATCCTCAGAAAAGGAAGCATTAAAAAAACTGCTAGATGATATGTGTGAAAAAGTCGAGTATTATAATATGCTTTCTTCTGCTGAAAAAGCATATGAATTAGTTAAAAATAATAAATTCAGATATTACTTTAAAATTTTTACAGAAATCTCGTACAAGCACCCTAAAGCTTTATTTTTGAGAACATTAATTGAATACAAAAGTAATAATATCAGTAGAGATGATGTTATAGAAATTTTTTCTGAAACAATCAGTTTTATGATGAAAACACTTTCTATAAGCAATCGAGATAGCAAGGATGTTATAACTATGTTTTCTGGAATAATGTCCGAGATTTATAAAACGAATAAAGTTTCAAAAGAAAGTATAGCAAATGCAGTTGCTTCAGAGTTAGTAAACCAGAATATAACATCCGATAAACTCAAGGATAGCTTGCGTTCAATGGATGCATATGAAAAAAACAAAAAAATAACTGTAGCTTTGCTTGCGTTACATGCCTCTACTTCAAAAGATGCAGATGGCAAGTTTAGAATATCATATGATCAAGCATACACCTTGTTGAACTCATTTGGGTCAGCATTTAGTCTTGACCATTTGCTTGTGCAGACACCTAGAATGGATTGTGATGAATTGAAATATTATAAAGATGGCGCATCGAATATTTTAGTTTTAAAAGAAGGTCACGACTTTCCGTTCGGAATCAAAAGCGGGATGGATTACGATGTTTTTACTGGTGAAATTTTGAATAAAATCGGAAATTTGAGAATTTACTATAAAGATAAAAACTCGAGAAGGCAGAATTCTTCAATTGAATTACCTGAGTATGCTGGTTTTAATTCATTTGCTGATATAGAAAAAAGAAGCGATGATATCATTGACACGGTAGTTGACGAATGTTTACCAATGCAAAAGATTGATATTTCACAAATGTCAACTAATAAAAGGAGAATGATTGATTCTGGTTTACCTAAAATGGATAAGTTAATTGAATTAGGTTTGATTAATAAAGGAGATCAAATATATATTATACAGAAACCTAAAGAATCAGTCGCAACACTTATTGATGAGATATATGTTGACTATAATGGTGAAAAACTAACACTAAACGAATGGGGATGTAAAATCACAGGATGGAAGTCCATCAGAATATATGCTTATTCAGCTATTGTCGGTGAAACTGAAACCCTGCATGAAAAGAGGCTTCGGTTTCTTAAGTTTATTGAAGAAAACAATGATTAATTGACATACTTATTTAATGCGAATGTTGTTGTAGTCACTATTTAAGAATAGAATTAATAACTTAAAAGCAGAACAAAGGATTTTCTTTTATATTATGAATAAACTACAAAAAATCTACAACACTTTATACTCTCACTACGGCAACCTCAACTGGTGGCCTGCCGTTACACCTTTTGAAGTTATTGTCGGTACAATTCTCACGCAGAATACGGCTTGGTCGAATGTGGAAAAAGCAATTGAACGCTTTGAAGGTGATTTGTCACCTGAAAGGGTTATGTCTTTATCTATGGAAGAGTTGCAGGAAATAATACGTCCTGCAGGTTTTTTCAGGCAAAAGGCACAGTATCTGAAAGCCGTAACAAAATGGTTTATGAGTTATGACTGTAATATTGATAAGATTAGAGAATGTTCATTATCGGATATTCGCTTGGAACTTCTGAAAGTACGTGGTGTCGGTAATGAAACCGCAGATTCCATTTTGCTCTATGCATTATGTTTACCTTCTTTTGTCGTAGATGCCTATACTATGAGATTTTTCAGACGTTTCCCGATTGATGCCGGAAACACATATATGGAAGTCAAGAATTACTGTGAGAAGGAACTTCCTTCGGATATTGAAGTATATAACCGTTTCCATGCACTTATTGTGCATAACGGTAAAGAGCACTGTAAAAAGAAAGCGGAATGTGCAGGTTGCCCGCTGGAGAAGTATTGTAAAAAGATATCTTCCTGAGTTCATTTATTTTCTTATAACCATACATTTTTTACCGGTTAACAGTTATATCGGCGGTCTTATGGAAATGCTTTGAAAAATTTTTGAAAACATATCGTTAATTCCGTAAAACCACTGGATTATAAATCCGATTAGTGATAGTATGAATAGCAGGTTTTATTCATCGGCGTTGTATGCGATTGATATGTATTGGTCGGATATGGAAACATATCCGATATTAAAGGGGGAAATAGTGGAGAGTGCAACAAAATTCATATTCGTTACAGGCGGTGTTGTGTCGGGCTTGGGTAAAGGCATAACGGCGGCATCCTTAGGAAGACTGTTGAAGGCCAGAGGACTGAAGGTAGCAGCACAGAAGATTGATCCGTATATCAATGTCGATCCGGGAACAATGAGCCCCTATCAGCACGGCGAAGTATTCGTGACCGATGACGGAGCGGAAACCGATTT
>Ga0255342_1003914_pt1 | contig 15877 bp, 10 predicted proteins | sample wastewater_treat_3_FD_192416 | JGI IMG/M metagenome (GOLD analysis project Ga0255342, IMG submission 192416) | Wastewater microbial communities from Lulu Island WWTP, Vancouver, Canada - plant14 | ecosystem: Engineered > WWTP > Wastewater > Unclassified | place: Canada: Vancouver, British...
CCAACCATCCCATCGCCCTACAATAGAGCTGGAACCATTCAATATGCCGATTGGCAGTGCTGTGGAAAAAGTCAAGCCTCCCATTGCAGAGCGCTTGTCGACTTGAAGATTGACGCCACCTGAAAAAGTAGGTGAAAAGCCATACAGATAATAACCAGATGCAAGAAATTCACTGAAGTCAATATGCGATGTTCCTGCGGAAAGAGCATACCTCGATGTTCCTGGTTGCATTATATTGGCTTCTCTTGGAATTGTGCGGCGGAATACCTGGACATTTCCATCGATCTCTTCAATGCGCAGCACAAATTCATTCAGCCCAGTAGTGAATGGCAGATCGAGAATTCGATAATTGCCAGGTTCGAGCAGAACTTGGCGAATAGGTTTTCCATTCACTTCGACGGATACTCTTGCAGTCTTTCGAATAGAAAATTCTGTTTGATTGTCTATATATCCCGTGCGCACTATATATTGTCTATCTTCGAGGCTTTCTAAAGACATGGCATAAAGCGAGGGCTGAGATTGATTGCTGACTCCAGGAATGTTGATCTTTCCAATTTTTGCTCTTGAATGTTTGGCGGTGCTGTCCCGTAAAACATACGCCGAATCCAGATTCCAAGAAAAACCTTGAGAACTCCCAAAAGCATATGATAGAAGAGCATCTGCAAAGAGATGAGCTCCCTTTATATCGATCATCGAGTTGAGGCGTGTAGAAAAGAGGGCCGTGCCATCTGAGAAATCGGATACCTGGAAGTTCGATTCATTCTGGATAAAGCCAGCAAAAGGCGCTGGTCGGATAATAGGCTTATAATTCTGAAATTGTTCAGGCACAAAGTCGATGTCTATAACAGGGCTATATTCTGGCGGAATGGTAATAGAAAGGCTAAGCAGTAATTCGCTAAATTCAAAGGAAATGCCAGCAATAGAAAAATCCTTGGCAGTGAGCCAATCGAGCTCGTCGAATAGTGTATCGAAGATTACCGAGTATATATCAGGCCGAAGGTAATTTATGAGCAGCCGCGAAGCCACTTCTTTTTTGAGAATTGGTTCGTTATGCCATATTCCTGTATCTATATCTCCTATCGGTTTGCCATTTATGCTGATAGAGAATTGAATCTCTAGCTCTGGTATGACAGCCTCGCGGATAATCGGTGTCTCCTGGATTTGTGCGTTCAATACAGAGGAAAGCTCAATAATTAGAATAAATAAAAGAATGCCTACTTTTTTTCTTTTCAACATTTCATACTCGCTTGGGCCTCTAAATAAGCCTTAAGGCTCAGCGCTTTCATGCTCATTCAAGAGTGCATAGATGATTCATTCGATTTTTGCGGTCAGCGAACCTGTATAACTTTTGCCAGGAACCGCGTCCTCGCATGGAATGAAGAATTTTCGCACATTGCCAGGTAGCAAATTCTGACCATTGATTGCATTTAGGGCTTCATCTTTAAGCGTGATTGTCGATAAGGAACCAGATATCTTCAATACAGGATCGTTGATAAGACCATGGCGAGTACCGCTATTGGTGATTGTTACAAAGAAACCCTTCTTGCCTTCTTGTTCTCCATACTCAACCTTTGTAACAGCTATCTTATGGCTGACATTTGGCGGAGCTACATAAAGCGCTGCGATATATCGAAACATCACCTTGACGCCAGAAGTCTGTTGTTGGCTAAAGTCGATGGGGACCTGCTCTGCGATAATGCGATAAGCGACTTCTTTTGCTAGGGATGGGTTTCCTTTGTATTGTACCTTGATATTCTGGAAGGAGTTGGGCTGTACCACAATCCGAGTTGGAAAAATAGCGAATTGATTGTCGGCGGGCGCATTGATTTCATTACCATTTTCATCTATTTCGCGAGTTGTTGCTTTTATGGTTATAGCGATTTGCTGTGAACTATCATTTGTGATTCGAAAACTTGCAATGCTATTTGCACCGCTAGGCGAGATGGTGGTCGACATGGGCATGAAAGTAAATGCTGTTGCTGTTGTTGCGATTAGGATTAAAAAGATGGCGGCTATAATAGGCTTGAGACAAGAATGTCTTTGATACATGCGTTCCTCCCGCTATTGTTATTATTCTATATGCAAAAGAGGATAAATGCAATTGCATTCTGTGGTCGCTTGACAATCTCTTTATCTGCTGATATAAGAGCTTCTGTCGTTCGCGGCAAGGAGCGGGCGGTTAGCTCAGTTGGTTAGAGCACCAGTATGACACGCTGGGGGTCGCAAGTTCGACTCTTGCACCGCCCAATGCCTTTATATGATAGGCCGCTGTAGCTCAGTTGGTAGAGCAATGGACTGAAAATCCATGTGTCATCAGTTCGATTCTGATCGGCGGCATAGAGCCACCTCATTATGAGGTGGCTTTTTTGTGCGCCAGAGGCAAGACATCTACGCTGGATGCTCGCGATAGGGTGTATAGGCTGCATCGAGAGGGAGAGTCGGTCTTCTTTTCATAATAGGTTCAGGTTTCTAATACTTCGATAAGGTACGGCTGCAAGAATCTGCTGTACTTTTTCGACAAGCTCCGGATCTTCGCCCGAGAGCGGCTGCCCCTCTTCGATTTTCTCAAGTATCCTATCCAAATCGAAATAGCATAACCCAATAGCAAACTCATCGCTTATGCCTGGAGCTAAATCTGGGCTGGGTTCTTTTTCGATGATTTTTTCAGGAATGCGGAGCTCTTTTGCCAGTTCGAATACCTGTGTCTTATAGAGATGCACTATGGGTTCTATATCGCTCGAATCATCTCCCCACTTGACATAGAAACCTGTAAGAAGCTCTGTTCTGTTGATAGTTCCAACAACCGCATAACCTCTCTGTTCTGCTTCATAATAGAGAGCTATCATTCTGAATCGATTTTTAGTTCTATAGTATGCAAGATTTTTTCTGTTCGATTGTCCACCTGCACTTTTAAGATCGTTGATATAGGGCGTGCTGGTCTTTAGCCATAGAGCCTTAGCATAGTTTTCCTGAATTTTTCTCGGGAAAAGAAAAGCCGGAGGTTTTGTCCTATAGATTCCAAGACTTCTGACAAGGGACGAAATGTTCTTTACCGAATAATGAATGCCAAGACTTCTGCATACAAACAGAGAATCCGGGACTGTCCTTCTTGATGAATCTCGTTCTGGCAAAATGAGACCAAAGACCTTTTCCCGACCCAGGGCTTCTGTCAAGAGTTTGCCGACGACGGCAGAATCGACTCCCCCGCTGATGCCTATCACGGCTCCTTCGAATTCATACTTGGCAATCTGCGCTCTGATGAATTCTACGATTCTTTCCTTTTCATTGGACAGATTGATTTCTACTGGCATAAAAAGCCTCTTTTATATCTACAATAATGCCTTTATAGGCGAGTCGAATAAAGAGTTGCCATATTGACGCCGCCGATATATTCAAATATAGCATGAATGCTGTAGAGATTTGCCAAGGAGGAAAATCGCATGAAGATACTGGTGATCGGTGGGGCAGGGTATATCGGGAGTCATGTTGCGAGAATGCTTGCCGATAAGGGCAACAAGGTCAGCATCATAGATAACCTATCTACCGGCACGGAAGAGAATCTTTTTGCCGATTATGATTTCTACAAGGGCGATATTCTGGATTATTCTTGGCTAGTTTCCATAATAAAGCATGGATTCGATGCAATAGTGCATCTTGCTGCGGCAAAGGCTGCGGGCGAGTCTATGATCCGACCCGAAAAATACGCGACTCAGAACTTGACTGGAACGATAAACATTCTCAATTCCGTAGTTGAAGCGGGGATTCCTTTAATAGTGTTTTCTTCTTCGGCAGCCATCTATGGGGAGCCCAAATATCTACCAATAGATGAAGCTCATCCCAAGGAACCAACAAATTTCTATGGTTTTACAAAGCTCGAAATCGAGCATCTTCTCGAATGGTATGATAGGCTAAAGGGGATCAAATTCGCGGCGCTGCGCTATTTCAATGCAGCTGGTTACGATATCGAAGGCAGGATACAAGGTCTAGAGAAAAATCCAGCCAATCTTGTGCCCGTCATAATGGAAGTGGCCGCGGGAATGAGGCCAAGGCTCGAAATATTCGGTACCGATTATCCTACACCCGATGGCACAGGCGTGCGCGATTATATCCATGTAACGGATCTTGCCGAAGCCCATTGTGCAGCTTTGAGCCATCTGGCTGAAGCAAGGCAGAGCTTTGCAGTAAACCTAGGTTCGGAAAGAGGCCTATCTGTGCTGGAAATTCTGCAAGCTGCACGGCGAATCACTGGTCGTTCGATTCCAGTTTCGACTGTAGGGCGGAGGCCAGGAGACCCGGCTAAACTGATCGCGTCCAGCGCAGCTGCCAAACGACTCTTGGGATGGAAAGCAAAATACTCTGATGTAGATACAATTATCGCCACGTCGTGGCGCGTCTACGAAAAGCATTTGGCATAGGCATTTCGATTGATTCAAATCTGCTTGGAAAGGAAAGGAAAAGACCATGACAGAACTTGCTAAGGCATTTGAATTCTTGGAGGCTCAGGAGAAGGGCATTATCGAATTGGAGAGTCTCCTCACTGCTTACCCCGCGCTCGCTCCCGAATCAGGGGGCATTGGAGAGATTGAGAAAGCCGCTGCCCTAGAAGCGTGGCTCAAGGCACAAGGAATTTCAGATATTAAGCACTACGATGCGCCCGATCCACGTGTTCCTTCGAAACTGCGCCCAAATCTGGTAGCGACGATTCCTGGAAAACACGCAGAAGGCCCGCTTTGGATCATGTCTCACCTGGATGTCGTGCCGGAGGGCGAACTAAGCTTATGGGATAGTGACCCCTGGAAGGTGGTCGTTAAGGATAGCAAGCTCTATGGCAGAGGCGTAGAAGACAATCAGCAAGGCCTTGTATCATCAGTATTTGCTGCAATAGCATTCGTAAAACAGGGTATTATTCCGGAGCGCACTATAAAGCTCTTGTTCATAGCCGATGAAGAGGTCGGTTCCAAATTTGGCATCCAATACCTTCTTGAAAATCATAGCCTTTTTGGAAAAGATGATCTCATAATAGTTCCCGATGGTGGCTCGGTCGATGGAACAGAAATCGAGGTAGCCGAGAAGAATATCTGCTGGCTTAAAATAACGACAAAGGGAAAACAAACCCATGCCGCAATGCCGGACAAGGGCGCTAATGCATTTCTTGCTGCTTGTGACCTTACACTGCGCATCCACAGGCTGGAAAAATCCACTTTTACCGCTAGAGATCCTCTGTTTTCACCAGATCGCACAACCATAAATCCCACCAAAAAAGAAGCAAATGTTCCCAATATCAACACAATTCCAGGGGAGGACGTTTTCTATTTCGATATGCGCATTCTACCCGTATATCCAGTATCTATGATGCTCGAAGAGGTATCGAAGCAGGCCCATGCCATAGAAGCTGAATACAATGTAAAAATAGAATTCGAAGTGATTCAGTCGAATGAATCGAGGGCTACGCCAGCAGATGCTCCGGTGGTAAGGATACTAGCGGAGGCTATAAAGCGGGTATATGGAGTCGAAGCAAGGGCAATCGGAATAGGAGGCGGAACGGTGGGCGCTTATCTGCGCAAGGCTGGTTTTGATTGTGTAGTATGGTCCAAGATGAACGAGACGGCACACCAGCCCAACGAAAACGCGGATATTGCGAATATAATCGGGGATGCAAAAGTCTTTGCCGCGCTAGCGATGGCTCCTTAGAAAATCATAAACGAGCTGGTACCTTTAATCTTTGGCCGATTCTTAAAATCGAATTCAGCGCAATTCCATTCATGCTGGCTAAAACATTGGCAGTAGTTCCATAACGACGAGCGAGAGCATAAAGAGTATCGCCTTTTTGTACAGTGTAAATCGAAGTCTGGATACTTATGCCTGAAGCGGCGATGCTGTTTGAACCGCTAGAGGACTGAAGGGGCTGGATAGAGAGAGGAATCATGAGGGTCTGGCCTATTCTTATTTTATCGGGATTGAGGCCGGGATTGACCCTTGTAATCATTGCGATAGAAATACCGTAGCGCTTTGATATGGCTGTAAGAGTGTCACCTTGCTTAACCTTGTATATTTCGTATCTTACAAGAGGGGCATTGGAATCCGCCAGAATGGCTTTTACCTGGTCCGACTTATCGGCTGGTATCTTGAGAAGATATCTGTTTTCTGGCGGTGTGATTGTATAGTGCAATTCGGCATTCCCAAGCTTTAGAGTTTCGAGCGGAATTTCAGCCTTTGTAGCAAGAAGTTTTATGTCCACCTGCTGCTCGAGAGAAATAGTTTCCCACTTAATGCTGGGCGATGGTAGCTCTAAGCCATAGAGATCCGGATAACGCAGAATCGATGCCACTGCTAGAAACTTAGGAACATAGTCCAAAGCCTGTCGCGAAACCAAACCTTTATCGTAGATTGTCCAAAAATCGCAGTTTGAGCCTGCGGCATTTATAGCGCGCCTCAGCGAACCCAAGCCCGCATTATATGCAGCTATAGCAAGCGGCCAGTCCTTGAGTTCCTTGTAATTATCCATAAGCTTGTTGAGTGCTGCATCTGTGCTCTTCATAAAATCGCGGCGCTCATCCACCCATTCGGTTATTGTGAGTCCATAGCCATTTATAGAATTACTCATGAATTGCCAAATTCCAGTTGCACCGCTCTTCGAAACCGCAAAGGGCGAGAATGCGGATTCAATTACAGGCAGATATGCCAGCTCTTGAGGGACAGCATATTCTGTCACTCTGGATTGAATATAATCCATAAATGGCACGGCTTTTTCCATGGTCGAGAGCAAAATTTTGCGACCCTGGTTACTCAAGTAATACTGCCGATATTTCTCGAAAAGCTCATGACCCCAGGGCATGGGAATATCATATTCAAGACTCTTTGCTCTATCCTCTAGGCTGAGTTCTTCGACGCTTGGCACCTCTGGCAGGAATTGGCTCAAGTCGAGAGGCTCTTGTGTTTCTTCAAGGGAAGTACTCTCGAGCTCTTCTGGCGGTTCGAGTGTTGGCTCTTCTGATGGTTCGAGTATAGATGAAATGCTCGAAATAGCTTCACTAGCTTCTTGGAAAGAAGTAGCGCCTTCGATATCTTTTGCCGATGCCAAGGATAGCGCTATGTAGAATAGACACAATATTCCGATAAATCTGATATTCTTCATTGCATTTTTTCTCCAAAGTAGATACCAGCCCATTCCCAGTTGCCATGAACATTGGGATCGGCTGGAAAGTTGACTTTTTGAAAGCACAGATACCATACGGGAATCAAGCCTGTCCATCCTGACGTGCGGAGAAAGGCTTCCGATTCGTTGAAGGATGGATCTAGGGCGGGAGCAACATAAATGGGGCCCCTGGTCATAAAATTGCTAAAATTGAAAAGAACATTGGAATTGGATTCTTCCCCTCCTTCCTTGTACCAGGACATTGCAAAGAACCCTGCCTTGGACATATATTTTCTGAGCTCTGAGGCCGAACGTGCTGCAATCGCCTTTCTTATGCGAGAAACAAGATCGTTGAGATCGGGGTATGTCCAATCCTTGGGGCTATCGTTGAATTCGACCATTTTGCGCGCATAATCGTGGGCATCGGGATATCCAGGAACAGATACTCCAAAAAAAGGCAAGAATTGGCGATATTCTTCGATAGCCTGCGGCCAAAGTCCTAGCTTTTCGTATTCTTTTGCAAGAAGAAAATGGTAAGGACCTACTTCCTCGGCTTCGGGAAAGCGTCTAATGAATTCTCCATACCAATGTGCTTTTTTCTCGGGCGGACTATCGCCCTCGAGCAGCTTGATAAGAGATATCCTATGGATTGACTGGCCATCTATAGTCATATCGGGTAGATTCTTGAGAATCCTCTCATAGAAAATGCGGGCAATAGGACTACTATCCATGGACTCGTAGATTGCCCCCGCTGCGAAAAGATACCAAGCTTCATAATCATCATGCTCATCCGCAAGAGAAGAAAGAAATCTTGCAGCACTCGCTTTTTGCCCATCTTTGATCAGAATGGTGCTGATTCGTTTGGCTGCAAGCATGCGCTGGATCGAGTAATAGCCACTATTCTTTAACTGAGGAGAATTAAAGACATGAAGAGCGTCGCGAAGCTCTCTTCGTAGAGATTTATTCGATATCGAAAATTCGCCTAGATTGGAAAAAGTAATCCCGGAAACTCTAAGACCCCATAATCCCATGAAAAAGACGATTAAAATCGAAATGAGGAGTGGAGCTGTAAATGCACCTATCCTGGCACTTTTCATTCTTGATACATTATCATGCATCATTTTTTCTGGGCAAGCGCTGGTCGCACGACATATTAGCGCAGATGTTCAAAACCCAAGAGTCATGCGACATGTTAATATAATTATCAAAAGATCTAAGGGCGCATAGCAATTTAGTCATAAATTTTTCTTGCAGCACGAGCTCAATTAGGCTAAAATTAAAATTTGCCATGGAATGCCGATATTGGTATTGGATGAAAATCAAATATATATTTCTCCTTACGATAGCAGCATTATCGGTATTGTCCTTTTCGGCTCCCACTTGGAGCTATGCACAGCAAAATCTGCCAAAGACCGATGTAGAGCAGCTTAAAAAAATCTCAACTGAAGCCAAGGATATTGAGACACTCATAGTGCTTGCGACTCCTCATTCCCTGGCTCAGGCGCGCTCTAAGACCAAAGCTTCCCCTTATCTATCAGAACCAGACAAAGCAGCACTAGATGCAATTGCAAAAAGCATTGGCCTTATTGTGTATGGCCCAAAAAATGCTGTCTTCGAGATTCCAGCTGCAGCAAAGGGAGCCGATCAAAAATATATCACATGTTTGGCCGGACTATCCGACGCTTCCGCAGGAAAGACTCCAAAGGTTTTTGAGAATGGAAGTTGTTCGCTGATGAGTGAACTCATTTCTGCTTTGCCATTCTTTCGGGACTCTCGTAACGAAATAAGGGCACAAGCGCTTGCATCTATTTCTAGACTAGAGGACCTCGGCGGAATTTCAGCTGTTCCATCGCTTGTGAGAGGTCAGATAGCTTTCGAGGCAAAGCAATACGCCGAAGCCGCCGATGAATTCCAGAAAGCACTCGAACTCGATACTCTATCAAAGAAGTCAGCTTGTGGTCTTGCGCGAGCATACCTAGCGCAAGGTAAACCCGAAAAAGCAAAGCAAATTCTCGATCCTATAATATCTATAGCTCTAGTTGAATCCGCTAAAGAAACATCAACCAAAGATGGATATAACAAAAAGCCTTCTTCAAACAAAGGAGTATCCGCCGGAGGCGGATATATAGAAACAACAGAAATAGAGCAAGATACTTTTAGCGCCGATCTTAAATCATTATATGGAATTGCATTATATAATCTAAACAACATACTCGATGCCGAGCCCTGGCTCATAGCGGCGCTCAACGAAGATCCATCTAGGACGGATTTGTTAGTTCCCATAGCGCATGCAGCAATGCAGAAGCGAGACTATGCCTCAGCCTGGAAAAATCTAGAAAGTGCTTCGAAGATTGCGTCAAAGGACAGAACCTGGCTCATCCTAAAGAGCCAATATGCTCTGGAGAATTCGCGTCAAACCGATGCAGAGCGTTTTGCCAGGACTGCAGTAAGCTATTATCCCCAGGATCCTGTGGCACTTGCACAGCTTGTTAGAGTCCTTCAGGAGTCGACTGATGCGCAGCGACATCTGGAAGCTGCTGATTTGGCAAAGAAAGTACTAGATATAACAAAAAATGAAGTGCTTAATCTGACACCGCTGGAGCAGGCATTAAGGAAACAAGCAGAAGACAAAGCCTTTCAATTCCTTGTAATGGAAAACTATAACAATCAAGATTGGATTATGGCATCTAAATATCTCCAAGAAGCAGGAGGTGTTCCACTTGATAAGGAGATGGTAGCTGTCATCCTGAGAAAATCAGGAAATGTCCAAGAAGCCTTACAGTTTGCCTTGAGCTGGTATTTGCAGGAACCGACATCGGAAAAAGCCGTTGAAGCCTATTTGCGCAGTCTTGCTATGGTAGCTGGCGGAGGCCTGGCCTCGGCTGCACCGACTAGGGATGTACCTACGGCTATTGTGCCGGGTTTGCCTGGACTTGGGATGAGTCAAGATGAAGGCGCAAACTCGGCATTACTCGATATAGTTCTGAAATTTATAGCCGCACCTTTTTCGAAAGAGTTGAAATCTTTCCTCTATTATATGTCAGCCACGCTTCAGAGTGACGAAAACAAAGCTATAAGTCAGCTAAAAGACGCACTAGCAGAAAGAGCGGACAATGTGGAAGCGCTTGTCTCGCTCGCTTCAATATACATAAATCGCTATAATCGGCAATCTGACAAGTCCGATACCACAAATCGCGATAAGGCTGTTCTATACCTTGAACAAGCTAAATCCCTTCATCCGAATGATGATGAGATTCTAGCGCGCATAAAGCAGCTGGAAGCAGAGCTCGGTTATTCTTCTAGATAGAGCTCGCAGAGACATGTTCAGGTATCCATAGCAAAATTATGAAGAGCAGTTCATCCGAAAGACCGAAAAAGGTCAGCTGGCAAATAAACGACGAAAGATTAAAAAGCAAGCCAAAATACAACCTAGAAAAGGTCAGCTGGCAATTAAACAGCTCGAAAAATTCCGACCAGCAATTACCTCTTTATAATCCAGCAATTTCATGTTTTCTCGAAGAGATATACGCAGAATGCAATCGATCCGAGCGCCTTAAGCTCGATCCGCTCGCTATTGTGAAGCGCTACAAGGCGCGTGAAGACATGGAAGTAGCTGGACTCATATGTTCGACACTTGCATTTGGATCTGTCGAGCTTATTATGCGAGCTTGCGAAAAAGCGCTCGAGCCGTTAGGAGAGCATCCAGCAAAAACATTGCGCGAGATGGCAAGCAAGGAGATAGAGCTAGCATGGTCTTCTTTTAAATATCGATTCTGTTTTCCAAAGGATATGATTGCCCTTATGTGGGCCATTCATGATGCACTGAATTGCTATGGAAGCCTAGAAGCGCTCTTTTTAGAATGTGATAGAAAATGGCTGCAGGAAAAACCGGAAGAAGATTGTGATTTTGCTGCGAATCAGCAGGAAGTCAGCAAGTACGAAATATGTACCGGGCGGCACGAATCCCTCTCATGCAAAATGAGTCAGCAGCAGAACATCTTGGCTGCTTCATCTATGTTTGTTCGAAGAATGCATGAGTTGGCGCTCGAAGCTGTACCCGAAGGCTTGCGCAAGAATCTTCTGCCCGATCCGGCCAATGGTTCGGCGGCAAAGAGGCTTTTTTTGTTTCTGCGCTGGATGGTAAGGCGCGATGAAATAGATCCAGGCTGCTGGAATAGCGTGAGTCCTTCACGTCTCATTGTTCCAATGGATACACATATGATCCGCACTTGCACAGAGCGATTGGGTTTTTTGCCACAGAGGAAAATCCAGAGGAAAAGCGGAGTGGCGGTGAACCTTCGCGATGCGCTACGCGTTACCGACGCGTTTAGACTCTATGCGCCCGAAGATCCAGTCAAGTATGACTTTGCCTTGACCAGGCCGGGAATCGATCCGCACCCTGGCGACGAGCGCTTTCTTTGTCTATGAGCCCACCCTAGGAGCCACTTTCACATTGACAACTGGATGCGGCTTGTGTTAGTTTATTTGAGCCCTGAGAGGCAAATCGGGCAATAGCGCAGGTGGTTAGCGTACAAGTCTGGGGGACTTGGGGTCGCCAGTTCGAGTCTGGCTTGCCCGATCAGAGGCACATTATTGCATTGCAATAATGTGCCTTTTTTATTGCGGTATACGTAGTTAGCAGAGTATAGTTTTGTATAGAATCGCTTTCTAGTTGCATGCTGTAGCGCCTAAGCCAGGGCTCGATTCAAAGCTGATTCAATATACCTTAACGCCCAGGCCAAGCTGCAAGATAACGGGTTGGCCTGGCTTTATATCGAATGAATCTTCTAGATGCAGGTTGTAATAGTCTATAGCGATGGTGTGCAGCCCAGGCAACAATTCTCCGCGAAGGCTGTCGAGTCGCTTGTTATCTAGGTAAAGTTGCACGGCCTGGAATTTATCATGGTACTTATTGTTTGTTCTCCACTCGAGCTGTAGATTATCGGGAAGCCTTATTTCATAAGAAACGGGCAGAGGAGAGAGGTAAGCGTTAAGCACCGTAGAGCGATAGAGGTACAAGCTCTCGACATAATCAGCATAGCCCGGAGCGGAGATACGGATCACATGGCCTCCGCGATATTGTGTTACGCGGTAAGGAGTTATACCTACATAAACATTGTCGATATAGACCCTTGCTCCATCGATATTGGCATCGATGGAAAGCTGAAAGCCAGGCTCCGGAATAGTGATGGGTGGAGGCAGGGTATAAGGGGGTGAATAAGGCGGTGTTGAGGGGCTTGAAGGTGTCGATGGAGCGGGTGGCGTAGATGGAGTTGATGGAGTCTGCGGGGTTCCTCCTGATAGAGTTGCGAAGAGAGTGATTGGCGTTGCTGCTGCGGTAATCGTTGTTCTATATTCCTGGTATCCGTTCTTTACCACTCTGATGGTATAAGTGCCTGGAAAAATCAGCAAGGAGAGATTGGGCGAGGCATAGCCAGCAAGATTATCGTCGATATAGACCTGCGCGTTTTGGACATTTGCCTGTATAGTGAGCGACACCTTGACCTGCGCAAATGTATAGCTGGCGAATGCAAGCGCAAAGAGACTTGCTAGAATGATTTTCTTATTAAGTTTCATGGATTTGTCTCCCCGCTTTGCTGGCTCTCTATCAATCTGCCGGAAGGGGTACGGAATGGGATACCCTTATCGTGCTCGACAGCTGATGGTTCAACCTCGATGGCTTTCCAATTACCGCGTTTTGCATACCAGGTTCCATTATGAGAGTTGTTTTGGCTGTCCTTCCCCGACATAGTCCCATCAATATAGGAAGAATTATGGATCGTTCCTGTATATACGGTTCCGCTGTATTCATATATAATATTGTCATATATAATTATAGTGGTATTATCATAGGCTAATTGAAAAAAACTGTCATTTACACTCCATTGGCCATGGTCTCCATTGTTATCCTCAAATGTTCGATCAGAGTAGAGCCTCCAGACCGCAGTAGAATACTGGTATTCATTGTCCCATCGATAATAGAGGTCCCACTCTTCGCTCGTTTTTGGCGTCACTACAATCGTACACCCAGCAATCAGAATTGCTATCGCCAGCGCCAAAAATAAAATAGCTTTTGTTTTTCTTTTCATTGTCTAATCCTTCAAAAGTGAACTAAAAGAATCAATAACAAAAATGTATCACGGGCTCTTAGAATAAAAGCCAAATTCGCGGCAAAATGTTACAAGCGAAATACTAAAGGTCAAATTTGGCAAGCATACGAGGAGAGAAGCAAAATAGATCCTACAGTGAAAAGGGCGGCTTCGGACTCTTACTTATTGCCTGCCCTTCTCATACGATACTACTTCTTTCGCGATAAGATGCTATTGCTTATGAATTTACCTATCTCCACCACCACAAGCAAGCCGACTGCGACTCCAAAGACAGCAAGCCACTGGGTGGGCACGAGTGGTTCGATTGCGAGCGCTGTGCGAAGCCCCGGTATGAGGAATGGAATGAAAGCCAGCAAAAGCCCCGCGGCCACAGCGAAAACGAGCGGCTTGTTGCGGCTCAAGGGTCCGCTTCGATACAATGGCCTACGCATGCTGCGATACGCGAAAATGTAGATCATCGAGTTTACGGCAAATGAAGCGAACGCAAAGCTCTGCCCATGAATGATGCTGTGATGTTCCTGGTAATAATGCCCGAATAGCAGCAAGGCCACAATCGCGCTTGCAATGCTGATCACACCGATGAGCGACATTCCGAGTGAGTTGAGGATAGGCTCTTTGACTGAGAGTGGCTTCTCTTCCATGATCCCGTCTTCCTTTGGCTCGAAACCGAGCACAATGTCCGAAGGCCCATCGCAGATGAGGTGAATCCAGAGAATCTGTGCGACCGCCAGAGGCGCAGGCCAGCCTAGCATCATAGCGCCGAAAATAGTGAAAACCTCCGCAAAGGAGTTGGAGAGGGTATATGCCACCACTTTTCGAATATTCTGGAAGATTGTTCTGCCTTCTTCAACGGCCGCTACCACAGTACGAAAATTGTTGTCAAGGAGCACTAGGTCAGCGTGTTCTTTGGCGACATCGGTTGCGCTTCCCACGACTACGCCAATGTTCGATTTTTTGAGTGCGGGCGCATCGTTCACGCCATCGCCGATCATCGCCACTATCTCCTGTCTAGACTGGAGTGCCCGCACAATCCGTAACTTGTCGTGTGGACGGATGCGAGAAAACACTGCGATATTCTCGACTCGATCGGAGAGCGCAGCATCATCCATGGCTTCGAGCTCATTGCCATCGAGGACTTCCTGGCCATCTTCTATGATGCCTATTGAGCGCGCGATGCGCTCGGCGGTTTTGCGATAATCACCCGTGATCATCTTGACATGGATTCCTGCTTTGTGGGCAATCTCGATCGATTCATGCACGCCTTCGCGGATAGGGTCTTCCATAGCCACAAGCCCAGCCCAGGTATAGCCGGAGTGTTCTTCGAGCTTTCCATGAGGTCTAAATGCAAGACCGATGAGCCGCAGTCCTTCGCTTGCCCACTGATCGGCAAGGCTGAGTATTCGTTCATGCTCTTGTCTTGTTATATCGCACATGCCAAGGATGATTTCGGGTGCTCCTTTTAGATAATCGCGTGCAATACCATCGATCTTGTTCGCGGTGATCATGTACTTGGTTTCACTAGAGAAGAGCTCAACGCCAATACGTTCATCCATATCAACAAGGCGCTGTGGCATATCCTTTTCAAAGCTAGAGGCGAATTCCCACAGTGCGACCTCGACAGGTCCTTCCATATCATTGCAAAGGGCCATGACTTCGATCGCGCGATCCGGTACAGCTAATTCGTGGCGTGTGACACGCATTCTGCCTTCCGTCAGCGTGCCGGTCTTATCGGTGCAGATTGTCGTTACTGAACCAAGCGTCTCAACCGCGAGGAGCCTTTTCACAAGTCCATTGCGCTTAAGGATTTTGCGCATTCCGATTACGAGTATTACCGTGACTGCGATAAGGAGGCCTTCAGGAATCGCTGCAATAGCTAGCACAATTGAAACACGAAGCATCTCGAGGAAGGGGCGACCGGATACAAGCCCCACCATGAAAATGGCAGCGGTGACTCCTATCACAAGCAAAGTGAGAGTCTTGCTGAATGCCTTGAGTCGAACCTGGAGTGGAGTTTCTTCCTGTGTTTCTTCCTTGAGGCTTGTGGCTATCTTGCCCAGCTCGGTATGGATACCTGTCGCAGTCACCTCCATGAGACCTCGGCCTGTCACCACAGTGGTTCCCATGAATACCTGGTTCGCACCTTCATCGGTTTTCTTGCTCACTGGTTCGCTTTCGCCAGTTAGAATTGCCTCGTCTACCGCAATCTTCGTACTCTCGATGAGCCTTCCATCGCCAGGAACTCGCTCGCCTGCGGCAAGGACCGCAATATCGCCAGGCACGAGCTCGCGCAGTTCGATTTCGCGGCGCAAGCCATCGCGAATGACCGTTGCGGTAGGCTTGAGGAGGTTTTTAAGCGATGTATAGGTGCGTTGTGCTTGATATTCTTGCAAGAAGCCAACAATCGCATCGATGACGACTACTATCATGATGATAAAGAAATCGGTCTTTTCTCCGACGATGAACGAGATGATTGCAGCTGCGAGAATGATATACACAAGGGGGCTTTTGAATTGAGATAAAAGAATACTCAATGCAGAAGGGCCTTTTGCAGTGGGAAGCATATTTTCGCCACATTCTTGGAGGCGCTTCTTGGCTTCTGCTTCTGAAAGACCCTGGACGGACTCGCGCCGCG
>Ga0255342_1003919_pt1 | contig 15855 bp, 11 predicted proteins | sample wastewater_treat_3_FD_192416 | JGI IMG/M metagenome (GOLD analysis project Ga0255342, IMG submission 192416) | Wastewater microbial communities from Lulu Island WWTP, Vancouver, Canada - plant14 | ecosystem: Engineered > WWTP > Wastewater > Unclassified | place: Canada: Vancouver, British...
CAACTACATGAATCAATCATCAATTTGGATACGATAGAGTCTAATAAATGGAATGAGAAATGCGATTCCATTGCGAAAATTCGAAAAGAACTCAATCAATATGTTAACTCTATTCATCGGAGTCGAGAGACGGGAGAGAGTTATTTCTATGGCATTTCGCAGTTGAGTAAATTAAGAGCATACCCTGATCTAAAAATCTACGAATCTCTTAAATGGCCAGATTTTTCGAAATTCTCTAATAACGATCTTAGAATTCGAAGGGATCATATCGATCATTTGAAAAATTATTTAAAAGATATTGGAAATCCATTAAGCCATCCATGGAAAGAATCACAAGGATGTGAATGGAGTCCTCAATTGAAAAAAGATGTCGATGAATTGTTAAATTTGATACATCAACAATTACTGAAACTTCGGACATCAACAACAATGCTATTTAAACAGATTTTTCGTGGATGTACAGATCATCAAGATATATCTTTTAAATCTTATTTAAGACTAATAACTATTTTTTTTCAGAATAAACTACCAATAAGTCTTGAATCACTCATTTCTACCAGGTTTGAATCATTCGAGCTTCAACTCTTAAATTTAATTGAAATTGGTAGAAAAAGAGATGAATTGAAATCAGATATTCTCACTAAATATTCTCCGGAAATATTTGGTGTTGATACCCAGTATTTAAATGATCTGATCTCAAAGGAAGGCCCAATTGTTAAATTATTATCTCGAAAAAAAATTAAAGATCTGCTTAATCAATACTCGATCGACGAACTTGGTAATTGGGAAGAACTTCAGGAAGATATCAATAATCTAATTCTTTTTTCAGATATACAAAAAAATATTGATGATTTCTCAGAAGATTCAGAAATATTCTTTGGAAGGGCATGGAATGATGGATATCCTGATTGGAATAATCTCTCAATTATCATTGAGGATGGGAAAAAAATTAGAGATATTGTTCATCACATCACTTCAGATGAAGAGAAAAAGATCCTTCTACTAACCAATTGGTCAAAAATTCTCAATGCATTACTTAAAAAGAATGAAAAAACAATAAAATTTAAAAAAACCATTCTTGAGGCATACAATTCCTATAAGAAAATATCTCAATTAATTAAACAATTATGTTTACATGTAAATATTAAACAAAACCTAATAGATACTAATCGCGACGTTTTTACAGTAATTTCAAATCTTGAAGAAAAAACAAACTCATGGAAGACAGGAATTAATAAATTACATGATTGGTGTAGATATCAGGAGATAAGGAAAAAATCGATTCAATTAGGTCTCAAATCAATAATAACAACAATTGAATCCGATAATAATTTTCATGAAAAGGTTGACGCTCTTTTTGATAGAAGCTATTATCAATGGTGGATTAATTCAATTCGTACCGCCGACACCTCAATCCAAAAATTTTACCGTCCGGACCATGAAAAGACCATTCGTGATCTCCTCGAGATTGATGAAGAGTATCGAAAACTTACTGGACAGACAATCCAATTATTACTTACCAAGAGGTTAATAAACTGGAATGCAGTTCAGGAGAGTGAAAAGGTATTATTAAACAGACAAATATCACTCAAAAAGAAAAATCTACCTCTTAGGGGCCTATTCCAAAATATCTCCAGCATATTACCATTATTAAAGCCTTGTCTATTAATGAGCCCATTATCCGTTTCGCAATATATACCATTGAATGAAAATAAATTTGATGTTGTAATCTTTGATGAAGCTTCACAAATCCCTATATGGGATGCTATAGGATCTATCGCAAGAGCTAATCAGGCAATTATTGTTGGAGATCCAAAGCAAATGCCTCCAACAAACATCTTTACTGCGGTAACACAAGGAAATGGTGGATTGGATCAGGATTTAGAAAGTATCCTTGAAGATTGTATTGCAGCAAATATTCCAGAAATGTCTCTAAATTGGCATTATCGCAGCAGACATGAGAGTTTAATTGCCTTCAGTAATTATTATTTCTATAATAATGCTCTTAGAACGTTTCCCTCACCTCATACAAATTCTGCTGTAACATTGCATAAAGTTCAGGGTGTTTATGATCCCGGTAAATCCAGAACTAATGATATTGAAGCGGCTGCAATTGTTTCCCATATTGTAACAAGATTATCTAACCCAGAATTGGAATCTGATTCTATTGGGATAGTCACTTTTAATCAGCCTCAACGGGATTTAATTGCAGATCTATTAGAAGATGCCAAATCAGATAATCCACAGATAAGAAGATTTTTTAATGAAAATGATGCGAATTCACTTTTCATTAAAAATTTAGAAAATGTTCAGGGTGATGAAAGAGATATTATCATTTTCTCTGTTACTTTTGGACCAGATAATATTGGAAGGATATCATTGAATCTGGGTCCATTGAATAGAATTGGGGGAGAAAGAAGACTTAATGTAGCGATAACAAGAGCAAGGAAAGAAATAATAATATTCTCTTCGTTACTTCCTGAACAGATGATGGTTGATAATTTAGAAGGAGAAGGTGTAAAACTACTGAAAACGTATTTAGAATTTGCAGATCGTGGCATGGATGCAATAAAAGAAGCCTGTCTCATCGGCAATGGTGAATATGAATCTCCACTAGAAGAAGAGATTGGAAACGCAATTAAAAAAATGGGATATAAGATCCATTCTCAGGTTGGGTGCGGAGGATATCGTATTGATATTGGTGTGGTTGATCCAGATTATCCTGGTCGATACCTTTTGGGCGTGGAATGCGATGGTGCACGTTATCATAGCTTTAAAACCGCACGTGACCGGGACCTATTAAGAGAAGAAGTTATTAGAGGATTAGGTTGGGAGATTTACCGGATATGGTCTACCGATTGGTGGGAGAAACAACAGGAAGAGATTGAACGATTGAGGCAAAAATTAGAGAGTTTAAGAATGTCCGGTAGATTGAGGTAATACTATGGAAAATCCCTTTTTGTTCCATAATCTCTAATTATGTTAGCTTTGTTCCAGTTGTCAATGGCAGTCTCATTTATCCTATACCTCCTCCAATTCATGACGAGCCCGGTGGTCTTACTCTAAGTTCATGATACAACCGTTTCTGTTCATCAGGCATTTCACCAACCTTGAGGACTCTACCTGGCTGCTCAAAGCATTCAATCACACTGAGTTTATCTAAAAGGGACGGCAAGGTGTATTTCCCATGAAAATCGCATCTGATCAATAAATTTCATCGTTTGTAACTGTTGCAATTTTCATAATTTCGGGTGTGAACCGAGAAGCGGTTCATGTGGGTTTCTTAAGAAGATCGGTAATCTGCATCTGTTTTTTTATATATGACAGATATATCAATGCTACAAACTGAACAAATAATTTCCCATCAAGACTTTTTTCAGACGAAACCAGATATCGACGCATGTTTAGTCGTTCCTTGAGATATCCGAATGTCTTTTCCACAACATCCTTGTTCCTGCAGAGTTCAAGAGCTGTCACAGCATCCATCCTTTCGTTCGTAATCAAAGAAAAGAAACCAAAATATCGCGTTGCTTTATTAATCTCTTCTTAATTTACTTTTACTTTTGTTTCCCCCTTTGGTGTTGTTTTGCAGGTGAAATACTTCAGATAGAGTTTTTCATGTTCAGGAACACGGCTGTCAGTCTCCAATTCCTGTTTCAATGCATTCAACTTTCGGTCAAAAACCATCTTATCTTCAGCTGCTCTCTCGATACTGTAATAATTAATGAACATAAAGTGCGACGTTCTTCCCTGATAGTCTCTCCTTTGTATGGGCGTTCCTGCAAATAATAACACACAGTTCGAACAGTTTTGCAATACAGCCCATATTTATCGTTGTAATTTTCGAAATCCTGAAGATGATCGTATATGGGATCTAATCCTTTACGGATGAAAACAAGAGACATTTTAACGGAAATAAGAAATTTCATATGATTTTTGTACAAGTCGTTAACATTGCTTTCACTGAAGAACCCACGATCCATGGCAAGCTTTACCTTTGAATATCCAAGAATGTTTAAATCTTCAAGCAATCTGGAAACCGTTTTAGAATCAGGGATATTTCCAGCAACTTTTCGATAACAGAAAGGAAGGTCAGACTCCTCCCCAAAAACTAAAGTCAGGTTCAACTGAGGTAATCTGTCATGCTCTGTATTAAAACGATATTGAACTTGTTTTAAAGTTTCTGAATAACTGGACAGAGTAGTTGTATCGTAAGCCTGGAATTCATTTTCATAACGCCGTCTTCCCTGAAGAGAGAAGAATTTCTGTTTATTTTCTTCGGTTATGGCAAAAAAATTTCACTGGCCCCCTGGGAACTGGTATTTTTTCCATACGGATGCTTACGGAGAATGCCCCATTTGTCAGGCCGGTATAGAGGAGCACTATCTTCGAGGATAAGGTTGTATGAAATGGACAAAATCTGCTTATATATATCAGAAAAACAATGTTTCAGGTCATTTGTAATACCTGGTTTCTCACCAACCGCATCAAACAGATATGTTGCCCAAAAAAAGATCTGCTGGCGACCGCAGTACATTTTGGTGCCTGTTCTTCCGATAAACTCGCGTCCCGCTTTTTCCTGTTTTTCCCGTCAGTCGGGGCAATTTCTCCGGTTATCTTATCTACTCGTCCAATTAACCTCCGCCTGGCACGTGATTGGAGTTTTTCTTTATCTCAGTGGGATATCGATTCATATGCATACGTGATCCCTGAGCGTTTGTCAGTCTGGAAAACAATGGCCACCATGATCAATCAGTTTTGATATGTGTATATGTTGACATGTAGCGGCGATTAAGGATTCTGTGGAAGAAATTTTCAGTAAATTAAAAAATAAAGAAAATTTAAAAGAAATTGTTATGTGTTCACGGGAATGAAGGTTACATCAACGATAGACGAATTTTCAGAACAATCATCTGTACGAATTATACCATTGTTCATAGTCCTTATGATCTTCAAAGCAATGGAGGACATAAAGTGTATTTTCCCGGATATCATAGATTATCCGTGCCTGCCGTGTAACCTTCTCAACATGGAATGGAATGCCATATTTCAGGTGACGGCGGGGTGGGAGGGACTGGATCTTCTCAAAATGTGAGAGGAAGAGGATTTGGAGATCACGTGGGAATCGTTCAAACTCCCTGACTGCACATTCTGCAATAACTATCTCCATTACGATCACTTCTTCAGGAGCTTCTTCATATCATCAAGAGAGGAGAATGGAATGTTGCCAGCCAGCATCTCCTCCATCTCAATGGAAACTCCTCTATGGACCAGCATCATCTCTTCTTCCTCGAGCATCTTTTCATATGCGAGGATTGCCTGTCGTATTACCTCGGTCTGATTCCCCGCATACCCCTTATCGATGATCCTCCGGATCGCCTCTTCATATGGTCTTCCGATATTAATATTCATACAAGCATCACTCCAATGTTTATTAATTGTACATTTAAGAATATAATAAATTCCTAATCTCTCAAAATGTCAGGTTCACTCGCGGGGTAGGCTGATTTTTGGATATTGACCCATATTATAACTGAACATGATGACTTAAAACTCCTGCCTATTCCATAGGTGATCAGTAATACCCTTAATCTTTGCTGGAGACTGATGTTCATTCTTTACCTCAATAAAATTGTGAACGAATTGAAAAATGTTTAATGGAGCGATAAATTCTTGAGTTTTTTCGAAAATGATGCTGTTTTTCTCCCAAATCTGCTTAACCGTTGTCGAATTTTATTATTATAACCTTCAACAACCGATGTTGAGATTGAAGAAACATGAGGATTACCAAGTACTTTCTCTCTAATCACACAAACAGGCGAATTTTTCTCTTTGACCCTGACCAATTGGCTATAATTCATGCAAGGTTCGCAATATAATTCTGGCAAAGATATAGTGTATTGAACATTTCCATCGGAATATATCGAAATTTTTTCATTTGGTGTTGGGAGGTTCATTAGGTCAAAAAATAGATTCAACATATCTGCGCAGGTCCTTTCAATCCTCTTTCCTGTCTGGAATGTTATAAATAACCCTGATTTTCTTTTAAAACCGGTATATGTCCAACAATCTCCATATTCTTACGGATCACTCATTTGAAGATTTTCGTTTTTTTGGATAAAACCCCAAATCTCATCCATTTCACATTCAATTGCGGGAATATCTCGGATGTAATGATCATTGAGGTTTTCTGCATGTTCACTGATGAGGTGATAATACATGGAAATTGTATCCCTGTGATGATTAATCACCCTGGATACTCCTCGAATCGATGTTTTCTCTAAAGCATGTTTTGCAATTATCAGCAATTCAGAACGAGGTAAACGAGAATGATATAGAGGAGTATTGCGTGTTTCAATGAAATATTTGCTACATTGATGACAACAATATTGTTGATTTCCCGCTTTATTGTGGCCATTTTTTGTAATATCCTTTCCTTCCTCAATTTGAAAATAAGCATAATCTGGATCTTGACAAGTTATGAGTATTAGATCTCGGTTTTTCGACCATGATTAATATTAATCTACTAATTCATATAAATATTTAGTACATAAATATTAACACAAATCTCTCAACAAGTATTATCAGATTTTTGTCAGGCCATTACACAAAATCCAGAGTACGCTGCCTCTTTATCCATAATTAGGGATCGTATCTGTTCCAACCTCTACTCAACCAAAGCATTCTCATGACCATCGGTGAGAATAACAACCATCACCTCCTCACCCTCATGTGCCCGCTTCTCAATCGTCCGGATCATCTTCCCGATTGCATCCAGGATAGCCGTATTCCCCCGGGGGATAAATGATTTGTTAGTCAAAGGTTTAACTTCAGGAACCGGCACACCCGATTCCCTGGCCCGGTACTCATGATCAAAAAGGATAACACCCATGAGTGAATTCGGAGCACTCCCCTTCCTGGCTTTGAGAAATGCATTAATGATCCGATGGCATCATCACAGATGGACTCCATGGAACCTGACCGGTCCAGAATAACGGCGAAATCAGGCCTGTCCTCTTCATCTGTGTTCACCTGGAGAGCTTCAGCCCTGCTTCAGATTCAGGGGACGATGTGTATTGTTCCACAGTATTTCCGTCAATAATCTCTTCATTCGTTGTCAAAAAACCTCATCTTCTCCTTTGCTTCCTCTCGCTTCTTTCTTTCCTTCTCTTCCCGCTCCTTCTCTTCCTGCAGATGCAGACCTAAGGCCTGATGCAGCCAGAATCCAAAAATATCCATGATCATCACCTCCTGTCAGAACACACACGAAATTGTCATCACCAGTACTCGTCCATATACCCGGTCACGGTTCAGGGATTGCGTCTGGAAACCGGTGTTCTCTGTGACTGCTCCTCCTCTTCATGAGAAAATGCCGTATTCCAGAACCGGATCAGAAGATCCCCATAAGCACCGTGGACCTCATCATCCACAGGACGGAGAAGAACCTCACAGAAATTGCGCCTTGGTATAATCTCTCCGGGATGACACCGGATGGCCTGCCTGAAATCTGTTGCTGTTCCTTCAAAATCCCTAAGAGCATATTTCGCCGGCCCCCGATTATTTCACCCATAAGTGATCCCTGAGCATTTGTCCGTCTGGTAAACTATGGCCACCATGATCAATCAGTTTCGTTATGTATATATATTGACATGTAACGGTGAATAAGGATTCGGTGGAAAGATTTTTCATAAATTTAAGAAATAAAGAAAATTAAAAAAATTTCGTTATGTGTTCACGTGAATGAAGGGTAAAATGTAAAAACTTTCCTGTTTTAAATTCAGATAATACATTTTATTTTTGCACAAAATTTGGGGATTTTCTTCGCCTGAAACACAAAACTCATGCGTTTTGCAGGATGTTTTGTTATCGGTGAACATTGGACTTTTACGATCTTCCAGTAGAGCAGGATGAGTTTCCGGTCTATCGCGAGGGCTTTTTTTAGTTGAACCTGACGAATACTGGTTTTTGTCCGGTAAGAAAAATAAGGTAATCTGATGGGACAGATGGGAGTGTCATTACATTCTGTTTGCATTAAATTATTTCAACCGCCATATATAATGGGATTATTGCAATAATCTTCTGATAAACATATGGGAAATATTTTTATAATTACCATGTGAGTATTTTCATATGAAAAAAGGATATCTGCCACAGACCGTTGGATTACTGTTACTACTAATTATTTTATTGACATGTACCGGCTGTATATCCGTGCAGAACCCGGAAATTACCGTCCAGAAAATTTCCATTACGAATGTCAGCCTTCAAAAGATGACATGGCGTGCTGATATCCAGATTTATAATCCAAATTCTATGGAGGTCCAGGTATCAGACATTGATATTATTGTATCGTATAAGGACGAAAATGCAATAAAGGAGATTGGTAACGGCAACTATGAAACAATTACCATTCCTGCGAAATCCAGTGGGCAGATTAGTATTCCGGTTATTGTAGAGAATACAGATATTATCAGTACTGTTCTTACATTCCTGAAAACCGGTGAGATGATGATAATCACTACCGGCACCGGGCACTATAAGATGATGTTTCTCGAGAATGCTTTTTCATTTAGTCATGAGATGTCCTTTTCACTTGATACCATCGAGAGTACGGTCAAAAATACCATGGAAGATCTGTTCCGAACAGCGCTGGGCACAAAAACTACGATAGAAAGGGTAGAAGATCTAAAAACCACCGTCCAGGAGGGTGTGGGAAAGATAATCGACGTTTTCACAAATGACTCTCCAAAAATTTGAGTATTCATTTTTTTCGCAGCAGAAATTGATCAGGTTTTGTTTGTGGACTTTAATTGTCCCTATCTTTTTCATTCCTTATAATAAATCCAGAGAAGAACACGTGCGACAATATATCCTCCAAACGCAAGGATTAGGCCCGAATTAAAATCCCCAAGCACAAACTGTCCAAAAAGGGCACCTCCAAGGGCTACTGCACAGACACCTAAATACCTGAAGGTTGCCCAATTGATCCTGAACTGAAATGAACCGGTAATTTTAGCCATGGTTTTTTCATCTGATACAATTTTAAGGGGTTGCAGGACGATACAGAATATTTCTGATATATGGATGGTTTATACGTGGATTCAGGATAATACATGTGCATTGTTCTGACTATTCCTTAATAATGACCTTTGCGCGTTTGGGTCCTCGGTCCTTGATGACTGAAACTGCAGCAGGATATAGATCTGCCGGACATACAAGCCTGATATCCCAGTTCCCTCCAGCGATGAAGATCTCCTTCCTGGTGTTATCAAAAATAATCTTCCGTATTGATCTCCAGGGAGTACAGGGTGCCCACGCTGACCATTGTCCCCCTTTCCATGTTATCCAGAACAGGATACGGGAAATTGTCGCTATCCAGGTGTCAAGAGATCTCTGAAGTTCGGATGGGATGATCTCGATACCCCTCTCGTGTATGACATATGTTACATCTCTTCGTCGCAGAATTCCCTTGATAAAAACCCAGATGACCAGAAAACCAAATAGAAGTGCTCCGATTAAGATGAGAAACGGACCACCTGATCCAACCCCATCTGATTCAGTACTGCTGATCCCAAAAAATACGAGAATACAACCAATGATGAAGAGGGCTGTGAGAGACAGTATTGTCCCCGGCCCTCCTTCTCTCATCGGAGCAAAACGGGGGACAGTGCCGGGCCATGATAAAATTGTCCCCTTTGGTAAGGCAGATGTTCCACTTGGAGGTTCTGGTTTTTGGGGTATCTCTTTATCTATCATTCAAATAGTAATTCCCACAAAATGATAAAGTAGTATTCTTTCAGGATTATTAATAGAGGATAGCTAATAACCCCAATTTTTGATCATTCATCGACGATAATTGCTCACATGAAATTTAATTGAAGAAAATCATACTCTCCAGGAGAGCGGACCCTTGATATTGCTTTATTCCTGCGTTTTTCTTTACAACTCAAGGGATGATTCCGAATAGCTCGATGCATTTTTTTATCCATTGAGCATTGGGTTTTACTCCATGTTCCTTCCTTTGATCGTCAAGTCAGAGCTTCATCACTTCTTGGTTTATCTCATTTAGCATGACCTGGATCTGTAGTGATAAAAGTCGCGTCCTGAATAACTCCACGCTGAATTCCAAATCCCATTTTGTCTATTTGATTTTGTAATTCTTTCCAAATTAAGTCAAGGGAATCACTTTTTATTAATCGTTCTCTGAATAGCCAAATAGTTAAGCGATCTGGGATTGTGTCTGGGAACCCTGAAAAATGACGAAAACTCATTCTGTCATAAATATTCCGTTCGATTTCATAATCTGATAATCCATAGAGATGCTGCAATATCAAGAGTTTAATCATAATATTTCGTCTAAATGGGGGCGTCCACCATCTTTTTTATTATCTTTGTAAAGAGGGGAGATTATCTCCCTGAATCACTCCCAATTGAGAGAATCACTTATATTTGAAAGTGAATCTGCCAAATGTTTGGATTTTTCATATTCTGCTCGAAATATGTAAGTACTAAGTTATCCATCAATATTATTATTCAGAGTTCTCAGATAAAAAGAGGGGGTTATTAGCTATTATCAGATGATTATTAATGATGAAATATGATCTATTATATCGATGACAGACCCGTCAGTCTTTGAAGCTGCAATTTCATCAATAACAGGACATGTGGGAGTTTTTGGCCCCACATCTTTTAAAGCATACGCAAATAAGCATGGATTTCCTAATGCGAATACTGCACACTCGATATCGATCGATTTCATCGAAAAATTAGATCCTCTATTATATTCTAATGATACCATGGTTTTCCGACTGGGCGTATCTGAAGGACAAAGGACAACAAACTTTGCTCTGGTTAAATGTAAGGGTCGGTTAAAAGATTTTTTCCTTTTCGATTCGGAAATATATGATAACTTACCAATTATTGAATTTAATATACCAAAAGATAAGAGAAAATACCTTCCGTACATTATCCTTCCAGATCTGACTGAAATTTCATTTGTTCACTTAGGATTGTTTTCAGGCCTTTTTGCAAATGCTCTCAACTTAGATAAGAAAAGAGATATTATCATACCTGCATCCACCCACTCAACATTTACTTTCTCATTTAAACCACATTCCGCTCTTCCGGATATTTTTCATCATAACAAAGGCCAGGTCGAGATCGATGCCGTCTTTCTTGAAAAAAGAGGAGGAGTTCAAACCTTATTTCTTATTGAGGCAAAAAATGGATTTGGTAATACATCACCAAAAACTCTCTCAAAACATAAATTGTTGTATCCCTTACTTTCAATTGCCGATAAAGTACCTGCAGAAATACCTATTGTTCCAATATATGTTAAAGTTCAGAAAGGAAATAACGGTCTGGTATTTAATATCGCAGAGATGAAATGTGGTGATCCAAGAGACGGGCTTATATCTATCGATGAATTACTCTTAGAAAGAGCATCGCGATATTTTTTTCCGCTTTCATTTTTGTAATTAAGAATAGTTAGAGAATCGCTTATGTAATATTGCAGTTATCTGTTTTGATGCAGGTCTTTTCATCAGTCATAATAGATCAAGCCTGTTAAGTTACCTTATGGCCCTCTATTCATTCAGAAAGGGTCAGCATTAAACCGGTTTTAATGCCCGAGGAATGCTCATTAAGTATTTGGATAAGCAATCCCATCCTGCGAATGTTACTTATATCGTGTTTTTTTCTTTTTTCCTGGATCAAAATATTTCAGGTTCCGCACACTTGGCTAAAAAGACCAAATATTTTTGTCGAGAAGTAATAATATGAGACAATAAGACTAATTGAAAAGTGAGTTCTCGAAAATCCCTTGAGATTTCCATGAGGGTGCGGAACGCGAAGGGGTACGAAATGTAAACTGTAGGTATGAACTGATACGCCGGGCAGGTCAAGGTCTTTGATGATGTGAGAATACAGATTTTCCGGGTCAAAAAAGACCACAAGGTGATGTTAGTGAATATGAGTTACAATCTGGTTTTTTAGGCATTCTGTTGCAGCTGTCATGAATACCTTTTCTGTTAATTCAGGAGAAATGAGGGTTTTTAAGTAAATTCCCTGATGTGAGTCTATAATATCTGATTGAGTTCTTCATGTGTTGAATAATCATCATCAAGAATGAGAATAACATGAACCGGATGAACTGATTCCTTTTTAAAAAAACTTACACAAAATCTACGCATTATCTTGGTGTAGATATCTGATCTGCCATTGTCTGAAAAAAGAATGAACTGGTGTTCCTGGTAATAATTTCTGTCTGTTTTAAGGAGAGATCTCGTATCATTATTTGTTAATAGGCAATAATCATGGTTCAATTGATTCAAAATTTCCGGAAGAAAAATTTCATCATATTTTCCTTTGCTGAAAAGGTAAGTTACCATTAAATACCCCGGAGGTCGAGTGAATGGTCTCAATCTCACCCTGTGCTTCTTCTCCGGTCATTTCTTCAGCAACCGGATAGGTCAGGTGCATATGTTTGTGGAGAATGATCAATCTGATATCATGTAATTTTTCAGAATATTTTGCCCGTTCAAGTATGGTTTCAATGAGGTCTGAACTATGGGTAGAGATAAAATACTGATTTTCACATGGATCTTTTATGACCTGTTCTGCAAATACATCAATAAATCCGGAATGAAGGTTGTTTTCTGGTTCCTCCATTATTATTAATCCTTTTTTCACAAGAGTGTTGAGGGCAAGGATCTCGACCAGGGCAATAAACCCGTCGCCCATTGAAGTGAGGGATCTGGGAGCAGATTCTCCTTTTAGATAAACCAGTATTCCCTTTTGAGATGATTTTTTAATATCCACAACATACGGGATCTTTTCTGATATTACCTTTTCAAATGCCTGTATCTCCCATCCTTCCATCATCTTTTCAAACAGGAGATTTATATATCGAAAATCTGATGCAGTATTCATTCTTACTGCTGTCGGAAATTCATGTGAAATTTTTTGTGGTTTTTCATATGGTTTTAGTCCAGAGATTATATTAGATAAACCCGCCATAGAAATAATATTTTCAGATTTTTTCTTCATTTTGCTGTTCAAAATTTCAGCATATATATGAGAAATATGGTCATTATCCTGAGTAAATATAATGATTTTTGGGGACTCAAATCCTTCCTGAACGATTTTCTGTTTAATATGAGAGAGTATTTCCTGTTCTACGAGAGAGATGTCTTGTGATGATTTCTTTTCTGATATTGGTGGGTATGAAAGGAATGCGTTACCACTTGAATCATAGGACGTGAATGAGCCAAATTTGTCAATATTTGACCGTAATGTTTTTAGAAAATCGGTAGTATATAGATAGTTTTCCGCATCTGTATAAATTTTATTAGAGATTATTCCTCCCAATGTACTGTCACGGTACCCCGTTTCTTCATAAATGAGAGATGTGGTAATCTGTTGATTGCCGGTTTTTATTGTTATCGAGGATCCTTTACAGCCGGTATGGACTAAATTTTGAGGATTATATTGTTTCACTCTTAAGAGATGATCCCAGATGCTTGTCCCTACGACATCTTTCATTTCACTTTGAGTCAGGGAACAAAGGGAGAGGATTTCAAGAATGGATGATTTACCCGAATTATTGGCCCCAACAAGTAGGTTAATCCGTCTGGGATGGAGAGTAAGGGTCTCAATGGCCCGATATCCCTCAATAGTGATTGTGTCTATCATATTTTGTCCCCTGGTTCAATATGAATTGCAATATATTTATAAAATTATCTCTTTGTTCTCATTTCTTTTCTCCAGTATTATCTGTTTGACTTCCGACTGAGCTGATTTCATGTGAACTAACGGATGAGGTCATATCAATTTCCTGCAGTGTTGCCTCCAGTTCTTCTATGGATGGAAGACGATCTTTCAACTCTTTAGTCAAAGCACGGGTGAGTTGATACTCCGAGACTCCCATGGGTTTATGGATATCCCGGAGAGCATATTCAGCGATTGCCTTGTTCTTCTCACGACAAAGCAAGATCCCTATGGTTGGATTATCTCCTTCCTGCCGGATGAGATCATCAACAGCAGAGAGGTAAAAATTTAATTTTCCAGCATATTCTGGTTTAAATTCATGTGCTTTGAGTTCAATGACAACATAACAATGAAGTCTGGTATGATAGAAGAGAAGGTCAAGGTAAAAGTCCTGGTCTCCGATGGTTAAGTGATATTGTCTCCCAAGGTATGCAAATCCAACCCCAGGTTCTAACAGGAAATCCTGAATATGAGTGATGAGGGCATTTTCGAGATCTTTTTCCTGGGCTTCTTTGGAAAGGGTGAGAAAATCAAAGATATACGGGTCTTTCAGTGTCTGACGAACAAGATCTGACTGAGTGGGAGGAAGGGTGAGAGAAAAATTTGTGGTTGATGCTCCTTCCCGAAGGTGGAGACCTGATTTGATCTGATGGACCAGAATATTCCGACTCCATCCATGTTCAATTGTCTTCTTCAGGTAAAACAACCGTTCCTCTGGATCTTTCAGCCGGGTGATGATCACACAGAGATGGAACCAGGGTAATTGTGCAGCAACCTGCTGCACAAATTCTTCTTCGGGGTACGCAGAAGCAAAAGCCTGCATATATTTCAGGTTTCTGACCGAAAAGCCTTTCATTTCCGGGAATTCTGTTCGAAGATCCTGGGATAACTGATCGATGACTTTTGCTCCCCAGCCGAGTTTTTCCTGGTTGGCGAGGATGTCTTTTCCAATCTTCCAGTAGAGGAGGATGAGCTCTTTGTTTACCGAGAGAGCGGCTTTGAGCTGAGCCTGACGGATACGGGTTTTTAGTTCGGTAAGGAAGGTTGGGTAATCGGATGTGGGTGTTGGGAGGGTCATTCAATTCTGCCTGCATTAAATTATTTCAACTGCCATATATAATGGGATTATTGGAATAATCATATGATAAACATATGGGATTTGTATTTGAATAAAAACCTATCTTGAGAGAATTACGAATAAAAACGATCTCAATATCCTGCTTCAGGAAGGCGAAGGGTCCATGCCTGAGTACAAAGAATCCATATCGTCTTCTTTGTCACGGGAATTCGTAGCGTTCGCTAATACAGCCGGAGGGAAAATACTCCTGGGAGTTCGGGATGATGGATCAATTCGTGGTATAGAAACATCAGGGCACGGATACAGGACAAAGCCCGGAACTGTGATCCACCTGTGAAAATTCTCCTCCATCGTATTGAAAATGTCACCATCATTACAGTCAGGGAAAGTTCCGAAAAACCGGTTCAATGCAGTGACGGGTTTTTTGGTGACAAGGGGCCGTAACCCGGAAACTGAACCGGGAAGAGATCCCTGAGTACCCGATAACTTCGCTTCGTGAAGCTATTACTAATGCTGTTATGCATCGAGACTGGTTTATCGAAGGGGCGAATATCTTTGTTCAAATTTTTTCAGATCGAATTGAAATAGTCAGTCCAGGCAGCCTTCCTCCTGGTATGAAACCAGCTTATCTCGGCCACAAGAGCGTCAGAAGAAACCCGTTAATTGCTGACCTCTATCACCGGATAGGATTTATTGAAAAGGCAGGAACCGGAATTCAGCGGATGATAGAAGAGACACGGAAATTTGGATATCCTGAGCCTGAGTTTAAGATGGACGAGTTTTTTACAGTTACATTCACTCCATCCAGGACTTCCGAAGATGATCAGCATCAGGATGTCACAAAGAGGGCACCAAGTGGGCACCAAGTGGGCGCTAAGTGGGCGCTAAGTGGGCACTAAGTGAGGAGGAGTTGAACCTTCTGAAAAATCTCTCAAAAGAGAGCACTCTGATAGAATTAATGGCTTTAGTTGGAAGAACTGATCGTTCAAAATTCAGGAAAAATGTCCTTT
>Ga0255342_1003921_pt1 | contig 15852 bp, 15 predicted proteins | sample wastewater_treat_3_FD_192416 | JGI IMG/M metagenome (GOLD analysis project Ga0255342, IMG submission 192416) | Wastewater microbial communities from Lulu Island WWTP, Vancouver, Canada - plant14 | ecosystem: Engineered > WWTP > Wastewater > Unclassified | place: Canada: Vancouver, British...
ACTTAAATCTGAGCTACTGTATCTTCGGGAGTTTGAAAGTTTTGAAGAGTTCCGTGAGGAACTTGAAAAATACATATACTACTACAATCATCATAGGATCAAGGGCAAGCTAAAAGGACTGAGCCCTGTTCAATACAGAACTCAGTCCTTGTTAATAGCTTAATGTCTTACCAATTTGTGTCTAACTTTTTGGGGTCAGTTCATTTACGGCATGTTTTCATTCAATTATAAAGTCTCCGGAAACACTTTCAACTTTAATCAGTTTGACCTTACTCCAAATTTTGTACCAAGCTTAAAGTTAGTAGCAATTGCCTTTTTTAATAACAATAGTTCTAATTTGTTTTTACTTTTGATTATTATAATTTTTTACCATCAATATCGAACATACTAAAATAATAAACATTCCAATCCATTGAATCAATTCAATTTTGGAGGGTAAAATAATCAAAGTAACTAAAATCGTTATAATAGGGCTGATTTCTCTTACAAGATTTGAAATCGTAAAAGAAATTGTTTTGATTGCCTTATAATAAAAAACAAGTCCAAGGTATGAACCAAAAAAAGCAGCTATTGATATGTAAGCTATATTTGTTAAATTCGCCGAGAAACTTTGGTTTGTAATCAGCATAACTACTAACATAACTATCATAGTTATAAAATTATTAAATAATACTAATTCTGTACTCTTTAATTGAGCCTTTTTAGCCATTGTATTACTAAATGCAAATGAACACGACGATAAAATTACAAATAAAAACCCTTTGGAAGAACTTCCCTCAATCTTTATGTTTAAAGGATTTGTTATCAACAATATACCTGATAAGCTAATTAAAATCAATAACCACATTTTTTTATTAAATCTCTCTTTAAATATCAAACAACCGATGAGTAGAATAAAAATAAAATAACTTTTTCCTAACACCGAAGCTAATGCAGGATTTAAAAATTCTAATCCAAAATACATAAATAGTAATCCACATGAATTTAAAATTCCAACTAAAAATGAGTATAAATCAGGCTTTACCAATATTGTTTTTTTAATGTTGATCGTGATAAAAGCTATTAAAAAAGCAACAAAAGAATTTAAAAAAGTTGCATATACCGGAGATAACCCGGTTACTCCAAATTTGTTTAAAATAGGTATAAAACCCATTATTACCGCTGAAAATATAGCATATATCATTAATTTTCTCCTTTTATCCCCATTGTATATAAGTAAAAACCAAACTCTTTTGAAAATAACCTCATAAATTTGTCTAACCCATGTATAATATAATAATTTATCGGTTTTCTAATTCCAGGTATAATTACAAATTCTTCTATATTACTCTTGATGCCACTAAATTCAGATTTATTAAAACATTCTAAAATAAACTTCCTTTTTAACTCCTGCTGGAATCCAAAAATCCACGTTCCTTTTCTTTGTTGATACTTTCTGTCAATTACTCCTATTGAATAATAATTAGGTACCATAACCACTGCAATTCCACCTGGTTTAAGAATTCTTTTCATTTCTTTTATAGAATTAAAAATTTTTTGGGTTTCATTATAATGCTCTATAACTCCTAATGAAAAGCAAAAATCTGCTGAGCACTCTGGTAAAGGAATATTATCAGCTGTTCCTATTAAAAAATTTGATTCAATATTCAGAGTTCGTGCACTCTGATTAGCAAGTTTTAAAGCTTCTGTTGAAATATCTATACCAATAATGCTTTTTGAATTATATTTTTTTGATAATTCAAAAAGCATTTTTCCATCTCCACATCCTATTTCTACTATATTTTGAAATTTATAATTCTGATTAAGTAAATTTGATATATGATTCATCTTTACATTAGTTATAAAATTCCGTACTGTATCATTTGAATATAAATTATTTCCTTTCCATACATTATTCCAACTCATGTTCATCAACTCGTTTTTATATTTTTGATGTTTTTACAAGATTTATAAAACGTATTTTCTCATTTTCAATCAATTCTCCATCTATTTTTAATGTGTCTCCAATATTAAATTCTCCTTTTTCTCCGCCATGATATATTACAAGCCATAATTCTTCTTTATTATTTATTTCTTTAGCTTTTAATACAGTCGGAGTATAAATACTATGTGTAATATCAGTTATTTCAACGGTTCCTTTATAAGCACATTTTTTTATATAATTAGTAGAAAAACCTTTAAATATTTCACTATCATTTTCATATGCAAAATGACAACAAAATAAAACGTTATTATAAAAAAATCTTAAAGGTAGTTTTTTATTCCTATCATAAACAGGATACTTTTCTGATAATTTTTTAATATTTTTAAATATTTCAAGATTGGTTTTAATATCGTTTTTAAACATTATATCAATGTCACTATGTTCATTGTATATTCCAATTTGATATGAACCTACAATACCAATATTACTTTCTTTTTCTTCCACCTTTAAAATATCTAATACTTTTTTAGTTATTTTATACGCTTCAGGTCTTTGAATTTTAAATTTTAAAAATACTTCAAAAGGATTTGTAAAATAATTAATATCTTCTTTATTTATAAATTTTTTATATTTTATAAATAGAGCATCTTCTAAAATCCGTTTATTATTTACAATATTTTCTTGTTCTTCAAAAGTTCTCCATTTCCCGTCATCTTTTCTTGTAAGTTTAATATAATTTTTATCATATATTATGTAGTTTCCGTTATCATCGTTCAAATATATGATGTTAGAAATAACCTTATTATTTGGATGCCACCATCCTTCAACACTACAAATATCATGATTTTTTGTAAAAAACAAACACATATCAACCGTATTAACCATTTTTATAACTCCTTTAACAGAAAGATTAATTATATACTAACATTGATATGTTAAATACAGAGTATTTTTAATTACAGTAGTATTAAAAATGCTAACCTGTGTCTCCATGGGAGGCGGTTCGCATGGCTCTGCTTGCCAGACAGTTTTTTTGTATAGTTTTGCACCTTTTGAATCGGTATGATTCATGATGATACTATATTTTGAAGTGAACCCCTTTAGTTAGACAGAATCTGACGAAAGGGGTTTTGTTATGTCAAGAAAAAGAAAGTATTCAGATGAGTTTAGACTAATGTTAGTTGATGAGTATCTCTCTGGTAAAAATGGAGGATTTAAAACTGTTACAAAGAAATATGGTATAAATCACTCCATTCTTGAACGGTGGGTTCATCTTTATGAAACTCATGGTTCTGAAGGCTTATGTAGTTCTTTAGGAACATATAGTGGAAAATTTAAAATCTATGTTGTAGAATATATGCACATGAAAGAAATGTCATTAAGAGAAACAGCTAACTATTTCTGTATTCCCAGTGCCCCTACAGTGGCAAAATGGGAGCACATATATTATGAAGAAGGACCACAAGCCCTTCTGAAGGAAAGACGAGGACGAAAAAGCATGATAAAGAAGAAAAACCTCAAACCAAAGAAAAATGTCAATGAGAACGAAGATCTTCTGGCAGAAGTCCAGCGTCTTCGCATGGAGAATGAATACTTAAAAAAATTGAACGCCTTAGTTCTCGAGCGGGAAAAATCAGAACAGAAGAAAAAGTAACAGTCATTTCAGAACTAAGGCAGAAATATCCGCTTAAGGCTCTGTTAGTTATCGCAGGCCTACCAAGAAGCACATATTACTACTATCTAAAACGAATGCAACGGCTGGATAAGTATCGTATCGAAAAGGAAGAGATAACTGCTATCTACCATGAAAATCAAGGCAGGTATGGTTATCGAAGGATAACTCTTGAGATACGAAACCGTGGATATATCATCAACCATAAGACCGTGAGTCGGTTAATGAATATCCTTGGTTTGAAGTGCAGAGTAAGGATTAGGAAGTATCGTTCATACAAAGGAGATATTGGAAAAGTAGCGCCTAACCTAATCAATAGAAATTTCCATGCAAACGCACCTAACCATAAATGGACAACCGATATAACAGAGTTCTCTCTCTTTAGCAGGAAGCTTTATTTATCTCCAATCTTGGATATGTATAATGGTGAGATCATCAGCTATAATATCAGTGAACGTCCGCATCTGAAACAGGTTATGGATATGCTCAACAAGGCATTAGATAAGATTTCGGATGGTACTAATCTGATTTTTCACTCCGATCAAGGGTGGCAGTACCAGCACAAAATGTATCAGCACCGCCTAAAAGAAAAAGGTATCCGCCAGAGTATGTCCATGAAAGGCAACTGTCTGGATAATGCTGTAATGGAGAACTTCTTTGGCATACTTAAATCTGAGCTACTGTATCTTCGGGAGTTTGAAAGTTTTGAAGAGTTCCGTGAGGAACTTGAAAAATACATATACTACTACAATCATCATAGGATCAAGGGCAAGTTAAAAGGACTGAGCCCTGTTCAATACAGAACTCAGTCCTTGTTAATAGCTTAATGTACTACCAATTTGTGTCTAACTTTTTGGGGTCAGTTCAAAAGATCCGGTTTTTGCTAAAAATAAGATGTAGATTATTATTTTAAAATAAAGTCTGCTTTTATATTTCCTGAACTGGTATGATTTACGGAAAATAAAAGTCCAAACTCGCCTTTTTCCCCGTACTGTTCAAAAAGCTTGGAAATATCTAAAAATAAGTTTGCAAGATTTCCAAAAGGCACTTTAGAATTGAGAATCTTAAAAAGAGCATTATCAGAAAGATTTTTAGAGGTTTTCAACATTGTGTTGATATCATTAGCGGTAGTCTGGGAAACAAAAAAGTTATCTCCGTCCTTCCATAGATAAAATATCTGCTCAGGCAAAGCCTGCTTGGGCTGGGAACTAGAAGAAGATTGATTCTGCTGGGAGATAAAAATCTTTACCGCATTGGATGAAGTTTTTTCATACTTAATATTATTATCTTTGAAAACCGGAAGCAACTGGTCGATAGAACTTTTTGAATTTATTTTCGCATAATTTATACTTTTTATATCAAGCATTCCAGTATTTTTGAGATTTATATCTAAATTCCCATTCAACTCAAAGCCTGATGAAGACATAAGAACTTTTTCAATAATGCTGTAATCGACAATAATATTAACAATATCGCCAAATACTTTAAAATCCTTGGGAACAAATCCGGATACTCCGAAAACGGTTCCCAGGAACTTGTAATCCTGAGGTTTTTTTACATAAGCCGGACTAATTTCTTTTTCGTTTATCTTTCCAGAAGCAGTTCCTACAAGGAAGCCATCTTTGATATATACTGATCCTGTAGTTTTAAGATCACTTGCATTCACATTAAAGAAAAAACCGTTTGATATTTTTACTAAAGAAGTGTCTAAACCTGTTTTTAATGTTGCATAGGCTTTATCGTCCTGAATAAAAATGACATAATCCTTGCCATCTATTTTCTTGTTATAACTTTTCAAGGATATGTTCGATTCCTTTGTTATCTCAAGTATCTTTTCCATGGCCTTGGTAAAATCCTGTACCTTGTCCACAGGCCCGAAAACTATTCCGAACGGATAGTAAGAATCTTTTGGTTCTTGTATAAAAAAAGCCATATCAGTATTTAAAGATTTAAAAAAAGCGTCCGGCTTAATATCCAGAGTGTTCAGGTACATCTCTATGTAGCTTGAAAAGGTTATTTCTGCACTGAAAGGTTCACCAAGGAACTTACCGATAGTCGGAACTGTTTTCATCTGATCATAAGTAGCGCTGACATTTTTCATGACAAAAACTGCCTTGGAATCTTCAGGAACCAGTTTCAGGACACTGGAGTAGGCAATTGATATTGAAAGTATCATGGTGAAAAGCAGTAACAGTTTCTTCACATTTATCCCTCCAAAAAAAGTCTTTTTGAAGACCGTATTATTATTATTTTATCATAAACAAAGATGCGTTAATCAAAATGTATTGTAAAATAAAAAACTTGATAATACACTAAATTTAGAGTATAATCTATAGGAAAAAACCATTTTCTGGAGGTGAATCATGTTAGAAAAGTTTATTGATCTTATAAACTTTGGAAGTACAGACGGAACAGCGGCACCAGCGGCATCGGGGGACCCTGCGGCACAAGGAGCCGGTGGCTTTTTGGGATCATGGCTGTTTATAATAGTCATTTTCGTTCTTTTTTGGCTGCTTTTAATCCTTCCGCAGAGAAGACAGGGAAAGAAACACAAAGAAATGATGAGCAAGCTTGAGAAAGGTGACAAGATAGTTAACCAGGCAGGTATAATCGGGAAGATAGTTTCAATAAGCAATGATAAAATTAGGATAAGAACCGGCGACAACACACAGATAGACATAACAAAGGGATCAATTGCAGCTGTTCTCTCCAAGGCTTCATCCGAAGAAGAAAAAGAAGAAAAGGAAGAGTCAAAGGATAAGGAAGAAAAATAATCTTTCATTTTTATGTAAGGGGGTATTTTTATCGTGAAACCAAAGACACTTAGGTTGATATTTACTTTGGTTATCCTTATTGTTGCTGTGATTCCTCTGATTTTCAGCGACAGATCGGAACCCAAGTATATGGGACTGCAGAAGGTTTTGCCAAACGTTAAACTCGGCTTGGATATTCAGGGAGGAAGCCTTCTTGAATACTCTCTTAAAGTCGAAGGAACCAACCTCAAGCCTCAGGAAGTCATAGACAACGTCGTATATGTCCTGAGAAAAAGACTTGATGCTGCCGGTTATAATGAAGCGACAGTTGCTAAGGTGGTAAGCGGCGGAGAAATAAGGGTAAGAGTTGAAATTCCTGGTATCCTTGATACAACTCAGGCTGAAAAGCTTGTTGGCAGCAGAGGAAAGCTTTATTTTGCCGAAGTAGTCGATACTACAGTATCGGATATTAAACCGGAACTTTCAAGAAACAGATTCATAACCGTAAACGGACAAGAAGTCGGTATATATGAGTATGTTCAGGATATGAATGATAAATTGTCCTGGTACAGAGTCAAAAAGGTATTTGAGTTCGGTAAGGAGCCTTTTGAAGTCAATGGTTCTGATATCATTGATGCCAGGGCAAGTATAAATACCCAGAAAGGCGGATTTCTTGTTAATCTGAGATTCAGTTCCGAGGGAGCGAAAAAGTTTGAGCTTGCCACGGGGAATCTTGTTAACAAAAGACTTGCAATAGTACTTGACGATAAAGTAATAATTGCGCCTAATGTGAACAGCAGAATATCCGGCGGTGAAGCAGTAATTGAAAATATTCAGACCATAGAAGAGGCTCAGAACAGTGCAGCATTAATAAAATCCGGAAATATGCCTGTTGACCTAGTGAAGTTCCAGGAAAATACATTAGGGCCTACCCTCGGAAAAGATATTGTAGAAACTGTAGTATTTGCAGGACTTTTGGGATGTGGAATAGTACTTGTTATTATTGTGCTTCTCTACGGATGGACTGGAATTGTTGCAGATATAGCCCTTATTTATAATATAGTACTTATAATAGGTTATATGGCACTTACAAAATCCATACTTACCCTTCCCGGTATTGCAGGTGTAATACTTGCTTTCGGAACTGGTATTGACGGGAACGTAATTATAAATGAAAGAATAAAAGAAGAGCTCAGGCTAGGAAGACCTGTTCTTACAGCAGTGGGAAAGGCTTTTGATGTTTCCTTCTGGGCTATATTTGATGCCAACATTACTTCCATTATATCTTGTATAGTTCTTTATTACTTCTCTACAGGTACAATAAGAGGCTTTGCCATAACAACTATAATAGGTCTTATCGGAAGTATGTTTACCAACCTTGTTGTAAGCAGACTTATGCTTGAATCTTCGTATAAACTAATAAACGTAAAAAAATACTACAAGGGTAACGTTCCAGAAGTAAAGGAGGCTAAATAAGATGCGAAATATAGATTTTGTCGGGAAAAGACGTATATTTATTGCCATATCGGCAGTCTTAGTATTAGCCTTTGTTATAATAAGTTTTACAAAAGGTTTTGATGTAGGAGTAGAATACAGTGGAGGAACAGAGCTTACATTCAGTATAAATGAAAAGATGAGTTCTTCTGAAATAAGGGATAACCTCGCCAAGGTAAAACCGGATTATGTAAGTGCCAAGATTGTTGAACTGAAATCACCTGCTGAAAAACAGGACAGGCATTTTTACCAGGTAGTTGTAAAGGATTCGCTTCCTACAACAGAAGAAAAAGAAACCTTTATTGGCAGTCTTCAGACTGCTTTTGACGGAAAGGATCTCCAGAAAGAAGGACTTAATGATGTTTCAGGCGCAGCAGCTGTTGAACTTAAATCTTTTGCTTGGTATGCAGTAATACTGGTTATAATATCCCTGCTCCTTTATATAACTTTAAGATTCAAATTTGCATTTGCTGCCGGCGCAATTTTAGCCCTTACACACGATATACTTATTACTCTGGGCTGTTACTCACTTTTCAATATTGAGATGAATGCCGCAGCTCTTGCGTCGCTTCTTACCCTTGCCGGTTACGGTCTTAACGATACTGTTGTAATATTTGACAGAATAAAGGAAAACTCCAAGAAGTACAGAGGGATGCCTATTGACCAAATAGTTAACAAGAGTATGAACGAGATGTTTACAAGAACAATAATCACAGCTTTAACAACATTTATCGTTGTTTTTACCATGCTGGTTTGGGGTGGCAAGGCTATAGCTCCGTTTGCATTTGGTATGACGATAGGAACGGCTGTCAGTGCATATTCTACAATATATATTGCATCGGCAGTGGTTATTGCGGTAGGAAAAAAGAAAAAGGCTTAAAAATACTTATAAATGAGGAACGGGCAACCGTTCCTTTTTTTACATTAATATGCTAAAATTAAAGTATACTTTAGAAAAGGGGAAAAGACTGTGGAGTATAAATTCAGCAAAGATTTAAAACAACTCATAAAAGAAAAAGAGATAGATATAAAGAAAATTTCCGAGAGCATAAAAACAACCGAGTATACAGTTAATAAGATCATAGAAAACGATCTTTCAGATTTTTCATACATACAGCTTAAAGATATTGCCCAGAGACTAAGTGTTATTTTAAAAGAAAATATTAATGTGCAGGGAGTTTATGACGAACAGGAAGATAAAAAAGTTACATTAAAGGAAAGGTTTTTATCCGGAGGTAAGAAATTTTCCATGATCATATACTATCTTGTCATATCATTATTTTTATTAGGAAATGCTTTAATGATAGTGGTTCTTGCAAAAGAAATTCTTACGTATAAAGCACTCATAAATAATCAAAACTATAGTGCCGAAATAATAAATAACTCTGACTTTCCCCTTAAAGTAAAAGATACAGTTATAGACAAGGGAGGAAAAGGATTTGCAGAATTTACCTTTGGAGAAAAGATAACCATCAACGATAATAAAGGAGAAGTCATACTTAAAACTCCTTTTGAGATATACAGCATTAAACTTGAAAACTTCGAGGTGATATTAAAAGATGGGAATAACAAAGGCTCCTGATCCGGTAAACTATACGGCTCATATATTTACTGCTGGAGACAGTGATTATTGGCTTTATGAAAAAGGTTTGAAAGAACAGTTAGAAAAAAGAATCGGGAAGATAGATTATATTTCCGGACCGCTTGATTTTCAGAAATACACCTTTTTTTATAACGAAGAAATGGGTGAAAATATAAAAATAAATGCCAGAATAGTTAGTTTTCAGGAATTAAGGCCGCAGTACTATCTTGCTGATGCAAAAATAATTACCAATCAGATTGAAGAAGCATTTTCTTATGATGGTAAAAGAAAAGTCAATATCGACATAGGATTTGTACATCACACCCAGTTTGTACTTGCCAGTACCAAACATTGGGGAAACCGGATATATATACGTAGAGGTATATATGCTGAAATAACTCTTATGTATGTCTATGGCAAATGGACTGCTCTGGAGTACTCTTATGAAAACTTTAAAGGTCAGGAATATCAGCAGGAAATACAAAAAGTTCGGGAACTTTATATGCAGAAAAGAAAAAACGGTTATGATAAATAGAAAAAAGCTTTTGCTTTTGCTTTCTTGTTTTATTTTTGTTTCATACGTTTTTTCATCCGCAAGACTTATTTTCAGAAATGATCCACAATTCTATTATACCTATCTGAAAACATATCCGTTGGTTCTTCCGCTCAGATATTCTCAGGATGAGGACGATAGTACCAAACTGTATCTTAAACTTCCTTTTGGACGCTCGGAGAAAGTTGCTGGAAATTACGAACTTGCAAGTGGCTGGTATCTTCCCGGTACTCCGACCGACAGTATTTTCAGAAGAAACTACCTGGAACTTCCGGGAATTTTTTCTTTAGGATTCTCTACCTCTTATTCAAACAATTTTTATGCTTCATTTAATGTGGATATTCCTGTCGGAGACACTTCTTTTTTCAGATACGGATATGAGAATATCTTTGAGATGAAGGATATGACTCATATAGGGTTAGATTTTCCAAAAAACTCATATCTATCATACAGCACAGATACCATAGATTTTTCATTCGGAAGGAATACCATCTCATACGGACCTTTAAAATATAATCTGCTCCTTTCCGATAGTGCTCCATACTACGATAACCTGAGCATGAGAGTAAAATCCGGAAACCTGAACTATTCTTTTTCTGCTCTTTCATCAATCCCGATGCTTAGCAAACAGGAGTACGACCAGCAGTTCTCTTTCGGCAATTTTTATGCCTACCGAAATACCTTTGTTAACAGGCTTGATCTTTCCTTCAAAAACTTTGATTTTTCGGTATCCATGCTTAATCATACCGGAGGCAGGCTTGCTGATATTAGAGACATGTTTTTGTTTTCAGATAACGGACTTTTTTCAGCAGACTCAAGATACAGAGGTTTTTTTGAAATATATACTGCATACTGTTTCAACTACAGTAATTTTAAGAACTCTTTTGCCGCAGGCATATCAAAAACTATAGATGCTGGTGATGTGCTCATAAGAGCTTGTGGAGAACTTTATCATGTTCAGGACGGTATATACGATCATGAAGTTCCTCTGAAAAAGCTCTACTACAGGACCATTTCAGTATCCAACAATCCCGGATCCAGAAACTTTCCTGATACTCCCTTTGGTTTTTTTTATGGTGAAAATTCCAATATCTTCTCAGCAGAGGCGGTAATTGCATGGGAAGACGGATATATTGAAGTAGTGAAAGATTTTGGCAATAACAGCTACGGAAAAGTTGAACATTTTTTAGCCAGAATAAATGCAAAAATGCCTTTCGCAGATTTGAATATACTTCTTTACGATACTAAAAATGCAGATAAAGATTACTTTGGTTTTTCCTTCTTTTATATACTTGAACTGGGAGTCATAATATGAAATACCCTATTCTTGTTCTTTCTATTATGTTAAGTGTGACTTTGGTATTTTCAGCAATAGTAACTGATAAAACCGATCTGTACAGATCGGTGTTTTATGGCGGGTATACTTCAAATATTTATCCTCGCCCATCGGGAGAAGATTTTGCAGATAAAAGCACTTTTGGATACGATATATATATTTATGATAAAGACAAGTACTACCTGCTTTTTAAAGCATACCCCTTCTGGACGATCGCAGGAAAGTATCCTACAGATTGGGGAGATCTTGAAAGAGGAGTATATCTTTCAGATAGCCTTCCCTATGTAAAAGGTATTACATCGGGATACGAAAACGAAAAACTTAGAGTGATCTTTGGTATCTATACTTTCGATGCAGCGTTATCTCCGCAGGAGCTTATCCGGCAGAAGGACCAAACTATAGATTCAAACTCAGACCGCAGGCCACTTACGATTCCGCTCAGCGGGTATGGAGATCCATTCAAAACTCTTATTATACACAGACTAGAGGTAAGACCTTTTTCAGGAATTATGATTGCAGTAAATGAACTTAATCTTATCGGCGGTAAGATGGTGGATATAGTTGATGTGAACCCTTTTGGTATACTCCACAACACTTTTGGAGAAGGCTTTTCAAACACAATGCTCGGAGTTGATTTTTCAGCAGTCATTCCTTATGGGATGAGCGTATACGGACAGTTTGCAATGGATGACTTCCTTGTTCCGCAGACAGAATCAGGTTCCCAGGCATATAAACCAACGGCATTTGCATATGGTGCCGGCTTAAGGAAGGTTTTTAAAGAGCATAATCTATACATTTCACCAAAGATAGAATTCTATAAGATCTATACATGGATGTACAACAGATGGCAGCCTCTTTTAAAGTTTACCGGAAGATTCGGAGGAATCGATATTCCTATGGGGTTTGATTATGGAAACGATATGCAGGGCATGCTTATTGGAGCCGATATCTTTACCGATGAAAAAATGAAAATCTTTTTAGGAGCTGAATACTATCAAAAAGGTTCGGTAGATCTGAACACTTCATACTCCGATAACGAAAAGAAGAAACTAACACAATTCTGGTGTGATTTATTTCCACCTGTCACAGATTTTTTTGCACTGAGCCTGAAAATTGATATTTCGTATTGAAGGGGGATAAAAATGAAAATCGCACTGATACTTGGAACAAGACCAGAAGCAATAAAGATGGCTCCGGTATACTTTGAACTTGAAAAAAGAGGGGAACAAGCTGATATTATTTCAACAGGGCAACACCGTCAGATGCTTGACCAGGCTTTACAGATATTTGATATTAAACCTAGGTTTGATCTTCATGTTATGACAGACAGGCAGTCCCTTTCGCTGCTCACACAAAAAATAATTGCCGGTCTGCAGGAGCTTTTTGACAGAGAAAAGTACGATATTGTTCTTGTTCAGGGCGATACGACTACTTCCTTCTGCGGAGCACTGGTGAGCTTTTATAACAAAATTCCGGTAGGTCACATTGAAGCCGGTCTAAGAACTAACAGCATCTACGATCCATTTCCGGAGGAGATAAACAGGCGTCTTACATCCAAGATAGCCAGTATGAACTTTGCCGCAACTTCAGTCAGCGCAGACAATCTACTTAAAGAAGGAATTACGGAGAAAAGTATATTTATTACAGGGAACACAGTTATCGATTCCATAAAATGGATTCAAAAAAATAAACAGTTTGATACCAATGCAATAAGACAGAAGTATAATGTAGCAAGCGGGAAGTATATTCTTATGACTTTACACAGAAGAGAAAATTATGGCAGGCCTATGGAAGAAATTTTCAGAGCAGTAAAAAAATTTCTCCAATCCAATCCCGAGTACAAGCTGATCTTTCCTGTTCATATGAGTCCGGATGTCAGGGAGTATGTATATAAGAATATGGAGGGAGTGAAGAACGTTATACTTACTCAGCCCGTAGATTATATTGATTTTATAGCTCTTATGTCTGAAAGTTCTTTCATACTTACCGATTCTGGGGGTATTCAGGAAGAGGCTCCTACCTTCGGCATACCCACTGTTGTGCTCAGAAATACAACTGAAAGAACGGAGGCATTATCAGCCGGAACAGCTATTTTAGCAGGAACTTACGAAAATGAAATTCTGGCATGTCTTGAGCTTATGACTACAGAAAAGTGCTTAGAGATGGCGAAAATAAAAAATCCATATGGCGATGGGTTCGCATCCCAAAAAATAGTAGATATACTACAGTCATACTAAAAAATTCCAAATCCTCATTGTAACTTAAGTTGAAATCGTTTTATAAAATCAAAAAAACATCAGCATTTAAGAGTAATGTAGACGTTAACAAATTTCTTCATAATGAAATATGTGAGTAATATAACAAGGATATACTTACTATGAAAATAATTTCATGGTAGGAGGTGCTGATATGAAAAAAACATATGAAAGCGATACCCAGGTGATAAGGGATAACGATATTTATTCAGCAGAGGAACTGACAGAAAAGATTAAAATAGAAAAACTGGCTGATGTTCTTTTATACATAAGACAGTTCTAAAACGCTTAAAGATGGCGAAAGCCATCTTTTTTTTGTTTTTTTGTTCATCTTAATTCACTTACAAGTAGGATTAAGTTAACTAAAAAGCAATTGACAAAGGAAGGGAGAGATGGTAAGATATATAACCGTGCCGCGAAAAAAGCACGAAACGAAAAAAAGCAGTTCATTGAAAAGTGGATAGAGGAAGAAGAGAAAGACCAAAAGGAAGAAGAAAGAAACTGAAAGACAGGATTGGATGAAGGGTTTGATCCTGGCTCAGGGTGAACGCTGGCGGCGTGCCTAACACATGCAAGTCGATCGGAGCAGCAATGCTTAGAGGCGAACGGGTGAGGAAAACGTAGTAACCAACCCTTTAGACTGGGATAGCCACTGGAAACGGTGGGTAATACCGGATAAGCTCGAGAGAGGAAAGGCAGAGAAGCGCTAAAGGACGGAACTGCGCCCCATCAGATAGTTGGTGAGGTAAAGGCTTACCAAGTCAAAGACGGGAAACCGACGTGAGAGCGTGTACGGTCACAAGGGCACTGAGAGACGGGCCCTACTCCTACGGGAGGCAGCAGTGGGGAATATTGGACAATGGACGAAAGTCTGATCCAGCGACGCCGCGTGGAGGAAGAAGTCCTTCGGGATGTAAACTCATGAAGCTAACGAATAAGACGGAAGGGGAACCTTCCGGGAGAAGGTAATTAGTGAAAAGCCCCGGCTAACTACGTGCCAGCAGCCGCGGTAATACGTAGGGGGCGAGCGTTGCCCGGAATTACTGGGCGTAAAGGGAACGTAGGTGGCTCTTAAAGTCAGGTGTGAAAATAACGAAGCTTAACAGGTTAATGCGCTTGAAACTAAAGGGCTTGAGGGCAATAGAGGGAGATGGAATTACCTGTGTAGGGGTGAAATCCGCAGATATAGGTAAGAAGGCCGGTGGGGAAGCCGATCTCCTGGGTTGACTCTGACACTGAGGTTCGAAAGCTAGGGGAGCAAACCGGATTAGATACCCGGGTAGTCCTAGCCGTAAACGATGCTCACTGGGTGTGGGTCGAAAAGATCTGTGCTGAAGCTAACGCGATAAGTGAGCCGCCTGGGGAGTACGTCCGCAAGGATGAAACTCAAAGGAATTGACGGGGGTCCGCACAAGCGGTGGAGCATGTGGTTTAATTCGATGCTAACCGAAGAACCTTACCAGGGTTGGACATTGTGATGGTAGTTGGTAGAGATATCAGCGACTTCTGCGAATGCAGGAGAGTTACAATCAGGTGGTGCACGGTCGTCGTCAGCTCGTGCCGTGAGGTGTTGGGTTAAGTCCCGCAACGAGCGCAACCCTTGCCGTTAGTTGCCAGCACGTAAAGGTGGGAACTCTAACGGGACAGCCGTCGACGAGACGGAGGAAGGAGAGGATGACGTCAGATAATCGTGCCCCTTATGCTCTGGGCGACACACGTGCTACAATGGTATGGACAGACGGCAGCAAAACCGAGAGGTCAAGCGAATCCGAGAAACCATACCTCAATTCGGATTGTAGTCTGAAACCCGACTACATGAAACTGGAATCGCTAGTAATCGCAGGTCAGCCAAACTGCGGTGAATACGTTCCCGGGCCTTGTACACACCGCCCGTCACGCCACCCGAGTTGGAGACGCCCGAAGATGGTGCCGTTAACCGCAAGGAGACAAACTATCGAGGGTGGAGCTAGTGAGGGGGGCGAAGTCGTAACAAGGTAGGTGTACCGGAAGGTGCGCCTGGATCACCTCCTTTCTAGGGAGACACTGGTCTTTTCTACTTTTCTCTATCCATTTTTGAGTGAACAAATTTGGGCTAGTAGCTCAGTTGGCAAGAGCGCGCGCCTGATAAGCGCGAGGTCAGAGGTTCGATTCCTCTCTGGCCCACCAGAGTATTTGTTGACCCAAAAGCTCATTGAAAACTACATAGGAGAAAAAAGTAAGTCCAAAGGAAGAAGGGCATACGGGGAATGCCTTGGCGGCTGGAGGCGAAGAAGGACGTAGCAA
>Ga0255342_1003929_pt1 | contig 15810 bp, 6 predicted proteins | sample wastewater_treat_3_FD_192416 | JGI IMG/M metagenome (GOLD analysis project Ga0255342, IMG submission 192416) | Wastewater microbial communities from Lulu Island WWTP, Vancouver, Canada - plant14 | ecosystem: Engineered > WWTP > Wastewater > Unclassified | place: Canada: Vancouver, British...
GGCGCATAATGAGATCTGTTTCATATCATTATGTTCGCTGTTCGGACAATTCCGTCCTCGCCACGCGTAACGTTGTCCGTATCAAATCGCCGTCCGGTCACCGCTACGCCGTTTGCGCGCTACGTTCCCGTACCGCGCTGGCGCGCGCTCTTTGCCGACGCACGCGCACAACTCGATGAAATCGTCGGCGCGCCGCCCGTGCTCACTGACGAACAGGATCGCGGACAGCGACAGACGGTGCTTGCCGCGGCCGAGCCGGCGCTCGATCTCAGTATTGAAGGCCGTACGGTCACGCTGGATTACCGCAATCTCGACGCCTGCCGCGTGAATTATTATCCGATGGACATCGAATTGCTCTTTTCACGCAACCCGTTTGTGCGGCAGCAAGGCGACCAATTTGCCTGTGTCACACCGCAACTCTCCGTCGCCCTGCCGTTGGCGACAAACCAGCAGCGCACCACCTTCGAGGTGCCGGAACGTTTCCGAACCGGCAACGTCTTGATCGAAGCCGCCGCCGGCCCGCTAGCCAAGACGCAGGTCTATTATGCCAATGACCTCGATGCGCAGGTGTTCGAAAATTACGGCATGCTGCACGTTCGGCACCGCGTCACGCATGCGCCACTCTCCGCCGTGTATGTCAAGGTATACGCGCGCATGCATGATGGCAGCGTGGCCTTCTATAAGGATGGATACACCGACCTGCGCGGCAAATTCGACTACGTCTCGCTGAGCACGGACGATCTCGATCGCGTCGCGCGCTTCGCATTGCTCGTCATGAGCGAAAAGGATGGCGCGTTGATCCGCGAGGCCTCGCCGCCGAAACGTTAGAATCCACCGGTGCGTTCGCAAATGCCTGCGGTTGCCGCGCCGGCACGCAGGATTGTACCTGTGGGAGATTGTGTGCGGGTATGCGCAACAACAATGGAACCGCGGAACGGCGACATGCCGTTCCGCGGTGTCAGCACCCGTTGGAGATCAACGGCTCGCGATTGTTCATTGCCTGCGTCGGTGGCCGAGCGCCATGGCGAGCGCCAGACCCGAAAGCAGCGCCGGTTCCGGTATGACCAGCAGTCCCACGCGGCGATTGGCCGTGTCGTAGATCACTTCGCTGACTTTGCCGGTATCGTTCGTGACGTCGAAGAACGTGCCGATGTAGCCCAGCCCATTCGTACCCAACACCTCGAGGAACCAGTTGGTCTCCTGCCAGCCGGTACCATGTGCATGCAGCACGATGTTACTCAGGTTCAGCGCCGCGACGGTGTCACGCACCAACAGATAATCGTGGTCCACACCCGGCACGCCGCCCGAACCGGCAACGTCAATATGCAATTGCGCCCGACTGGCAGCTTTACCGATTTGGAGGTTCCCGCCCGTTTTTATCAAGGACAGGCTGCCCACCGTATCACCTCCCGGCTTGACAGCACCATACAGATTGAGATACGTATTGCCTGCTATCGTTACGTCTCCGGTCCCGGACAACGAGCCATAGAGTGTTCTGCCAGAATAGATCGTGAATGTGACATTGGTGCTATTCAGGATCCAATCGCCATACGAATTGCCCCCACTTCCGCTCGGAAAAGTTAGCTGACCAATGGTGTTGAACGTAATTGTTCGGATGGTGTCATAGCCATAGCATCCGAACGAGCCGTTATAACTTACTTTCACGCCGGCACAGTTGGACAACGCATTGTTGTACACATACGTCTGATAACCGGAATGCGCGCGCACAAGCCCTGTGAATTCGTTAGCTGGATTGGTAATCGTGCAGTTGCCGCCGGTTGAGGTGGAAACCCCCCTGGTGATCGTCCCATTTCCATACAACCGGCCCTGAAGATACAGCCCGTCATTCAGATTGTAATGCGACAAGGCTATCAGCGTATCCTGCAAAAACTCAACCTCGCTCAACACACTTAGATAAGCCGGTCGGTTGAGTGAGAACGCGGTAGCCGTGTAGATCGTTGCATTCGCGGACGCGGCGTTGGTCAGCACCAGCCGGCCGCCGATCAATTCGTACATATTTGACGCACCGATAACTCGCACCATCCCAACCGTCACCGCATTGGCCGGCAAGGTTACTTGCAAAACCTGATTCGACGTCAGATACAAATTGGTGAACACAGCGACATCGCCCGCGCTGTTGGGATACCCTGTCGCCGGATTCCAATTCGCGCTGTCGTCCCACGCGCCGCCCGCCGGATTCTGCCACACATACCACGTCGCCGTAACTGGCAGTGTGCCGACCATCAAAACCAATAGCGCCAGAAAAACTTTCTTTTTCATGATGCTCTCCTATTGTGAGCTGTGCGGACGGCGTGCCTGTACACACCAAATACACAGCGTAACAAGAGTTTGAACTCGATAGTGATATTATAAATTTTTCTGCAGTTCGTTGTCAACCAGGCGCACACTGTGTCGCCTGGCGCATAATGAGATCTGTTTCATATCATTATGTTCGCTGTTCGGACAATTCCGTCCTCGCCACGCGTAACGTTGTCCGTATCAAATCGCCGTCCGGTCACCGCTACGCCGTTTGCGCGCTACGTTCACGAAATACTCATCGAAGCCCTTGGCGGCCTCCGGTTGCGTCGAATGCATAGCGCCGGTGCGGTCGTCATCGGTGACAAAGACAATCCGTTCATTGGCGGCGATGCCGGTGAGAATGCCGCGTGCGGATTCTTCCGGCGTGATGGCGCTGGCCGGCGCCGTGCCTTGCCAGATCGGCGTCACCACCGTGCCGGGAATGACCGTCGAAACACGGATATTTTCGTCCCACAGCTCCGCGCGCAGTGCACTCGTAAAACCGATCAACGCAGCCTTGGTGGCACTATACATGGATTGATACGGCATCGGACAAAAACCGATGCCGGACGCGGTGTTGGCGATATGCCCGCCGCCCTGTGCACGCATGATCGGCAACACCGCCCTGACGCCGTAGAGCGCACCGTAGAAATTCACGGCGAACGCGAATTCCCATTCGGCATCCGTGGTTTCCTCGAACGGCTTCATCAACCCGAGTCCGGCATTGTTGAACAGCAGATCAACCCGGCCGGCGCCGAACTCGGCCGCGCGGCGGATCATATCCTTGACATCGTCTTGCTTGGTCACATCCGCGCGGATGCCCAGCACCTTGCCGGGATATGCCGCGGCGAGCCGCGCACTTTCCTTTTGCAACGCGTCGGCGTTGACATCCGCTATAACCACGGCCTTCGCATCCAACGCGAGCAGCATCTCGCACAACGCCAAGCCAATGCCCGAAGCGCCGCCTGTGACGACGGCAACTTTATTTTCATAATACGCTTTCATATTGCAGTCCTGCTGTGGTTATTTGTTCCTGCACACCGCTAGTGTTAGCTGAGGACGCGGCCGCGCGCCTCCATCAGAATCGTGCGCCCCTGCATCATCACCACCGACGCCGGCGCGTTCATCGGCAATGCCGCCAGCGCCTCGATGATCTGCCATTGCATCGGGTTCTGGTCCCATGTCAACGTCGTCCATTGCAGGCTGCCGCTGCCCACCCACGCGGCCGCGCGATTTGGCGCGGCCGTTGCTCGTCGGTTTGCTGCTGGCCGGGCTGATCGCCGCGTTCGTTCCGGACGATTACTTTTCGAGCATGACGCATCGCGCCTGGCTCACGCGCTTGATCATGCTGTTGGTCGGCATGCCGCTATATGTTTGTTCAACGGCCTCCGTGCCGATCGCCTATGCACTGCTTGCCAAAGGGTTGTCGCCCGGTGCGGTGTTGGTGTTTTTGGTCGCGGGTCCCGGCGCGAATGCGGCCGGAATCGCCACGGTGTGGAATACAATGGGGCGGCGCGCAGCAGTAGTGTATGTAATGACGATCACGGTAACGTCGCTGGTGTCGGGCTGGCTGCTGGACGTATTCGCCGGCGCGCTCCAGGCGCGCGGCTTGCAGCCTGAGCATTGTGGCTGGCACCTGCCCATGTGGTTGACGTGGGGTGCGTTTGCGGTGTTGGCGGGGACCATGGGCGTAGCGCTGTGGCAGCAATGGTTTGCACGCACGCCAGCACCGTGCCATGATCATGACCATGCCGCGGATACAGACGCGACAACGACGTCCTGTTGCGCAACCAATGCGAAGGGGCCGCGAACGATCATGCCGTATCCGTGGCGCACGGTAGTACAGTGGATTGTCATCTTTATGGCGGGGCTCGTTGTCGGCGTCGTTGTGCGCGGTTACGTTTCGCCGCGAACCGATGGCTCGGCGACGACAACGACCGTCGCGCCGGCCACGGCGGCCGAGTATACCTGCTCGATGCATCCACAAATCCGTCAATCAAAACCAGGACGCTGTCCAATCTGCGGCATGGACCTGATACCGGTGCGTACAGAGGACGATCAAGCTTCAAGCGGCGTTTGGCGCGTCACCCTATCGCCGGCGGCACAGGCGCGTGCGCAGATCGAGACGGCGCTGGTGGAGCGCCGGTTCGTGCCAGTGAGCGTGCCTCTGACCGGCAAAGTTGTGCTCGATGAGACGCGTCTCGCCTACATCACTACGCGTGTACCCGGCCGGCTCGATAAGCTCTACGTGGATTACACGGGCGTCAATGTCAAGCAAAACGATCATTTGGTCTACCTTTACAGCCAGGAATTGTATGTCCTGCAGGCCGAGTATCTGATCGCACTGCGCTCGGGACAGAAGGGGTCGAGCGCCGGGCGCGACCGGCTGCTACTGGCGGGCCTTACCGAGCAACAAGTCAGCGAACTCGAGCGGACTGGTGAGCCGCAGTTATATGAGACGATTTACTCGCCGTTGAGCGGCACGGTTGTCGAAAAAAATGGCGTTGAGGGCATGTATGTCGATGTCGGCACGCGCATTTTTACTGTGGCCGATTTGTCCAAACTCTGGGTACTACTGGATGCGTACGAAAGCGACCTGCCGTGGCTGCGCTATGGCCAGACCGCGACGTTCACGACGGAAGCATATCCCGGTGTGGTGTTCACCGGCCGGGTCGCGTTTATCGCACCAGTCGTTGACGAGATGACGCGCACTGTTCATGTTCGTTTGAATGTCGACAACCCGCGCGGCGCGCTCAAGCCGGGCTTCCTGGTGCGCGCAGCGGTCAACGCGACCGTCGCCGGCACCGGCCAGGTTATCGAGCCTGACCTCGTCCACAAATGGATGTGTCCGATGCATCCGGAGGTCGTGCGCGACGGGCCGGCGGCGTGCCCGCTCTGCGGCATGCCGCTCGCATCGGTGGCGACGCTAGGCTACGTCGAGCCGACGACCAACGTCGCGCCGCTGATCATTCCGGCGACCGCCCCCTTGATTACCGGCAAACGCGCCGTGGTCTATGTCGCGGACCCGCTGACAAACGGTGTTTATGAGGGACGCGAAATCGTGCTTGGGCCGCGCGCGAATGATTTTTATCTCGTCGACAGCGGCGTGCGCGAAGGCGAACGCGTTGTCGTCAACGGCAGTTTCCAGATCGACAGCACGCTGCAAATCCGCGCGCAGCGCAGTATGATGACACCAGCGTCGGCATCGGCAACCGCTGTCGGCGCAACGACTACGACAGCGGACGCGGCATCTGCGCGGCTAACCGTGCCGCCGGCGTTTCACGCGCAACTCGCGCAGGTGCTCAGCGCGTATCTGGCCATGCACCAAGCGCTCAGCGCCGATGATCTGACCGTGGCGCGCACGCAGGCGCGGCAGGCGTCAACGGCGCTCACGTCGGTTGACATGAGCGCTCTCGATCGCGCCGCCCACGCAGTCTGGATGCCGTTGGAAACCGCGTTGCGCGCTGCGTTCGACGACGCCGTTGCCGCCAAGGACCTCGCCACGGCGCGTCGCGCGTACCACGCCGCCTCGCAAAACATCATCACCGCGGTGCGCCGCTTCGGCACGGGCCGCGCGGACGCACTGCATCTCGTCCACTGCCCCATGGCGTTTGACAATACCGGCGCCGACTGGTTGCAAGCTGACGCCGAGATCGCCAATCCGTATTTTGGCGCTGCCATGCTGCGCTGCGGCGAGATCACGGAGGATATCCTGTGACAGCGGTGGATGCCGTGCCAGTATCGTGTCATGCCGTACCCACGTAGCGGTTAGACGGACGCCTGCTGTTGACCATGACGAACGCACGCGACCATGAGTTCAGGTACACGCCGCGCGGCACGCTGCTTGACCGGCTGATCCGGTTCTGTCTCGAGAACAAGCTCGTCACGCTGCTGTTCGCGGCCCTGATCGTGTTTGCCGGCGTTTACGTTGCGCCGTTCGACTGGAACATCCCGTGGCTGCAGCGCAATCCGGTGAATGTTGATGCCATCCCGGACATCGGCGAAAATCAGCAGATCGTATTCACCGAGTGGCCGGGCCGGTCGCCGCGCGATGTCGAGGATCAAGTCACCTATCCGTTGACCACCGCCTTGCTGGGCGTTCCCCGCGTTCAGACGATCCGTTCGGTCTCGATGTTCGGCTTCTCGAGCATTTACATTATTTTCCACGAAGACGCGGATTTCTACGACAGTCGCGCTCGCATTCTCGAAAAACTCAACAGCCTTTCAGCCAACTTGCTGCCCGCGGACGTGCAGCCGACGCTGGGCCCCGATGCGACCGCGCTGGGCCAGGTGTTCTGGTACACGCTCGAGGGCCGCGACACCAACGGGGCAGTGACCGGCGGCTGGGATTTGCAGGAGCTGCGCACGATCCAGGACTGGCAGGTGCGCTATGCGCTGCAGGCGGCCGACGGTGTCAGCGAGGTGGCATCTGTCGGTGGTTTCGTCAAGGAATACCAGGTGGACGTGGACCCGGCGGCCATGCGTGTGGCGGACGTGACGCTCGACGATGTCTCCCGCGCCGTGCAAGACGCCAATATTGATGTCGGCGCCGGTGTGATTGCGGTCAACGACGTCGAATATCTCGTGCGCAGTCGCGGCTATGTCACCAACGTAGCCGACATTGCCGGTGCAGTTGTGCGCGTGCACGACAATGTGCCGCTCTACGTGCGCAACGTGGCGAACGTCGCCGCCGGCCCGGCGTTGCGCACCGGCATTCTGGACAAGGAGGGCACCGAGGCGGTTGGCGGCGTTGTCACTGTTCGCCACGGCGCCAATCCTCTGGTAGTGATCAAGAACGTCAAACGCGCGATCGCCGAAGTGCAACCGTCACTGCCGCGCAAAACACTGCCCGATGGCCGCGAGAGCCAGGTTACGATCGTGCCCTTTTACGATCGCACCGGTCTGATTTATGAAACGCTCGGCACACTGAGCAGCGCGCTCTACGAGCAGATTCTGGTTACCACGATCGTCGTCCTGCTGATGGTGATGAATCTCGGCAGTTCGATCCTGATCACGTTGGTGATGCCGCTGGCGGTGCTGATCGCGTTTCTGGCAATGAAACTCTTCGGCGTCGACGCCAACATCGTTTCGCTCTCCGGCATCGCGATCGCGATCGGCACCCTGGTTGACATGGGTGTGATCATGTGCGAGAACATTCAGCGGCACCTGCAGATGGCGCCGGCCGACGAGAACCGGCTCGAGGTTGTTTACCGTGCCGCCAGTGAAGTGGGCAGTGCCGTTTTGACGGCGATCACGACGACCGTCATCGGGTTTTTACCGGTGTTCGCGTTGCAAGGCGCCGAGGGCAAATTGTTTCGGCCGCTGGCGTTCACCAAGACGTTTGCGTTGATCGGCTCCGTTGGCGTGGCGCTGACGATTGTTCCCGTGGGCGCCTATCTGATGACCGGCGCGCCGCTGCGGCGCGGCGTGCGCGGGCCGGCGGGCCTGGCGCTGTTGTTGGGCGGCGCCGGCGCCTTTGCCGCGGGCATCTGGTGGTGCGGCCTCGTGGCGGTGCTGGCCGGCGCCTGGCTGCTGGTCAAACCGTATGTGACAGCGCGCGTGCAGACGGTCACACCGCTGGTATTCAATTATGTGCTGGTGGTCATCGTGGCCGTGTTGCTGTGTCTGCACTGGCTGCCGCTTGGACCGGAGCAAGGCATCCTGCGCAATGTCGTGTTCGGCGGCGGATTGATCGCCGGTCTGACGATGCTGTACATGTTTCGACAAACGGTCTATGGCACTGTTTTGAGTTGGTGCCTGCGTCACAAATTAGTGTTTTTGACATTTCCGGCAGTGATCATCATGTGGGGCCTGCTGAGCTGGCTCGGCTTTGCACGCCTGTTCGGCTGGCTGCCGCAACCCGTGCGGACATGGCGACCCATCGCGGCGTTTGCCCATGCGTTCCCCGGTCTGGGGCGCGAGTTCATGCCGCCGCTCGATGAAGGCTCGTTCTTGTACATGCCCACGACGATGGCGCATGCCTCGATTGGCGCGGCTTATACGATTCTGCAGGCGCAGGACACGGCCATCCACGCCATTCCCGAAGTCGTCGGCGTGGTCGGCAAAATCGGCCGCGCCGATACCGCGCTCGATCCGGCGCCGATCTCGATGATCGAGACGGTGATCAATTACGCGCCGGAGTACTTGAGCGACCGTGACGGGCGGCGCTTGACCTTCGCTTTCACGACGCGCTCCAACGATTACGTGCGCGATGAGCAGGGGACGCCGTTGTATGCACCGGACGGCCAGCCTTATTTCACGCGCGGCCAGTTTCTACGCGATGCGCACTACCGGCTGATACCCGCGCCGGGCGGCAAACCTTTTCGATTGTGGCGTCCCGCGCTCGATCCGGCGTTGAACCCGAGCCGCAGCGCGTGGCCGGGTGTGCGCACGCCGGATGACATCTGGAATGCCATCGCCGCCGCCGCCGAGATGCCCGGTGTCACCGCGGCGCCGAAACTGCAGCCGATCGCCGCCCGCATTGTCATGCTGCAAAGCGGTGTACGCGCCGCCATGGCGATCAAGATCAAAGGGCCGACGCTCACGGCCATCGAACAGGCCGGCATCGCCATCGAACGCCTGTTGCGCGAGATTCCGAGCATCGAACCGAGTGCCGTTGTCGCCGACCGGATTATCGGCAAGCCCTACCTCGAGATCGACGTGGACCGCGCCGCGATCGCCCGCTACGGCGTGCGCATGAACGATATCCAGCAGATTCTCGAGACCGCCATCGGCGGTATGCCGCTCTCCACCACGGTCGAGGGACGCGAGCGCTACGTCATTCGTGTGCGGTACGCGCGCGAACTGCGCGACAGCATCGAGGCGCTCGACAACATTATCGTACCGACGCCGACCGGCGCGCAAATTCCGCTGACGCAACTCGCCCGCGTCACCTACGCGCGCGGCCCGGAGATGATCAACAGCGAAAACGCGTTCCTGGTCGGCCATGTGCTGTTCGACAAACAGCCCGGCATCGCTGAAGTCGACGCGGTCGAGCAGGCGCGCGACTACCTGCAGCGCAAACAGCAGGAGGGCGTCCTGCGCCTGCCGGCCGGCGTCTCGTACAGCTTTGCCGGCAGCTACGAAAACAGCCTGCGCGCGCAGCGCCGGCTCGCCGTCGTCATTCCGATTGCGTTGGCGTCGATATTCCTGGTGCTGTATCTCCAGTTTCGATCCGTCACCACAACCCTGTTGGTCTACAGCGCCGTGCCGTTCATCGCCGCCGGCGGCTTCATCCTGATCTGGCTCTACGCCCAGCCATGGTTTCTCAACTTCGCCGTCGCGGGCGTGAACATGCGCGCGCTCTTCCAAGTCCATAACATTAACCTGAGCGTGGCGATCTGGGTCGGATTCATCGCCCTGTTCGGCCTGGCGACCGATGACGGCGTGGTCATGGCGACGTATCTCGAAGAGCTGTTCCGTGGCGGGCGCGCCGGCTCGGTTGCCGATGTGCGCGCACTGGTCCTGGCCGGCGGCAGCCGCCGCGTGCGCGCCTGCATGATGACCACCGCCACAACCGTCCTGGCGCTGCTGCCTGTTCTTACCGCCACCGGTCGCGGCGCGGATATCATGGTGCCCATGGCCATCCCCACGTTTGGCGGCATGATCGTCGAAATGTTCACCACGCTGATCGTGCCGGTACTCTATGGCGCCCTGCAGGAACGTCGCCTGCGGCAATCACCACAGCGTGTGTGACCGGTTGCGATCGCCCACGGTTGACGCCGGCTGCCACAAGGTTTACAATTACTTAAGAACGGCAGCATGAGCACGCATTGAACCTTTTGCCCCAGGCACGGCACTCATACACGCACCACTGGCGCGGCACCGGTCAAACCCGGACTGTTGATCGCCGCTAACGTTCATCGAGAGGCTGTCATGCGCTTCGCATCCTGTTGTCTGCTGGTCGCCGCGTGCGGCGTGCTTTCTTCCGCCCTGGCCGCCGAAAACGAGATCGGTTTCGCCGAAACATTCGCGTTGGCGACCAATCGCGCCACCGTGCTCGAACAGCTCATCCCCGGAACCGAGGACTACTATTATTACCAGTGCCTCCTGGCCGAGCACACCGGTGACACCGCACAGCAACAATCGCTGTTGGATCAATGGGCCAAACGGTACGGTGACACACCGCGCCTGCGCATCATGCGCAATCGCCAGGCGTTGCTGCGCTACGCCGCGGACCCGCAAACCACACTGGCGTATCTGCGCCGTGAACTCGAACCGAATCTCTCGCACGAGCGCGATGTGCTCGACCGCCCCACGGCGTATCCCGCGACCCTCGATCAGCAGGAGATTTCCTTCGAAACACTGCGCGATGCGGCTCTCGGCGACAATAATGATCTCAGCCGGATCACCGACGCCGGCCTGGACTATCTCGATGCTGCGTCACTCAATGCTGTGCGCTTGCGCCAGTTTCTGCGGCGGCTGGCGCGTCCCGACTACCCCGGCCTGGCCGCGCTGGTACTCAAAGATCTGGCTGCTCGCGACAGCGGGCCGTTTGGTTCGCTGCCGATCCATGCCAAACTCACCCGGGAGCAACTGGACTACTGCCTCGCGCGCCAATCCGGCTTGCGTGCAGACCGCGCTTTCATCAATGCATATCTGGCGCGCCTGGCGCCCAGCGATGACGTCGATCTGCGCAACGACCCGGCCGCCCAGCGCGCGCACGTACAACGTCTCTGGTCGTTCGTTCAAACGCTTGCACCGGCGTACAATTCCCTCAAGGCCTGCGTCCTTTATCAACTGCTCGATCTCGATCGCGCGGCCGGGACTTATGACCGCGCCCGGTTCATAACCTATCTGCAACTGCCCCGCAACAGCAGTTACATCAATCGCGACAACGCCGCCCTGCTGCGCGACCGTGCCGATCTCCAAGCCGATTTTCGCGCCATCACTCGCATTCCGCCCGTCGGCAATGACGAAGAGTTGGTGCGCGATTACCTCATGGAACTTTTGCGCGACGCGCCCAATTACGATACGTTTGCGCCCTACATCGCCAGCGACTACCTCAAGGAACTTTTCGCCGAAACCAAGATTTTGAACGGCATCGGCGACATGGAACAGTGGTATTCGCTTTTGAGCCCTGCACGCTATGAAGCTCTCAAACAGCGGGTGGATTTGCAGTTTGCGCCGCAGAATCCGCGCTTTTTCGGCGCCAACGAATCCGTCGCACTTGATCTGCGCATCAAAAACGTCGGCACGCTCATCGTCAACATCTACGAAATCAACGCGTTCAACTATTATCGCGGCAATCTGACGGAGATCGACGCCGGCATCGATCTGGGCGGCTTGGTTGCGACGCACGCGGAGACCGTGACGTACGATACGCCGCCGCTACGCCGTGTGCGCCGCACCTTCGACTTGCCGCAGTTGGCCAAACCGGGAGTGTACGTCGTCGAGTTCATTGGCAATGGCAAGAGCAGCCGCGCGCTGGTGCGCAAAGGCGCCCTGCGCTGTATCCAGCGCCCCGGCTCGGCCGGCCACGTCTTCATGATCTGGGATGATGAACAGCAGCGGCGCACCAACGCCACCATCTGGCTCGCCGGCCAGGAATACCATGCTAACGCAGCGGGCGTCGTGATCGTACCGTTCAGCGCCACGCCTGGTCGTACCACGGCGATTCTGCGCGACGGCGCGCTGAGCAGCCTGGTCAGCTTCGAGCATGCCGCCGAATCTTATCGCCTCAATGCGGGCTTCTATGTTGATCGTGAGACATTGCTGCGGGATGCGCGCGCAGCGCTGGTCGTGCGGCCAACCCTGACCGTGGCCGGTCAGCCGATCAGCGTCGACATTCTCGACAATGTCAGTCTCGTCATCACCGCGATCGACCAGGATGCCATTGCCAGCAGCAGCGAACTCACTGATCTCCACTTGAGTGACGATGCTGAGACGGTGCATTGGTTCCAGGTACCGCCGCGGCTTGCATCGCTGCGTATCACGCTCAAAGCGCGCGTCACCAGCTTGAGCACCGGCAAGCCCGAAGACCTTTCCGCCAGCGAACAGTTTTCGCTCAACAGCATCGATGGGACGACCGCAACCGAACAATTGTTGCTCAGCCGCGATGACAGCGGTTACTTGCTCAGTCTGCGCGGCAAGAACGGCGAGGTGCGGCCGAATCGGCCGATCCAACTGACATTCAACCACCGTTTGGTCGCGCTCCCACGCAGTCTCGTACTGCAAACCGATGCGCACGGCGATGTGCGCCTCGGCGCTCTGAACGACATCGCCACGTTCACTGCCGGCGTCGCGAATGGCCGGAGTTTCCGTTGGCAACTGATGCAGCCGTGGTACCGTTACCCGTCGCTGTGGCAAGGACGCGCCGGGGTGCCGCTGCGGATTCCGTGGGGCGACACGCCGGCGACGCCGCGCCGTGCTTTTTGTTTGCTGGCCTTGCGCAATGGCGCGTATGTTACAGACCTGACGGAACAAGCCGCGCTGCGGGATGGCTTCCTCGTCACGCCGCCGCTCGAGCCCGGCGACTATGAATTGTATGTCAAGCCGGAAGCCGCAACCGTGCGCATCCAGGTCACGGACGGGCGCGAGCAGGACGGCGTCGTGCTTTCACCACATCGGCTGCTCGAAGTCAGCGACACACCGCCATTGCAGATCACCGGCATTGCCGCGGATAACGATGGCGTGCGGGTCACACTCAGTCGTACGGATGCCTGGACACGCGTGCACGTCATCGCCACGCGTTTTGTGCCTGACATCAATCCGTTCACGCACCTGGCCTGCATGCAGCCGCCGGCGTTGATCGGTCTGCGGCCGGTGCGATTCGAAACGCGTTACCTGGCGGAGCGCGCCATCGGCGACGAGTACCAGTATATCCTCGACCGCCGGCGCACACCGCGGCACCCCGGCAATCTGCTCACACGCCCCGGCCTGTTGCTCAACCCATGGAGCATCAGCAAAACCATCACTACCGCGGCGGAAGCCGCCGAAGCCGACAAACTCAGCGCCATGCCGGAAGCAGTCACCGCCGACCGCATGCGCGAGGCAGCCAAACGCCAGATCGCCAAACAGCCCAGCATTTACAACACCCTCGATTTTCTGGCGCAGCCCGCGCGCGTGCTCCTGAACCTGCGGCCGGATGCACACGGCGTCGTCCGGGTACCGCCTGATGAACTCGCCGGTTTCCGGCAAGTGCATGTCCTCGCGGTTGACCCGCTGCACACCGTGTACCGCCAGGCCGCGTTCGCGCCGGTTGATCCGGTCACACGCGACCTGCGCCTGGCCAACGGCCTCGATCCGAGCGGTACGTTTTCGCAGCAAAAGCTGATCTCGACCGTGGTCTCCGGCCAGACCGTGCGCCTGCCCGACCGCACCACCTGCGAGTTCGAAAGTTACGATTCCATTGGCAAAGCCTATCAGCTCCTTGCGACGCTCTGTGACGACGCCGCTCTGCGCGAGTTCAGCTTCATCACTACGTGGCCGGCGCTGACCAAAGAGGAGCAACGCAGCAAGTACGCCACCTACGCCTGCCACGAACTCAATATGTTTCTTTATCACAAGGATCGCGCCTTCTTCGACGCCGTCATCAAGCCTTATTTGCGCAACAAAAAGGACAAGCGCGTCCTCGATCGCTGGCTGCTCGAAGAAGACCTGACGGCGTTCCTGCAACCGTGGGCATACGACCAGCTCAATGCGGTCGAACGCATCCTGTTGGCGCAACGCGGGCCGGACACGCCGGCGCGCATGCGACGTGCAATCCAGGATCAGTGCGATCTATTGCCGCCCGATCCTGATGAATACAACCTTCTGTTCGACACGGCGCTGCACGGTCGCGCGTTGGAGTTGGCAGCGGAATGGGGCGGCCGCGGCCTCGGGGAATATAGCGCCTTCTCCGATCGCGAGCAAGTTGAAAAACAAGCGCTAATGCGCGGCGTTGTCGCCACGGACGTTCCGTCCGGCGCGCCGGCACCGCCGCCCGGCCCGCCGCGTGCTGCGGACGCCGCACAAGCGCCCTCGGATAGAAAAGACATGAGTATTGCCGGCCTGGCGCTCGACCGTCTCGCGGCGCGTGACGATCGCAGCCGCGTGCGCGCGCTCTACCGCCCGCCCGAAAAAACCGAAGAGTGGGCGGAAAACAATTATTATCATCGCCGTATCCAGGAACAAAACGCGACACTTGTCCCCGTCAACCTGTTCTGGAACGATTACGCGCAGTATGACGGTAACGGCCCATTTCTCTCGCGCAATCTCGCCTATGCCGCCGGCAACTTCAGCGAGGCCATGCTGGCATTGGCGGTTATTGACCTACCGTTTACAGCCGCCGCGCACACCGCAATCGTCAGTGACACCGCGGTGACGCTGACCGCCGCCGGCCCGCTGATCCTTTACCACAAGGAAATCAACGCCGGCGCGCCGACAAATTCCGCCCCGCTCCTGCTTAGCCAACAATTTTTCAATCCGCTGGACCGCTACGAATATGACGGCAATGAACGCGTCGAGAAGTTCATCACCGATGAATTCCTCGCGTTCACACCCTATGGCGCCAGCGTTGCGCTCAGTAACCCCGGCGGCCAGCGCCGCAACGTGAACGTGCTGTTGCAACTGCCGGTCGGCGCCATGCCGTTGCAGGACGGTTTCTATACGCGCGGCATTCCGCTCACGCTCGAACCGCACAGCACACGCACGTTCGAGTACTACTTCTATTTCCCAACGACAGGCGTCTTCCAGCAATTGCCGGCACAGGTGGCGGAACGCGAATGCTGCATTGCCAGCGCGACGCCGGCGACGTTCACAGTCCACTTCACACCCGCCGCTATCGATACCGGTTCGTGGCAGTATGTATCCCAGAACGGCAGTCTTGACAATGTGCTGGTCTTCTTGCACAACCATAACCTTTATCGCTTGGACTTGCAGAAACTTGCTTTTCGCATGAAGGATGCGCAGGCGTTCGAGACGATCCTGTCCCTGTTGAATGAGCGCCACATCTATAATCATGACCTCTGGGCCTATAGTCTATTGCACAATCAATCCGCCGCGCTTGGTCAGTATCTGGCGCATTCGCCGCTGGCTGAGCACTGCGGCGCATATTTCGCATCGCCGCTATTGACCATCGATCCGATCGAGCGCCGCACCGGCGAACATCTCGAATACGCGCCGCTGATCAATGCCCGCGCCCACCAGCTCGGTCCGCAACGACGCATTCTCAACGATCGCTTCTTCGCGCAGTTTCAGCGCCTGATGGATATCCTCTGCTGCCGGCCGCAACTCGATGATGAAGACCGGCTGGCCGTCGTGTACTACCTGTTGCTGCAGGATCGCATCGAAGCGGCGCGGGCGCTGTTTGCCGCGGCGGACCCGACCATGCTGGCCGAGCGGCTGCAGTACGACTACATCGCGACATACCTGGCGTTTTCCGCCGGCGATGTTGCCGGCGCGCGCACGATTGCGGAGCGTTACCGTGAATACCCCGTACCGCGCTGGCGCGCGCTCTTTGCCGACGCACGCGCACAACTCGATGAAATCGTCGGCGCGCCGCCCGTGCTCACTGACGAACAGGATCGCGGA
>Ga0255342_1003930_pt1 | contig 15808 bp, 7 predicted proteins | sample wastewater_treat_3_FD_192416 | JGI IMG/M metagenome (GOLD analysis project Ga0255342, IMG submission 192416) | Wastewater microbial communities from Lulu Island WWTP, Vancouver, Canada - plant14 | ecosystem: Engineered > WWTP > Wastewater > Unclassified | place: Canada: Vancouver, British...
GGATTTTTATGCCGCCCTCGACGATGTGGCCGAAAAATTTGGCGAAACCTGCCTCGCCTTAGTTTTACCCATCGGAAAAGAAAGCAATTATGAAGGTCTTATAGATTTAATACGCATGAAGGAACTACGCTTTGATGTAGAAAGCGAAGGTGAAATTATCCATGAGTCAGAAATAGATGCATCGAGACGTGCTGAGGCAGAAGAATGGCGCGAGAAAATAATTGATGCGCTTTCTATGCACAATGATGAAATAGCTGAACTCTATCTTTCAGGGGAAGACGTACCCGAAGCACTTATTATAAAGCAAATACGGCAATCAACAATTGAGAGGCATTTTATTCCCTTTTTTTGTGGCTCAGCGCGAAAAAATTCTGGTATCCAGCCGCTTATCGATGCGATTGTTGCATACCTGCCTGCTCCAGATGAAGTTGCTCCTGCTATTGGAATCAATGTAAAAAAAGAAGAGTCCATTACAATTCCCTGCGATGCGGATGCAATGCCTTTGGGGCTTATTTTTAAAATTCAACATGAGCGTGAAGCAGGAAGCCTTGCCTATATTCGTATGTATAGTGGAAAAATAAAAAGCGGGGAACAAGTATACAATATCGGCAAGAAAAAAAGAGAACGAGTAAATCGTCTTTTACGCATGCACTCAAATAAAAGCGATCCGCTTGATTCAGTGAGCGCTGGCGATATTGCGGTTATTATTGGGCTTAAACAAGCTCAGACGGGAGATACCATCGGCAGCGAGGGAGTACCTATCCTACTTGAATCCATGCATTTTCCAGAGCCGGTGATTTCGGTATCGATTGAGCCAGAAACCTTATCTGATCGTGATAAGCTAAAAGAAACGCTCGACATTCTTTCTAAAGAAGACCCTACCTTTATTTCACGAGATGATAAGGAAACAGGGCAGTTAATTATTTCTGGCATGGGAGAGCTCCACCTCGATGTGCTTGTTACACGAATGCTTGAAGATTTTAAGCTACAGGCAAAGGTTGGGAAACCGCAGGTAACATACCGAGAATCTATTTCTGGAGAAGCGCAGCATACAGAAAACTATGAAAAACTGCTTGGGGGCAAAGAACAAACAGCTTCGGTTAGCCTTTTGGTTAAGCCTGCTACAAGCGAGGGAAATAGCTATAGCAATTCGCTTCGAATGCCTGAAATCCCTCAAGAAATATTTGACGCAATTAAACGTGGGGTGGAAAATTCATTTATGAGCGGTATTCAATACGGCTACCCCTGTACAAATATTTCGGTAGAGCTTGTCGACTTAGACTATTCAGAGCTCACCTCTACAGCCTTTGCCTTTGAAGCTTGTACTGTGCAAGCCTTTGATGCAGCTTGTAAAAAAGCAAATCCTGAAATCCTAGAGCCTATTATGAATGTCGATATCCTCAGCCCTAAAGAATTTGTGGGGGATGCAATGAGCCAAATTACACAACGAGGTGGGCTTATATTAAGCTTGGATTCAAAACCAAGCATCGAAGTAGTTCATGCACAAGCACCCATGGAAAAAATGTTTGGCTTTTCGACAAGTTTGCGCTCGGTTACGCAGGGCAGGGCTTCTTTTAGCATGGCTTTTAGTCATTTTCAAATAAAACAGGGTGGCTTAAACTTTTTTTAATAATGGAAGAATATATGATACAAGAACGCTTGCATAAGCAAATGAGCTTTATTCGAGAAATTGAAAAACTTAAAGTGGTATATAGACAAAATGGAACAATGGGTAACAAACGACAAGAAAATTCAGCTGAGCATTCTTGGCATATTGCAATGATGGCCCTTGTTTTGCAAGAGTATTTTCCCCATAAGGTGGATGTTTTTCGAGTTGTGAAATTACTTTTAATTCACGACATTGTCGAAGTATATGCAGGAGATACTTTTTTATATGACGATAAAAAACGTCTTGATGCAAAAAAAATAGAAAAAGAAGCCGCAAAAAAAATATTTTCACTCTTACCTGAAGAGCAAGCAGAAGATTTTTATACAAGTTGGCTTGAGTTTGAAGAAGTTACAACAAAAGAAGCTGAGTTTGCAAAAATACTCGACAATTTACAGCCTATTATCAATCACTATACAACACGAAACCAAAATATCATAGGAAAAGAACTAACAAAAAGGCAAATAGCTGCAAAAAAATCTTTTATAAAAGAACTGGCTCCCGAACTTTGGGAATATGCAGATATGATTTTGGATAAAAGCGTAGAAATCGGTTTATATAAAGCTTGATTTTGAAAAAAAAGGCTGCCGACGGAACGAAACTGTTCAGGGCAGCCTCTTTTTTATTTCTATCTTACATTCATACCAGTGAAGGGTTCTAAGGTATACTCTTTGCCTGCACTAAAGTTTTGGCTAAGATGCGCTTGAAAAACACCGCTTATAACTGTGATTGAGTGTTGACCAGGGCTTAAATCCAAGCTTTGTCCATAATAGTTTTTAATTTCTTTATTATCTACAAATAGACTTACTTGACTCCAAGGAGAATTTCTTCGGTAGGAGGATTCGCTTGGTAAACCAGGAATTTGGATGCGAAAACTTGCGCTTCTTGCTTGCAATGTTGGATTATAATTATAGCCATTGTTTCCAACGTTTATTTGAAGGGAAAATTCTATATACCCTGGTGTACGGATAACTAAGGTATAGTTACCTGGTTGTACCTGCGTTTGAAATCTTCCATTATTTCCTGTAACTCCAAGGCGAGACCCATTGAGATAGATTTCTGCACCCGGTATCAGATTACCTAAAGAAAAAGGCACGAGAGATGGACCGAGGTTTGCATTAATAGTCATATCTCTATTTAAAGTAATTGTTTGCATATAATCAGGATAACTTGGCGACTTTACTGTAATAGTGTAGGTTCCTGGTGGATAGCTACCAGTAAAGGGAGTTTTTCCCGCGGGAACAGTATTTACAAAGACATCTGCACCAAAAACATTGGAAGTAACATGAAGATTATAGAGACTCGGCTGAACAGGTTGCACAGGGTAGTTTGGTTGTTGAATACTTGTACCAGAACCAAGGGGCGCGTGAACTGTCATTGCACGAGAACCTACAGTTATTCTTTGTTTATATTCTCCAACTCCTGCTTTTCTTACTATAAGGTCATAGCTACCTTTTGCAAGACTAATTGTCATTTGCGGGTTAGCTGTTCCGTAGAGTTTCCCGTCTAAGATAATCTGGGCGGGTCCCTCACTTGCAATTATGGTCACAGAAACCTTTGATTGCGCAAAGACACTAAAAGTCAATAAAAAAATTGATAAAATGAAAAAAAAGTATTTTTTATTTTTCATACACACTCCTATTTTTGAACACGCATTATATGATAGCATATAGTATAACACTTATTGGATTAAAAAGTGACATAGCAAGCAAGAATAAAGATGTTTCTTTCTACTGTTTTGATAAAATTATTTTTTTTGGAGATTGTGGTATACTTTTAGTAGATTTAGGTGTTATAGTAAATAGGTATAGTGCATATCCATGTTATATTAGGAGGCTCGTATGAAAAAAATATATTTTATCATTGTGTTTATAAGTATTCTCAGTTTTAGTTTTGCTCAAATGACCTTTGGTATTTCGGCGCAACAATATTATCTAAAAGACGAAAATGGAAGATTACCTGGTTTTGGTCAAGCTTTTTCAGATTTTGCTGATGGGCAGGGGGTATATTGGGGTTTTTTTGGTGAATATATTTATCGAGGTTTTGGTTTAGGGCTCTCTTTTAACAACCAATACTATGCTGATTCACAAAACCGCTGGCTTGACACATGGAATTATGACCTAAATTTCTTTGTAAGCTATCATTTTTTAGGCGGAGATTTTATTGTCGACCCCTTTGTACAAGCAGGATTTGGTATTTGGTCCTTTGATTATGTAGATACAGAAGGTGCAAAGCGAGTGCTTCCTGGCTACAACGGTGATCCCTTGGCAATCAGTACCTATCTCGATCTTGGTCTTGGATGCGGTGTAAACTTGGGAATGTTTGGCTTGTTTTTCAAGGCAATGTGGAACTTCCAAAACTTTTCTCCAGTTTACTCAAATGAAACAGGACATGCTTTTCAAGAATTACCAGTTATGCCCTTTAAGTGGGTTTTGGGTGCTAAAATTCTCTTGTTTTAATTGTTTTAAAACATTGAGGCTTGTATTTTCATTTATTTTATTTATGGCTATAATCTAAGAAGATGTCTATATTACCACAAATTGAAACAGACTTTCTTCACAGATTGCGGCTGAGGCTAAAAAAAGCGAGTGAGGAAAAGCCTGAAAACCGTTCTCTCCTCGTTTCTTTTGAGAAACAGTTTTACAAAGCAAAGGATGAAGCCTACTTTGCTCCTTGTGAGCGAGAAGATCCACTTGGTGCAAAAAAATACCATGTTACTGAGCGCCTCATACATCAATATAAAAATAGAGTACTGCTCTTGAGTACTGGGCTTTGTTTTGCCTATTGTCGTTTTTGTTTTCGAAAAAATTTTACTGGAAAAGAAGCAGGCTGGATTTCTGAAGATGAAATAGAAAAAGCTTGTAGCTATATCGCAGGGCATCCTGAGGTAAAGGAAATTCTTATCTCTGGTGGTGACCCGCTTCTTGCCTCAAATGAACGTCTTGCGTTTTTGTTAGAGGCTATTCGCAGAGCAAGTCCAAACATTCTCATACGCCTTGGAACGCGGAGTCTTTTATTTGCTCCTGAGCGTTTTACTGCAAGCACAATAGAGCTTTTACAGTCTTTTGCACCTCTATGGATTATACCTCATATCAATCATCCCTTAGAGATTTCTGAAGACTATACGCCAGAAGTTTTATCCGTGATTGCCAAAATTCGATCTGCAGGTATTCCCATGCAAAGTCAAACTGTTTTGCTCAAAGGGGTAAATGATTCCCTCTCTATTTTAGAAGAGCTTTTTCATAGTCTCACCTGTCTTGGAATAAAACCGGGCTATCTTTTTCAACTTGACTTAGCGCAGGGGACGAGCCATTTCCGCCTTCCCATAGAAAAATCTCTTGCCTTATATGCGGCTCTTAAAAAAGAACTCTCAGGCCTGTCTTGTCCTATTTTTTCGGTAGATCTTCCAGGAGGAGGGGGAAAGCTCAATCTTGAAGGTTTGATGCAAAAAGAAATCGGTATCTGTTATACCAAAACAGAATCGAGCATTTTTGTAGAGAACAAAAAGAAAGACGAAAGCTGGTCCTATCCGAGAAATTAAAACTTTGCCTTTTTTTCACAAGCTTATTTTTTCTTTATAGCGACAAGGGTAAGATCGTCGTATTGCTCATCTTCTTTTATACCCTTGTACAGTAAATACTCATCGAGTGATGGGTGGTCTATCTTGTTAGCGCAGTAGCTATTGTACTGAACAAAGACTTTTTGCAAAAAGCTGTCAATTTTTCGATCAACTTGGACTCGGTCAAAATCTGTAGCGCTTGGGTCCTTGTACATTCTAAAAATTTTCTCAACACTCACGAGGGCTAGAATTGCGTCTTCAGCCGTGCCAGATAGAGAGCTAAAATCAAATTCCAAAACTTCATTTACGATAGGATTGTGAAATTTTGTAAGGCGATATTTTTTTCTGTCAAATACCGCTTCGACGATTGCATTTACGCGATCTGGACCGAGTTCTTCATTATCCTGTCCGACAGAGTGGTTTTCATGTGGATCATCTATGTTTAAACCAGCTTCAGCACATTCAATAATTTTAAAACTGCTATCTCTAAAGTTTCGTTTTGCTTCTTCAATACCGTCCGTGTACATAAACAGAACATCGTCTTTTTGAAGATTGAGTTTTACGGTTTGAAAGCCGCCTTTGAGGTCTACCATAAAAGAAGGGAATACACCGGCCGCTGCAGAATCGGGCAATGTTTCGATAATGTTTTTTTTCTGTCTCTTCGAATATATATGCACGAGATTATCCCCTGCATTGCAAAAATATGCTTCCCCTGAAATTGAGTTGAGAAGGCAGAGCGTAAAGGCGGCAAAACGTCCCTTGAAACCACGCGATTCAATGAGATCATTTATCTGGGAGACAATGGTATCGAGTTTTGTGCCATGTGTTTTGAAAGACCAATCTTTAAAATAGTTTAGGAAAAGCGTTGCAACTTCAACCATGATAAGCGCTGCAGGAACACCTTTCCCTGCAACGTCGCATTTTATAATTGCATACCAGGTATCATCAAGTTTTTTATAATCAAAATAGTCCCCTGAAACACCCTTTGCGCCTTCGTAGTAGCCAAAAAATTCAGCGTTTTCGTTTACTTCACTTCCCGTGGTTAGTTTTTTTCCAAAGCTATCTGTTTCGAGTGGGATAAACATTTTTTGCACTTCTTTACCCACGGTTAAGTCTTTAGAAGCAGCGGCAGCGCGAACAAGTCCCTGCGCCATATCATTTACCGTATCGCCGAGCAAGCCTATTTCATCGCGGCTTTTGAGAAGAATATCTTTTCCCTCAAGTTGTTCTTTATCATCAGTATCTCGAATCATAGCAACGTGGGCAGCGAGTTGCCGTATCGGTTTAATGATAACTGAAGCAAGAATGAGTGTGATAATTAAGCCTATGGATAGTGCAAGTAAGGCAATAATACCTGTCGTAATAAGTATTGTTTTTTGTGCACTTTCAACGGAATAAATTAAAGATTCAGTACTTACGGATAAGATGACGATTCCGCGAACAAAGTCTTTTTCTGTTCCCTGTCTATATAAAACAGGTTTGTAAAAAATGTAATCGGTTGTATCTCTTGAAAGATTTTTTGTATTAAATGCAGGTATAGATTCTGTATATTCTTTTGAAAGTTGATTTAGCTCTTCGCTTAAACTTTCATTGAGGCTACGTGTTGCGTTTTGAATTTCATTTAGCCGTTCTATTGAGTCTGCATCATTTCTGCCCGCAAGACCAATTCCTTCTGCGGTAAGTCGAGTTATTTCATCAGCGAGATGGCTTACTTTTTCTACAGCCACGTCATTTGCAAGGAGCGCTTTTTCTGAAATTGCTTCTATATAGCTTCTTGTATACCGTGAAGCGCCAAAATTTATTTCTTTTGTATCAATGAAGGTTTCTATTTCTGCATCATTTGTTGCCCAAATAAAAGAGATATCGGTGTTGTCGCCAGCAGCAGGAAGCCCAACGATTGTTGTGTACAAGGCTTCTTTCAGGGCATTTGATTGGTTTGGTAAAAAACTGAGTTCCAAAACATTTTGCGTGGGTAAATATGCTTTTACAGAGGAGGCAAGAGATTCTAACAATACTTCTGTTTTTTCTTCGAGTCCTTCAGCGAGGGTTTCTTCTTGTGTGCTTGTCATAAGATAGCCAAGGGGGAGGGAAACAAGAATAATAATCATGATAATTAAGCTCGAAGTAAAAAAGACGAGTTTATATTTTAGACTCATTCCCTTGTGATAGAGTTCCTTAGTTTTTTTCCGAGAAGGCTTTGTCATACTAACTCCTGTAATAAGTATCTGTACTTCTTGCTTTATCAATAGCATTTCTTTTGAGCTGCTTATAATTCCTTGTATCGATACAAGCAGTATAATAAAAACGAGGACAATTAAAAGGCTTATAAGTAATTCATGTATTCCAATTGAAAAAGCTCTTCCTTCATTGAGACCGCGAATCTGAGGAGCATATACATATGAATAATCCCCAATCTTCACAGTACCTGTTTCAAGGATTGTAAGTTTTTGCCTTATGCTGTAGAGCCCTCGTTTTTCATGGTAGAGGCGTACTTTGTATGAACCCTCTTCCATATCACCGATATCGAGCTCACGGATACTTCTGTCCGATACAATCTTATAGTCCCCCGCATCATAGTAAAAAAATTGCTCTTCGTTTGTGCTTTCGTTTAGAAGACCTATCTTTGAAACAAAGCCCTCAGAGCTAAAGCCCCGCCCTAGAATCGATAGGACATAGTTTCCAAAGAGCGTTCGCTCGGAGCTAAGATTTGTTACAGCGGTGTAGGGGATGAATTTATTAAAAGCAATAGTAATAATAGTCGGTTCACTGACGTTTCCAACCTCATCGATAGCTGAGACAGAAAAGGCATAAAAACCATTTTCGATATTTGTCAGATTTAGTTTTGTATTTTCTGTGAGTATACGCAAAGGCGGTTTTGCTGGCTCTCTTTTTAGCTCTTGCTCTCCAGTTATTGGTAGCTTTTGCACAGCATCCATATACTCAAGAGAGTAGGAGTAACCAACTGTTTCGTCATCGCTTGCTTCCCAGGTAAAGGGAAGAGTATTCGATATAACAAAGCCATCATCATCAAAGTCGGGTAGATGTATGATTGGTTTTTCAGGCGGTTTTGTATCCCTTGTATAGCTAATGCTCGCATCTTCTGACCAGTTTCCTGCATAATCGAGGGCCTTCACCTTTAGAAACCAATCTCCATCTTCGTTTGCCCATTCTGTGAGAGCTGTTTGACTTGGAAGGTTTTGTAAAATCCTCGGTGCTTCCAGATAGGGATTTTTCGTCCATAGATAACTAAAGCCTGCTATACCCGAAGAGTCCTGTGGTAGTTGAATTTGAAATTGTACTCTTTCACTGGCGGCTTTTTTCCCTACAATAAAGTTACGGGCTATTATAGACGGCTTAGCGATCGTTCTGTCAGGTGCAAGATGAACGATATGTGAGGACCTTGTATTTTGCTCTTGCCAAAAAAAATCCACACTCTTGCCATTATCACTTACAATTGGGATACCAAACAGGGCACTATTTGTCCCGCTAGAGAGCCTATTTTCATCAGACCATATGAGACCAGTTTTCTGTGTAAAATAAATATCTTCTTTTCCACTTCTTGTATCGAACCAAACAAGGGAAATCGTATTGTTGTAAGCAAAAAGAATTGGGTTGGAAGCATTGCCTTGTCCATCCGATATTTTTTCAATAGGCCCCAAAGTATTTGCATTTTGCAATTCTGAAAAATAAATAGCAGCATTTTCCGAGGCATAATGCGTTCTCTCCCAGGCAATATAGGTTTTTCCGTTGAAGTATAGTAGATTTGCTCTTTGATTGTGGAAATTTGTAAAAATTTGATTTTCTTCGCCCAAGACGCGTTGGGTTTCATCTGTTAAAAGCTTTACTGGCGACCAGTTTCTACCACCATCAGTGCTCAAGCTGGAAAATAATTGATAGGAAAGTCTTGTACCACTGCTATGGGAAGCTTGAAATACAACAAGGTCGCCTTCTTTTGTTTCTGTAAGCACAGGAATAAAAGGATTTGTGATATGTTTACTTGGCTCAAATTCTCTAAAAGCACTCCAGGTATAACCATCTGCTGATTCTGCTTGTCGCAGTAAAAAAGCTTCGTCATCACCTTCGGAAGCGAAGATAATAAAACCGTTTTTACTTGTGGCATATATTCGTGGCGCTAAGAGGGGCTCGCCTCTATGCTCAATATTTGTTTTTGCAAAAGATTGCCCACTATCGCTACTGCTATACACAGATATAGTATGAGTATCCGCTATAATCGCACAGGCAATTTGCCCTCTTTTATTCATTGCAACCGTACTAATCTGTGGAATTTCTCCAGAAAAGGGAAAGGGACCGGCAAAACGCTCGTTTTTTACCCATTCATAGCCTTGTCCTGTGAAACGATAGACCGCGGTAGAAATCCAAATCGCATTGTTTTCTACTTCTTGCCATATTATAATAGAATCATTCCCCGTGGCGCTTGATTTGGCAAAGCTGGGGAAATAGGCATGAGAGCGAGAAATGGAAACAGGCGCTTCCCAATAAAAATCTTGTGAAAACAAGCCGAGGCTAAAAGTCGAGAAAAGTATACTGACTAAAAATAACAAACAAAGCCTTTTCACAGAAGCGAATCCACCTTTTTCTTTAAATCAATAATTTTTGAAGAGTTTTGGTTTTCCCTTTTTTGCAATAATGTATTTACAATACCTGCAGCTTGTAAAACATTTCCTCTTTGCAATTCTAAAATAGCTCTTTGATATAAATCCTCTGACTCAGAAGAAAGCACAATGGAAGCTTTTCCACCAATCATAATTTGTACCCTATCTTTCAGTACCATAGCTTCTTCATTGTCTGGATTATTTTCCAATGCGGTATTTAACTTCGCAAGTGCAGCATTGAGTTGTATTTCATCCCTACTTGCAGAGTTTACCACAAGAGCAGCCTCATTTGTAAGCCGTCTTGATTCCGCAAGCGCTTTTTGATCTGGTGGACGTATACGAATCCCCATTTCTATTTCCGCATTGTAGATAAAATCGCTCAAACCTGGATATCGTGGATTTATTTCAGAAAGGTCGAGCAAATCAGTATATGCGCTTTGCCGTTTTGTTAAATCTCTAAAATCTTGTTTTGCCTGTGTAATACGTTGTGCAAAAAAACTCTCAAAGGCAGCTGGATCTATGAGTTGGTCTATGCGCAATGTCAGCAAACTTGCTTCTTGGTTCAAAGGATATACAATTTGCAATTCACGAATTTTTTTCTTTGCATCATTTAGTACTGTTAAGGCTTCTGCACGCTTATTTTCTGCCAATAATCTTTTTCCCTTTTCAAAATATTGTTTTGCAAGGCTCATTATTTGGCTCATTTCTGGATAGAGCGGCGCTGAAGGTAAAATAACGCGTCCTGTTTTCATCGAAAGTGCTGTTCCAACAAGTATGAGCAAGTTTGTTATTTCTGGGTCTTTTTCCCCAACATTGGTCACCGCAAACCTATTTTCAGCCTGTATTAAAAGCGTTTCTGCTCTTTCAAAATTTCCTTGATAATAGGCGGTTTTTGCTTCATTTTTAAGATTTCGTACTTCTCGAATGACAACTTCGTTTTCCTTTCGCGTTATTTCATTCGCTAAAAGGATCAGTTGCTCATCGCTTTCTTTTCGTAGACTTTCAGATTCTTGGTGTTCTAAGGATTCATTGTATTTTGTTCTTGCACGGGCTAAATTATCCCTGGCGTTTTGGAAGGCATTGTTTCGTATTGCTTCTTGCACTTGACTAACTCGTAAAAGCGCTTCGTTTTTTGCACGCTCTGCCAATAATATCTCTTGCTCTGCAATGAGAATACGGCTTTGCGTTTGTCTTTTTAGATTTTCCAAATCGGAAATGAGCTTGACAAAAAAGGAGCTGCTTTTCTCAACTTCTTTTGTAAATAGACTTTCATGAAAAACCTTAGACTCTAAAAGGCTTTTATTTTTTTCATCAATCTCCCTCGTATCGGCATCAATATTCTTGAGTATTTCATTGAAAAGTAAAATACTTTCGGCAGGATAGCTTAGCGCAAGAAGCGTTTCTGGGTTTTCCTTTTTTTCTGGATTTAATGTTTCTAGGCCTTCTGCGTATAGATTTGCATAATGATTTTCTATTATTTTCCCTTCATCTTCTAAAAAGTGAGCAAAACTATCCCACTCTTGACTTAAATACGCAAGATTTTCTTGTATACTGCCTTCCAAATCCCTTAGCAAGGTATTGTAAAAGACAAGCCATACTTCATATGTTGTATCATTTAACCCTCTGATTCTTTCTTCAGCACGATTATAGTCTTGATTCAGATCGAGTATTTCCTTTGTGTTTTTGAAAAGATTTGAAGCATATTCAGAAGCTATGATAGATTCCTTAAAAGCAAAAAAGAGATTTTTCTCATTAGCTTCTTTTTCAATATTACTTGCAAATAAAACATATTCAGCCTTTAATGCTTTTAAGAATAAAAGATTTTTACTGCGGCTTGTATCATGATATACTGAAGCAGAACCGTCATTTTCGTTTTTTAATTGATATAGGGCCAAGAGATTTTCTACATAGTTCAGAGCTTTTTCTGTTTCAGCAAAGCTTGTTTTTGCTTTTTCGAGACTTACTAAATCGAAGTTTGTTTTGAGACTTTGAAGCATTAGGCTCGATGTGTTAAATTCTTTTTGAATGAGTAGATCCGATGCGATTAAAAATGGTTCTATTTTTTTATTCCATTGTTGATTATATGAGGCGATAATTCCTGTTGTTTCACTGTTTTGTCTTCCCAAAAGAAATCGACTCGCAAATGCCAGAAAAGAAGCTTCGGTAAGATTTGGGTTTTCTATTTGTAAGCCTGTAAAACTATTGCTAAAGAATGCTCCTATACTTTGTATTTCATTTTGATATGAGGCAAATTTTTGGAAACTATCTAGAAAAATAGGGAAGAAGTCTAAAATGGCAGCTAGGTCGTTTTGTTTTTGTTTTTCTGAAAAAGCTGTTGCTACTTCACCTAAGTCAGAAAGTATTTGTGGAAAATCCGCAATGAGAATCGGTAAGCGATCGAGTTTGTTTTTAACCTCTTGTTTTAAGGCTGGATCCCAATTTTCTTCAAAAAATTCTTTTTGATATAAATCAAGTCCTGAGTAGAATAGTTGTATTGCTTCATTATAAGCCCCTTTTTCAACAAGGAGGCTCCCTTTTTCCATAATGTCATCAAAAACTGCACGGTAGTAGGTAAATTGTGCCGCTGTTTTTGTTTCTTGTATAAAACCGGTATATAAAGTACTTGGGTTTTTTTCAAGCAGTGCTTCAAGACTTGCAATCATATCGAGCTTTTTTTTATCTTCAAGCGGTTCATTCATAAGAACTCCTACGAGCTCTTCAGCTTTTTCAGAAAAAGCGATACGAGAGTTGATAATTTTTTTCAATCTTTTTTGAGCCGCGTCAAAGTCTTGAGGTTTTTTTGCAATGTATTCTTGCAAAAGAATAAGTGCTGCATCGTAGTCTTGTACAGCCATCAATTCATCGATAGTTTTAAAAGGAGACTCCTTTTTACCAGCGGCAAAAAGAGTGAAAAGAGAAAAAAATAAAATACAAATGAAAAAGGCTTTTTTTATTTCCCAACCCCTTATTACAACATTTAATAGAAAAAAAACACTATTCTCTATTAGTTTTCGGCATTTTAAAGCCGATTATGTAGTATCTTAGTCTTTTTTGCGATATAATTACATAGGGTGAAAGGTGGATTTTAATGCGAAAAAACAAGTTTTTGCTTATCACATTTATTTTATTCTCGTTAATTAAATCTCTCGCAAGTTTAGAATATTCGGATGTGTATGCTGATGTTTCAGAGTTTTTTTCAGTTTTTATCGATCCAAATGAAGGGCTCACAAGCTTTCGTAGCCTTTTAATTCCCTCTGGAGGAAGACCCGAAGCACTTGGCAATGCATATACGGGCATGGCAAACGATGTAAGTTATATCGAATACAATCCTGCAGCAAGTGCGGTGCTCGATGAGACGGAAATCGGTGTCTTTCATAATGCCTGGATTCTTGACACCAACGTAGAAAGCTTTGTTTTTACGAGCCGAAAAAGAAATTTAGGCTGGGGCGCTCAAATAAAAGCACTCTATCTACCATTTACCGAGTATGATTTATTTGGAAACTCCGTTTCTGCAGGCTATTATAGTGAAACAATTGCAGCCATCAATCTTGCATACAATTTTTTTGCAGGCTATACCTTCAAAGGTCTCGCCGTTGGAACAAGTCTTAAAACAGCCTTTCGCAGCGTTCCCGATTATGTAAATGCAGAAACAGATCAAATAGATAAAAATGCAGGTTTAGGGCAATCGGGCTTGGCATTTATGGCTGACCTTGGTTTTCTTTTTCGCTTTAATGCCTTTAAGTTTTATAGTTCTCGTGAAGCAAATATGCAGGTGGGGCTTTCTTTTATGCATTTTGGTGCAGGTATTACAGGGTTTGCACAAGCAGACGGTGTTTTTTTAGATGACCCACTCCCTTCAAAGATAAATCTTGGTTTTTCGTATAAACCTATTCGACCGCTTACCTTTGTAGCAGATATTTCGCAACCCTTGAACTTACAATCCATCGGTGAATCAGGTTTATTGTCTTTTGGCGGCGGTATGGCCCTGCAAATAACACCTTTTTTCGCACTCCATTCAGGTTTTTTCTTGTCGGGGGGAAATCCACGTTTTAGCCTCGGCTCTGAATTTATGCTCTTTTCCTATCTTGCCAATGTGAATTATACCCTTGATTTGACTTCGAGTATAAATCCGATAAGCCGTTTTAGTCTCGCCTTAAAAATGAATTTAGGCGATAAGGGACGAAAGTCAGATGCAGAAAAAGTCGATGAACTCTACGTGAAGGGCTTGGAAGCATATTATCTATTGCATTTGGAAGAAGCTATTCGGCTTTGGGAAGAAGCCTTGGAAATAGACCCGGGCTTTGACCCAGCAATTATTGCTATAAAAGCGGCACAGGCGACAATAGATATTCAAGAAAAAATCCGTGATATTCAAAAACTTGAGTAGCTTACTTTTTATCTGGCTTTTTGAGAAAAACTATTTTTTCTTACTAAAGATACGATAGTTTATCCAGGGAAAGATTTGGTGTGCTCGCTCTGTATTTGTAAGCCATTCGGTACTCGTGTTATTTGAACCGAGGGATTCAAAAACAGTTGCAAAGGAACTTACATTTTGTGAAAAGGCTTCTCGAGCAAAGTCTGGATAGTTTTTGTTGTGAAGCATGCTTGGCCAGTCACTTGCTTGTGCTAAAAGTATTTCCTTCGCTGCAAGGTTGAGAGCACGGGCTTTTAAGCCGGTGTCATCGGTAAAGCGCTGAGCGAGGTCAATCATTCTTTCTGTCGACTTATGAACATAGCGCACCATCCATTCATTTGAGCTGTCTACTAAGTCCTCGCCATAGCCAAAACCAGATGCCGCAGAATGATAGGGCTGTACAACTTGCAGAGTAAACTGATTCTTTGCCAAATCGCTACAATTTTCTATGTTTATTTCTTCTTGTTTACTTGCATGCCTAAAAAAACGTTCAAGCCAATCAATGCCTTCAAACCATTTTTCACCAAAGAGGGAAGCATCAAAGGTCGCAACGAGGGAAACTTCATCTTCCTCGCTTAATTCTGCAGCCTTATGAAGTAAGTCTATTTTTTTTGCTAAAAAGTCTTGTGCATCTTTGTCAGCTTGTTGTCGGGCTTTTTCAATGTCGTATTGTTTTTTTTCTATGCTTTTTGAAGCTTTTGAAAAGTATTTATAGCCCGTTGATATACGCTCTTTGTTTTGATCCAAAATAGCTGTTAGTTCTTCTATGTCGGATTCAAAACCTATGTCATTTTCTTCATTTCGGTATATTTCATTGTGTATATATCCTTCATCCCCCATTATTTCTTTTTCTGCATAGGGGTCTCTACCAAAGAATGCAAAAGAATTTTCACTTCGTACTGGGGAAAAGATACCGTTTTTGCTCGGTGGCGTTGAAAATAAAAGCCCATGTGTTTCAATAATAGCATAATTTAAACCATAGGATCGCAAAATATGTTCAAGACCCGGTGTATAGCCGAGGTTTGGTAACCAAAAGCCCTCTGGAGCAAGGTTAAAAAAACTTTTATGTGCGATTAAGCCTGCTTCTACTTGCGCATGGATTGCTTCTTTGAGATCGATATAATGTGGTAAAAAACAATTTGTTGCAGCGCTTGCAAAAAGTTCGATATTTCCTTTATGTGCATAGTAGGCAAATTTTGATAAAATATCTTGATTAAAGGTCTCCACAAAATCTCTTTTATTTCGCTTACAAGTTCGTAGATATTCTTTTGCAAGCTCTTGGGTTTCTGGATTTCCCTCGTGTTTTTTTATTTCAGCCTCACCTAAGAGAATGAGCTTATCAAGCCATTCGATATAACTTTGCTGTACAACAGGGTCTGTTAAAAGGGTACAAAGTGAAGGGGTTATGGTTAAACCAATTTTAAAGTTAATTCCATCACTTTCGAGGTTTGCAAACATATTTAAAAGGGGGAGATAGGTTTGAGAAATAGCGTAAAAGAGTAGTTGGTTTTTGTCGCTCTCGCTATTGTTTATATCGCGGAAATATCCTTGATGGA
>Ga0255342_1003933_pt1 | contig 15795 bp, 23 predicted proteins | sample wastewater_treat_3_FD_192416 | JGI IMG/M metagenome (GOLD analysis project Ga0255342, IMG submission 192416) | Wastewater microbial communities from Lulu Island WWTP, Vancouver, Canada - plant14 | ecosystem: Engineered > WWTP > Wastewater > Unclassified | place: Canada: Vancouver, British...
AAGCTTTGATTGCTCAAGAGAAAGTTTTACCATTTCACGGCTCAGGTTTTGCACCGCTGAAACACCATGAGTTATGACTGCAGTCGCCAAAGTACCCATGGCAACTTCAGCAGCATGACCCATAGAATACATTGCACCGCCGACTGCGCCTCCTGCTTTTTCAAGGCCGCTTAGCGAACTCTGGACATTTTTTATTGGCCCGGATGCACGGTCTTCAGCCGTTACTGTTATCTTGACGTTTTGCTCTGCCATGATGCTCTTTCCTCTTTTTGATTAGTTCTTCCGCTTGGATTCTCTTTTCATCCTGGGTATCTTCTGTAGGATTTTGATACAATACATACCCTCTTACCAATCTTCTTTTTTCCAAGATCGTTAGTTTTGGTATTTCCCATACTTTGTACCCAAGTTGATGTAATACCTGCTCCTCAAGGAGCCTTGCCTTTGCTTCCTGATTCAGGACGAAAGGATTCTTTTATATCACTGATATCCAGGAGTTTTTGAACTAGCAATGCAATTGCCTTTGTCTTACCAAACTTTTTGATTTCATCAGGGGAAAGTTTAGGCTCAACAATATGCGCTGAAAGTACTTCATACCCTTTTATTGGGTCAGATAACTGTGCTATCTCCCCCTCTGGTATTGGTATGATCTTGACTTCTTTCCCAGGCTCCATCTCAATAAGTAAGGCCTTTAATTCGCCTTTTTCATCCCTTTCATGGAGGAAGTATGATTTCTCAATTATTGCGATTCAATCACCATCCACTTGCAGAAACTGTTGAAGGGGCCTCCCATAATACTGTTGCATGTGTTGCTGAGAATCCAAATTTGTAGGTCATCTTTGTGTCAAGCGGGAATAATGCACTATAATCCCCAAATATTGCATTTGATAATGTGATCTTTGCGGTGTCTGCTGTAGTGTCAGCATAGCCTTTGTCAATAACAATATCTTTTGGAAGAAGAGCTTCATTTGTTGATGTGCCTCCAAGTACTAGCTGCTCAATTTCATTTGCTGTTGATTTGTCTGGGATGTAACATGATATTGATCCATTTATTGGCTCAAACTTACCAGAATATGCTGTTGAAGGCGATCTTGCAGCAAGACCGTGACCAAGCTCAATACTTCTTGCTATTGTGAATTCAAGGTCTGTGATATAATCAATCGCACTTATGGCCCCTATCGAATATGAAAACTCATGGGGCTTCCATGCTGTTGCATCATCAATCGTGACTGTTGTTGGTGCTGTGAAGGGATCGTTTAGATCTAAATCCTTTCCGATAATATCAAGTGATCCTGATATTGGCTCATTTAATCCCATCTTGAACGATAGGCTTTTTGCATAGCATCCGAGGATCTGTGTCAGTTTATCGTTTGTTCCCTTCATCATACATGATGCTGTGAAGGGCAATGGAGTTCCAGATTGTGTTATTGTCCATGTGTAAGGAGCCTGCCCTTCAACTGGATCCTTTGCAGCAATTGATCCCATTATAATTGCAAACGGCAACGCGCCGTTGTAGACAAAGTTTATCTTACCTCTTGCTTTTGCAGTGTGATATGATATCTCTGAAGGATATGCCATTGCTGCCGGATTTACAGCAGTGATCTGATTTTCAAAGCCATATTCATATTCTGAATCTAATCCTAATAGTTCAATCGCCGCCGTAGTTGGCGCTGTTGGATCAACACCAGTCCCCCAAGAGCTTTCTTTTTTTACAAAAACGTCTCCTTTTGTATATACCATAATTTTCACCTAAGTATCTCGTACCTCACAAGGCACGTCTATTTTCATTGCATTAACAGAGATACCATTTCTTTCAGTTGCGGCTAAATCCCAACTGATTTCTCTGCCATTAAAAGTACCAAAATAATCGCATGTTGCGGCATTGTTGCTATCCTTGAGTGTTGGATTTGCTGCAACTGCTCCGATAATTCCCTGATAGATTGTATCCATCTGGGATGTTGAAGTTGTTTGTTCTTCAAAGATTGTGAATCTAACATAAAATGAAGTTTTTTTATGGGGCTGACTCAAAGAAACTGAATCTACACTTGCAGCAATTAGATCAATATTGACTTCAGGGGATTCAACTGCAGTAGTGAGTTTTGTGGGCCTGCTCCACGTTTTTACTACCGTTAGGCCATTATATGCTGCAAAGATCCTTTCAATATTTGCCAAAAACGCTATTGGGCCAAATGTCATGTGAACACGTACCCCATGCGCCCACCAAGCGCCGTTTTGATATCTTTCATCCTGCGGGACCACTCACGTTCTGTTTTCTTTTCTTCGCTAAATTCCATACTTACATCATAAACAGTCCCAGCGTGATGTCTTGTTGCAGAACTTCCTTTTGATTTATCTTCAGAAAATGATGCCTGGGAATATTTTTGTGCAACAAACAGTGTAGAGTATTCTGATGCCAATTTCCCTTCTGTTGAATCCACTGCATAGCCATATGAGAGGGTAACTGTCATTTTGCTTTTACCAGGGATAAAAACAGTTGTTTCGGCATTTGATGTTAGTATGATCTTGTTATAATCTAGGATTGTATATGATGGCGTAACTGTGATGCCATCGATTGTTAATGCCGAAAGTGTCACCAGGGGCGCATAATCTTCCAGGTAGTAAGCGTTACTCCTAAGGCCAACATATGCTTCATAGTCATTACACGTTGCAATCTTTTCTCTTGAAACATCAATTGATTGACTTGTGATCGTTGTGCTTTTGAATTTCTTTCCGGTGAAAGTTTCTATATCCGCATCTGCATCATCAAGCCATGAGTAATGAACATCATTTGCACTTACATTCAAGAAGTCGCATACTTTTTTGGGGCTTGTGTAATTGCCATAAGTCATCGTGTACAAAGTGGATTTCAAGTTTGCAGTGTGAGAAGATGATATCTCATTTAGTTCAGTTGATGCAGTTGTTCCTGGAGCGATGAGTGTTGCGGTATATCCTGTAATTAAATTTATTGCTGCAATAAGCTCCGTTAAAGTATTAAAATCAGCATGCGCCAGAGAAAATGATCGTGTTTGGGAATCGACCAAATAGAGGGTGCCACCTTCAAGGTAAGCTGTACATGTCAAGCTTGCACCAGTATAAGTTATTGTGAAGGCTCTCATTAGATTACCTCGAATACTTTGAGTAACACTGTGAATCCAAGGCCGGCCATTAGAATCTCTAGGATCGTCAAAGCGCCACTTGCCTTATTCTGCCAAGTTTCAAGATCATCTACCCTAACACAAAGATTTTGGGTATCTTCTTTTTGGGTAGTAGCGTTCTTTTTTATCCATGAAACATCAGTTTCTATTTTAGCCAAACTTCTTTGGATTTCCATGATCGCCTCCGTTATTTGCGGCATGTCCACGATTATTCCCCCTCATCATTGATTTATGGGCCGCATATTACGGTCATACTAGATCCATCAGAGTATGCAACTTGCCATTTTGGATATTCGTAAAGCTGCAATCCAAAAAGAACGTCAGCAATAGTCCCAGAAAGTGATACATATGGGCTATGAACTTCTGAAACTGTTGGCCCTGCAGTGAGTGTCACTGAAGTTGCCTCGATGGAAGTTATTGTCTGATTATCCAATGTGCTAGTAGATAATCTTGCTTTCTTTTGTTCTGTAATCTGGCTCGACCACGCAACAGTCATGTTTGAAGTTGCTTCAAGTGCTGTTTCAAGAGCGCCAAACGTTGGATAATTTGTAGTAGTGTATGTGTTTGCTTGAGTGTCAAGAACTGTGTAAATTGTGGATCCATTAACATCCTGTGCCGAAACATCATTTAATGCAGTACATACAACTGATCTTGTGAGATTATCATATGTCGTAACTGTGATATCGCTTCTTGCGTCAAGAACATCATATATTTCGCCAATAGTATTGTAACTTGCATTTGCAAATAACCAATAGGTATTGGTATAATTCCCATCTCTAGTTACCCAAAGTGCTGTTGAATTGATGTCAAGCGTTGCAGCAGTGTATCCCTGAACAGATATATTGAAGTCTTTTACATCATCCAGATCTATTGTAACGGTGCCACTGTTTACAGTGATCTTCGCCGTGTTGCAATCTCCACCGTAATTGACGGTGCAAATGTTTATGGCTGCCATTGCTGGCGATACCATTGCGGCCAAAAATAAGGCCAATAATATTGTTATTGTGATTTTCTTCATCTTATCCCTCCAAAAAAATAAAAGGGATTAATAACCCTCTGCTCTCCAGTATCCGTCCACGCCTGCAGTTGTGACGATTGTCACTGCACTACCATCACAAGGGAAAGTTTCATCTATTGCACATTGTTCTGCAGGAGCACTTGATTTTGGTTGAAGGTACATTGATTCACAAACTGTTAGCCCAGTATTGATATCCCCACCAGTTTCGCTACCACTTGCAGTAAATGTCCCCTTTGTGACTATTTTGTCACCGGATTTGCCATAACTTGTTATCGTGCTTGAAAATGCCATTTATCTCATTCCTCTTTCTTTTCCTCTTTCTGTGGAGTACCACGTTTGGCCTTTGGTAAGTTTCCAAGATCAACACCGTCTATTACAGTGAATCCTCCCTTTTCTTTGAACATCTTGATATCTGCTTCATTTTTTACTTCAGCTTCCCTACCTGGAGCATTGAATCTGTATCTAAGGCCCGATACCCCTTCATAACTGTAAAATGTTTCAGGTCCGTTATATCTCACTTTTGTCATTTAATCTCCTCTAAAAAATAAAAAGAGGATTATGCTAATCCTCTAATCTTTCCCTGTGCAGCAAATCTGTCACACCAGATTTCTCCAATCCAGGAGAAGACTCCTTCAGTTCCAAACTTGTTTTGGATAAATGGATCGGATGTTTCAATGTATGTGATTGGCTTCAAGTTTTCAAGTGAGAGATGGTCTAGATCTAGAATGTAAATCCTTGAAATGGTATCTTTGACAACATTGTTGGATCTAATGATAGGTATTCCGTTGAAAGTTGCAACTGGAATTCCGGCTTCCTTACCCCTTACCTTGATACCATTAACGTTGAACTCAACATATGCGTCAGGAGTGTAGACTTCTTTTGGCCTTTCTAGCTTGTTGATTCTTGCAGCGGTATCGTATCCTGTCAAAATGACTTTGTTCTTGCTTGAGTCCCAATATGGCTCACATGCAGCAATTACATCGTCAATCATAGAAAGCGTGAGAGTCCTATCTGTCTCAGTTCCGGAAACTCCACCATGTGAAACCTGTGCGTCTGTCCATGTTGCTGCAGCATCTCTATCAATACCGTAAACGTCACCTTCATTAGTTGTGAGTTCTGTGTCTGCGACTTCATCATATGATGCAACAATCCTATCAAGAGGTGTGATAATTGTTCCATCTGTTGCAGCGCCATCAGCATCTGCTAGGATGTTCCTGTTCAAAGTGTTCTTGAATTCTGCAGCTGTGAAGTTGATGATGTCCACCCATTTGGCAGTATCATCTTTGCCCTCCAGGAGTCTTTCAATTTCGGACATGTTTGTTGATCTTGCAACTGTGTGTGGCGAGACTGTTACCTCTGCGAAAGTTGGCTTTTTGGTATCTGGTATTGCGCCTGTTTCAGTTACATCTCCACCAGTGGTCTGTCCTGCGGCAGTTAGCGCTCTATATCCAGATTTACTCCATGCCCTCTTTGGAAGGAGAGAAAATGCATTTGATTCTAGAACGACCTGAGAGTTTAGCGTTGCGCCAAATAGAACATTTCTAATTCCCGTGGTAGTTGTGATAATTGGGGCATCTTCTTTCTGCAGGAGGAAGTTGTCTATCTCCTCATCAAGTTCACTCATGCTCTTTGTTTTCTGGAGGACTTTGACATCAAAGCCAGATTCTTTGAGTGGCTTCCAGTAATAATAATCTAACATTGCGTCATAACTTTTGAAAAATGGTGCTGTCATATTTTTCACCTTAGCTCAATTTTTGCAAGTGTTGCAGCAAGATCATCTGCTGTTGGCGCTTTTTCCTCAACAGCGTGGGATTTCTGTACTGCAGTGAACTCTTCCTTGAGTTCTGCCTTGACTTCTTCTTTCATTTTTTTCATATCGACCACGATGCCTTCAGGTTTTTCTTCCGGCTTCTTGGCCTCTTTTTCGATCTTTGGATCTTCTTCTTTCTTTTCGAACTGCTTTTTCATAAGCTCTGTAAGTTCGTTTATCTTTGCAAAGGTCTCGCCCTTGTATGCCTCAAAATCTGCTTTTGTGAGGAATTCAGGAACGGGAGCTTTTTCTTCAATTTTTTCAATAGGTTTTTCTTCTGCCATTTTATCATCTCTTTTGATAATATCAAATTCTGCAGCCGGATTTGCGCCTGCATTGCAGATTGTAACTGCTGACAAATTTAGTTCAGAAACTAATCTTCCACAATACTCCTCTCTTGTACATGCCCTTGCTTCAAGGATGTTGCCAGTGATTGAGTATTTCTTATATTGGCCTTTTGCAATTGACTTTCGGATCTTCTTGCAATATTCAGTATCGTCCCAGATTCTAGCCAAAACAAAGAGTGCTTCTTTGCCATTTTCAAGATTTTTGAATTTTGTAAGTTCTTCGGGATAGGGTAGTCTGACTTCAGTCTTGTACAGTTTCCCTGAAAGCTCTAGCGTGTCAAGTAGTTCGCCAACAATCTGATCAGAATGATCCACAGTGAGCCTGGCTCTTTTCAATAGCTGGGGTAAGGCCTTCCTGATGGCATCAATTTTTATTATATCGCCTTGCGTATCCAAGATTTCCATAGATGCAGGGCCAAAGATATACATGTCTTTTTTATCGTCCATTTTGGCAAATTCGCCTTCAAAGGTGAACATAGTTATCACTTTTCCTTAGTAAGATAATTCAATAATCTAGTTTGGAGTCGCTTGGTCATCATTTCAAGTTCTTCCATTGCAGAATTATACAAGAACATGGTCCGCTTCATTGGCCTTGTCATTTCAACACCAAGCGGAGGAGGCTCAACATATTTTGCATACTCCACGTTAGAAACTTCCCCAGTTACTGGATTTGGAAGTTTTGTTGTATCTGTAAATACTGTTATTTTGAAATCTGTTTCTTTCTTTGGGAAGGTAGATTGTTTTAGATTTCCAGTTCGGTAAGGCGCTCTTGCTTTGGCCTTATTAACAGTTTTTAGGGCCCAATCTGCAAATTCAGAATTAATAATATCCCTAAATCCGGCTGGAGCCTTTTCTAAAATAGTCTTGATCGGCTCCGTTTCAATATCAAGTTTGAAGTCTATCATATGTTTCTTTTAGATTTTCAATAGATGTATCATATTCTGGAAGTGGTTTGAAAACAATACCGTTGTCTCCAGGGATTGATTTTTTGTGTATGATCTTCAATATCCATATATCGTGGGGAATGCCTTCTGGGAAAGCATTGCATTTTTTGTCCTTACGGTAATGGACACACATAAGACATAGGTTTATGCCTACTTGCATACCTTTTCCTGCAACAAATCTATAATTTGTGTTTTTAGGAGTAATTTCAGCTATTTGCATCACCCATGTAACTAACATCATATATTTTTACATCAGTGTTGGCCAACACTTCAGGGTCCCAACCTTCTGAGTCAATCATAAATTCCATTTCTTCCTGAGTTAATGGTCTTGTCGTGATATTATTAATCTGGAAAAGTGATCCATCTTGGAATATAACTTCTTTTTGAGCGTATCCGTATGAATCTCCAATATAAATAACTTTTGTGCCTTTTGGAGCATGTATTTTCATAAGAGTGATCCTGGGTCCTATAATATCGTCTCTGTGACCAAATGCAAGTGCAATTTGTATATCCTTACTGGCGCTCAAAAATCCAGGATCATTGAGAATATCTTTTAGTTCTGGATCTTCAGGATCCAAACGTAGTTTTTCTAATTCAAGTTCATCTACCCCGCGCCATAAGATAACGTCTTCGGTGAGTTTGCTATTTGGTAAACCAAATATCTCCCGTAGTGTTTCAATTGCTTTCAGTGACCGTTCAATCTGTAATTTATATGTTATTTTTTTGAGATACTCTTTTGGGTATCTTAGTATTGTATTGATATAATATGAAGTTGAGGAATATTCCCACAAAGCATCGTGCATTTCTTTTGTGAATTCCGGCCTCTGCTCGGCATTTAGTGCATCCCAAGGCACTTTGACTTCATCTAGATCCAACCCACGGATTCTGATATCTTCCCTGGCGTCCCACCCTTCATCCTTCATGCTTTGTGTTCTAAATTCATAATAGCACCTGCAATGCGGATGCAAGGGAATATTTTGGCCGGCTTGAGGGATATCGTCAATTGGTATCCACCCCTCCAGGAAGGCCTCGGCGCAATGCTCACAGTTTAGGCCATCGTCCTGGAAGATCCAACGCTTTTCAATAGCACCAAGTTCTTTTGCAGCTTCAGTTCCAGCTTCAATAAAGATTCTTGTACCTTCAGTTCGGGCTACCATCTTCCAATAATAGCTATCCCTGGTCTGGAAATACTTTTTGAGCCTACGAGAAACGGTCTGCCAATTGTAGCCTCTTGCAGCTTCTTCATCGATGATCTGGAAGATCTTCGCCTTTTCCCTATCACTCCACGACTTGAAATAAGGTGTTTCGTACTTTCCCATAAACTCTTGCATATGGGCCAAAGCATAAGGATCGGGGCTATCTAATGCAGCTTTTTGGAACAGCTTTGTATATTCGCTTGTGATCTTACGATAAGATTCAAGGTACAAAGGGAATAAATAATGCCGGAGGGTAACATCAAGTGCTTTTGCCGTGTCAGCAACTTCAGATTCAATCTCTTGGATCAATCTGCTCCGGTCTGCATGAATATTATAAGTTTCAAAAACATTGTTAATATTTTGTTCATACCTTTTTGCAACGGCGGACATAATCTTTTCAGGCTCATCCATGAAGTTATCAGGGATATATGCATGCCATTGCCTTTGTGATTTTGCTAATTTAGAATTAGTATTTTCCTCATATTCTGCTAATTGGGAATTAGCATCTTCTTTTGGATCTCCCGGCTCCTTTTCCATTTTTTTTGGAGGCTTCAAAGATCCATCATCATTAAATTCAACTTCATATCCTGAACGAATATAAATTGCAACAGTTTCGGCCCTAATTTTTTCTATTTCTGCATCTTCACGATCATCTGCAATTTCAACTTCTTCAAAGTCAAAATACCAATCAGTTATGCCAAGCTGCTCCATCAAAACGGTGTTCATTGGCTCAGTTACAACTTTCATCCAAGCTTTTGTCGTGTCATGCTGGACCTCTATTTGGAGTCCTGGATTGTTTCCGGCCTTCCCGCTCTCAACAGACCCTGCAACAACTGGCATTACGCCGTGACATGAAAAGACTAAATCGCGGTAGTATTTGTGCCACTCGATGGCCTCCAACTTGGAAGGATCATCAAGGACATCAGTAACTTTTAGATCTCCTGGAGAGGCCAACCACATGTTCGTGATTTTCTTTTTGAGTTTTCTAGCAGCATCTTGTATTTCTTTGACCCTGTTGCCTATTGATTCAACTTCAGCTTGGGTTGTTCCACTAAATGCGAAGATCTTCCCAAGTTTTCCTTCCTCAAAATTACCAAGATTGAATAGATCTATTTGCTTTGTTACCTTGACTTGATCCAAGCATGAATTGAGTATCGGAGTACCATATTCATCTGGAAGAATCCTATTAAAATGGCCTTCAATTATCTCTTTCTTTGAATAGCGCCTTGTGATATTAATACCCGATACTAGAGCATAAGCAGTTTCCCAGAGTGGGATTTTGTGTTTTGTGCAGATCTCCGGCTCTTTTGAAACACTATCTTCTTCTTCCTCAAGATTACAGATTGGACAGAAATATCCGTATTCATTGTCTTCTGGCCTAATCTTTTTGAGATGCAATCCATTTTCGACGAACAATCCCAAAGGCTTTTTGGAAAGGATCATCTTTCCAGATTTGTTTCGCCCAATATAACTAACAGAAATATATCCATCATCAATAGAGAGTACCCACTTCAGGTATGATCTAATTATCTCGTATAGATCCACTTCGGGACTTGGATTGTCAATGAATTGGGTAAATACTTTCTTTTGTGCAGGATCTGGCTCAACAAGATTTCCCCCACAAGTACACTTGCCAGATTCAGGTTTTTGATCGTAAGTTTCCTCACAGACAATACACTTGTAATTGAAAAGAGGCTTTATCATCCAAGGGGTATTTGTGATTTCCCTGATAATTGCATTATGCACCGGTTGCACCAGTGGGGATCTTTGGCAATATTGAAAGATCTGTTCCTTTGTAATTTCTTCAAAAATAGGGTCCGTTCTTTCAGTGAGATATAAACTGCCGTTGCTACCTGTTATATACATCTGTTTTTGAAGTGTTTCGATCTGGGATTTCATTGCGCCGATCTGTTTTGTCAGCGCAATGGGATTAATTTTGTCGAAAAAACGTCATATCAATACTCCATTTTTATTCACCAGATGAAATACTATAAAGTGTCAAAAAAATTTATATATCTTTTCTAAAAATATTAAAAAAATTAAATTTCAAGCATATCGGCTATATAATGGATTGTCACAGGGTCGTTTCTGAACTTTCTCAATAGGCCAACAATCTGATTCAAGTCATAATAGCCGGCTTTAACAAAAACTTTCTCACCTTCTTCACGTGATGGAAAATACCATTTGTATTTCAAAATTTCTTCTCCAGGAATAAGGTCATCAAGAGAGTTGAATTCTACTTGTTGCACTAAGCATCAGCCTCCTCTGCCCACCTTCTGTTTACGTATTGTCTAAATCCAGTTCCAAAATCTTCGTCATCGTCTTCTTCAAGGAAATATTCGTCAAAAGGAAAATAAGGAATAAATTTTTTCATGGAATGTTCTCCTTTGCATGCACTTTCACAAGACCACCAAGAACAATCTTGGCATAATCATTCTTGACTTCCTTCAGGTCAACAAGTTCTGCCTTTGCAACATCGAGCTCTCTCTTTAGGGCCACTATTTCCCAAATTTGTTCTTCGCATGCGGATCTAAGCTCATCACGGTCCATTTGGTCCAATGCGGCAATTTGTCTGTCTAGGTCACTCATGCACATCTAGTCCGCCTCCGTTTCCACGTAGATTCTTGCAACACCTCTTTTGTGAACAGCACATGCCTTTTTCCCTAGACCTCTGTAGCTGTTCAAAACTTCCTGGGCTTCATCCAGGTCTTCAATTGCAGCAATAAAGCCACATTTTGTTCCTGCATACCAAATTTTATCGCATGGCATGATAAACACCGTATTGTAATTCCACATTTGGTATATATCCTTTTCGGGTAGGGTAACGTATATATACCGATAAAATAATAAGATTATGGTGGAAATACAAATGATTGAGTTCAGAAATACAGCTGGATTTTATTTATCAACATTCAAGAAAGAACAACTCTCAGAAAGGATATTACAATTTGATGTTAGATTGTGTGAAGGGCGAATTTGGATAGATAAAATTATTGGAAACACAACCGGATACTCAAAAGACAATAGAAGGGTAAAACACAGTTTTGAAACTTTTGAAGATTTAATGAATTTTTTTAACAAAAATTATGGGGAAAGCAATCTTTTCGAGTTTGAAGTACTTGGTAAGAAATGCGTTGAGTCTCATAAAATATATCATGCCAAGATTGAAAAAATGAGGGAGAAAAGGGAAAATGAAAACTATTAGATTATCCCCTAAAGAATTAGAAGAACTTCAAAAAGTGAGATTTTACTATACACATGCTGTTGAAGATGGGAAACTCATAGAAGTCAAGATTGAAGTTTCCAATTAAAGGATCCTTTAACATTCCCAACTTCTGTTAAAAGATAGGGCCATTTATTTTAATACTTTTACTATTGTTTAGCAAACTTTTTCTTATAATAATCTACTGTTTGAAGATTCCAATCTGGCCCTAATTCTTGTGCTGTCTTTCTCAAGGATTTCCCATCTTCAAGATGCTTTTTGCACATGGCGATCTGCTGTTTTGTGAACTTGGATCTTCGGCCTTTCAAAACATCACGACTCCCGGCACCCTGGCGCTAATTATAGGGCCATAGCATGCAAGTGCCAAAGAATCCGCAAAATCTGGAGATTTATCTTCAGGATCAACAATCTGGAGCTTTCCCTTGCTGTCATAAGTGTATTTCATTTTGGAAAGCTCTGCAACAAGTTTGTTCCTGTGAGGGATGTTCGGTATTTCAAGTTCTTCCCTTTCAAAAAGGCCACGCAAATTCCAATACATTTCAGCTTTTTTGTTCTTGAAATCTTCAACATTGCGGCACGGAGACTCTGCAACATTTACGCCGACAACTGGAAATCCCTGCTCCTTCAATCTATCGTGAACGCCTGCACCGACTCCAATTATATCCACCATTGTTTTATCTGGGGCTAGCTTCTTGAAGATCTGAATGCTCCACCCACAAAGCTCCATGAGTTCAATCTTTGAAAAGAAGTCAATCCTATCAACTCTCACCTTTTCCTCAACGGTGATGTTGGTTAGCACTGAATAATCATTACCCATCCTTGCAACGTCAAAGCCACAGTATTTCAAGTAAATCCTCCCAATAAATAAAAATTTGAGTAAAAATACTCAAAAATAGATCTTTGTTTTTAGGGCCAATTGAACTTCTTTGATTGGATTTATGCAAGTCACTTCATTTGATCCTGCATACAGAATTCCTGCAGGTCTTTTATCCATGTCAAGCCAAAGTGATCCACTGGTGCCACCTTCAGAAGATGGTGAGCCATCGTCACACCTGCCTACGATTATTTGGCCTTCCCACTCCGTTAGGCCCATATCGTATTCAACTTCAGTAACGGCATCAAGTGCAATAATCTTTGCCTTTTTGTATCCCAAAGTTCTTCCAGAATATTGTAGATATTCCCCAACTTGAAGATCATACCTCGGCTCTTTTGGAACGCCAATTTGGTATATTTCCGGATTGTAGTCAACAGTTATTTCTGCAATGGCAACGTCAACTTTGTTTGGCTTTCTGGTGCTAACTGGCACAAATTCGGTGAGCTTTGCAACTTCATCATTATCACACCCACCATCATAACTTCCCGGCTGCCAAATAGCATCGCCAATATGGGCCATATTTTCATTTGCCAAGACATGATTATTGCTCAAGATATAGGCTTTTGTCACTGTTCTTTTTGTCGGGATTTTCTGCGGGCTTGGGAATGACGATAGTTCCATATCAGTTTCACTGAAGTAGCCTAACCACTTCAATATTCTGATGATCAATCTTTCCCAAAATGGAAGAGTATTGAGCCAATCTTCAAAGTTCCAATCTGGATCTTCTTCAGGAGGCTCTGGAGGTGCATCGTCTTCCTCAACATCAGAATAGACAACAGCACCAAAAGTACCTACACTAACATCAGGATGTCCAACTGAAATACCTGGGAAAATTGGCCTTTGTCTTGTGATCCTTATCTCTTCCTCATAATCTCTTTTTTCAAGTGGAGGGCCTGCACGGATGCGACCAGTCTGCACAATGTCAGTTTTTTTGCCACCAACTTCTTTTGGTATAATTTGCCTTTTGGAAAGCTTATCCAGGGGCTTTTTTTCAACAACACCAATGATGATTGCATCTTCATCAGTTTGTTTTCCATCAACTATCTTCTTTCCTCGTCCTACAAACGTGACCCCTTCCCTTTGGAAAAGGTCCGCTATATTTGGATCCATACTATCCCCTAATTGCTTTTTCTATCCAATACAACGGGATGAGAGCATCGTCCCCTCCCAACGGAAAATCACCCAGGACTCTAACTTTGAAAAAAGGGCTTTCTTCCCCATACTCCTCTTTTTTCTGCTCAATCCACTCTTTTGATACCCTGGGCGATAATCTACAGTCAAAATGAATTGTCTTCCACAAATGAGATTTTGAGTGGAAGGCTTCAAAGAAATAACCTTCAGTTCTTGTTGGATTTCCGATCATCACAATCTTTGCCTTGTTTGCACCGGCTTCAGTTTGTGATCCTTCAATGGCCTCAAAGATTTCATCATCCACCCCTGAAGCCTCATCAATTATGAACATCAAATGCCTGGCATGGTACCCTTGCATGTTTTCCTTTTGTGTTGATGACCTTCCAAACATGGCCCAATCATCGTTCTTTGAGCCATCTTCCTGGATCATGAACATTGTTGGATCCCTGGGAAGAAGATCCACAAAAGATTTCAAAAGCTCTGATTTCGCCATGTTTGCCCTAATCTCTTTCCAGATAACACGTTGCACCTGATCCCATGTCGGCGCTGTTGTGATCACATCACAATATGGCCTTGTGAAGAAAAACCACAATCCAAGTTTGGCCACTGACCATGATTTCCCAGGGCCATTTCCACTCCTAACAGCAACTCTGTTATGTCTTGCAACAGCATCAAACAGTTCTTTCTGCAGATCGTCAGGCCCCTCGCCGAAACAATCAACACTAAACTTTACTGGATCATAATACCAACTTGCAAATAAATCAGATAATTGTTCTTTCATACAAAAGCACTCAAGCGCATTTGCGACTCGGAGTTTTTCAATTCTTGAATATCTTCAATTATCCCCAGAGCCTTGACTTGCTTCCTTGGGGCAGAAATTCTTGCAACTGCAGTCTTTGCATATTCTTCCATAAGCTCGCATCCAATCCATTTCCTTTCCATAAGCTCAGCCGCTATTGCTGCAGTTCCGCTCCCAAGAAATGGATCAATTATTGTGTCACCTTTCCGGCTGCCTAACGTGATGAGGTATGAGAATAATTTCAAAGGTTTTACTGTTGGATGTATGTTCTTCCTGGCCTTACCTGCACGATCTATTGGCGAATCTGCTTTGGAGTTTTCTTTCCACTTGCCATCTTCAAGATCATTGCATCCAACTTCTTTTTCAGATTTCACAGGCTTTGGTACAAACAAAAATGGAAAAGTTGTTTGAAGATCTATTGGCAGCTTATCCACATTCATGCGATCCCATGCATCAAGATCATACGAAATACCTTCCTCGCCAAGTATTTCGTCGGAAGCAATAAGATTGGACATGAATCTTGTGCCTTCCTCAGTTGGGATATGGCAATCACCCATCCACGTGACTCCTTTCCCATTATCCAAAGTTTGGGCCAAATAGGTATCCTTTACAATTGGCTTCATTGCAACAATAATAACTTCCACTGCTGGCCTTGGTACAAATCCAACATAAGCGCCAGAAAATCTCTTTGCTTCTTCTGACACCGGCTCCGTAAATTCAACTTCTTGGCGACCATCAGTGTAATGCTTTCCCCAGCAAAGCGCCGATTTTTGCTTCCCAGGGATTTCAATAGGCTTCCTTTCATAACCCAATTTTTTATCAATCTCTTTTGACACGTCTCTTGCTTTTGGAAATCCTGAATTATAGGCCCAAAAGATAGGAGTGTAACTAATTTGAAATCCAGCTGCGGCTATGTTATTGATCATTTTAGAAAAGACATCCTGGCGGGGTGCTGACATAATAAACGCAAAAGCACCTGGCTTTAATACCCTCAAAAGCTCCCGCCATATTTTGACACTTGGTACATCAATATCCCATTTCTTACCCATGAAAGAATAGCCATAAGGAGGGTCAGTCACGCAAAGATCAATAGAGCCTTCCTGGAGAGCCGGCATTGACTCCTCGCAATAGCCCTTATACATATTTCCAAAATCATTAGTATAATAAGGCTCTTTTCGTGTCATATACTACATAAATAACGAATTAAACTTATTTAAATACTTTATCCACCAATACTTTCCATTTTGGCATGGACTTCTTGGATGATCTGGGCCAGATTGATTGTGATCTTTTCTTGATCT
>Ga0255342_1003952_pt1 | contig 15707 bp, 32 predicted proteins | sample wastewater_treat_3_FD_192416 | JGI IMG/M metagenome (GOLD analysis project Ga0255342, IMG submission 192416) | Wastewater microbial communities from Lulu Island WWTP, Vancouver, Canada - plant14 | ecosystem: Engineered > WWTP > Wastewater > Unclassified | place: Canada: Vancouver, British...
TTGTTTTATGGGAGTACTCCATACTCTCTTTTATGGTGTCGCTTGGACGGCTAATGTAGTCTGGGGTATAGGTTTTGTCTTTCATTCTTGCACCTCTTTCTGCGCTTCCTCTGTTAGAGTCAGATAAATCATTAACATCAATAACCTCGGTACAAATCCTTGGCTTTAACTTTCTGCAAGCTGGACAGGCGTTATCTTTAATAACTTCTTTCGGGAAGTATTGTTTACACACTTCACAATAATCTGCGTCATCCACAAATACACTTCCGCACATAGGACAATAATAGCTTCTTCTATATTCTGGTGCTAAATCAGGGTCATCATCGTCTATGTAATCAAAGCAGTTTATGGACGCTACATGACCACACTCTAAACATATAAGCTTATCCATTTTGTTTCTCCTTTTGTGTTTCTTTTAAGTTATTTTTTTGCATATCCTCTTTATATTTGTAACGACCACTATGGATGGATATATTGGTAAGCATATCTTTATCATAAGTATAAAGAAATATAAAATATGGCTTGCCTTCATCCGCTTTATCCTTACAATATAATCGGGTTATTTTAGATGCTTTTATAACATCTGCTTTGTCTCCTGCTACTTTTTTTAGATGTGAAATGGAGTCAACTCCAAACTTTTCTGAAAGATAACAAAGCATTATAATGTCCGAAGGTAAACATCTAAAAGTATCAAAGAATAACTGCGCTTTAGGTTGAAAGAAATAAAGCCGAGACCAGTCAAATTTTCTTTTATAACCAGCTTCCTTTAGAATGTTGTTGGCTTGTTCCGTTGTTATTGGAATAAGATTTTTATCTGTTCCAGAATTATATATAAGTATTCCTTCTTCTAAATGCACACATATATGGGGGTCTTTCATTATATCACCCTTCCTTGATAATGTATTGATAAAGAAAAATAATTGTCTCATTTTAATCCTCCTTTTGTGTTTCTAATTTGAGTTGTTTTCCAATTCTAACAATTCTTCTCTCGCCAACTCTGAAAATGCTATCATTAAATCCAAAATTATTTTCTCGTTTGTGGATAAATTGTGTTTGCTTAATTGATACAATTCAAACTTCCTACATAATCTCAAGTAAAAAGGTTCAAATTCGTTCGGGTCAATAACATTCTTGCCATAAACATATAGTAAGTAGAAGATATTATTAAATGTATCCTCAAACTCTTTTATGGCTCCTTCTACATCAATTCCATCGTCCGATAATTCTGTTATCTTTATTTGCTTATTTTTCTTTATACACTCTCTTATATAATCCTTGTATTTTGATTTATATGTCATCTTTGCCTCCTTTTTAGCTTGTATCCTAAAACTTTTCAACTAAATCAATAAATTCTCTTACATAAATCTTGACTTCGTTATTAAACGAGCCAAACTCATTTATGCAACCCTTCATCTTCTCTGCTATTTCCCGCAGTTGCGCAAACAGCTTCTCAAAATCATCCAACATAACCTTATAATCAAGAACTAAATCCCGCAAATGGTCGTTTTCGTTCTTAATTAAATTAAAGAGTTCATCGTTCATCCTTTTCCTCCTTTTTATTGTCTATAATGTAAATACCAACCAGACCGACAGCAAACGCCAATAACCCAATCGCTACAAATAAAATAATGTAGGACGAGTTATCACAGCCCAGCCGAAACATCTGGATACCCAAGACAAAACAAATAATAATACTACAAATAAATACTACCGTAGCTATGCAGACAATTATTTGTAGTGCACTCACTAACCAGCAGTTTAGTTTTTTATTAAACATCGTTCTTTCTCCCTACAAAACATCGGAATGTTTGCGTCGTTTAGAAAATAACTTACAATATAAATAAGATATTTTACCGGCAACGGGTTTGCTGACGGTTATTATAAACCTGCCCACAATAGCTACAATATCAATAGCCAACCAGAGACCAAAGATACAGCTAATGACAGTCAGAACTTTGAGATATTTGTCCATTCTTACCTTCTTTTAACTCTTTATATTTTACCAGTCAAGCAGGAAACCACAGCCCGGACAATGGTCATTTACCTGACCAAAATCGTCCGTCATCTGAACCAATGCCCCGCAATTCGGACAAGCCATATTCATTCCTATACTTTTCTTATATTTATAATGATTTATATAAATAACTATATTTGTCAACTGACCGTTACTAAAATTATATTTGAATACTACATAGGGCTTGTTATTATCCTCCTCTTTGAAGCAGGGAAACTTCGTCTCGTCCTCCGAAAAATAAACATCAGCCCTGTTGTCGGCTAAACTGCTAACATAAAACGCAGGATTAAAACCAATATCGTGAGAGATGTAGCAGAATTCCAGTATTTGGGACGGCAAGTAACGAAATATATCATAAAATTGCTGGGACTTGGACTTGTAATTGTCTATAACAGACCAGTCAAAGTCGTCAATCTCGTAGCCAGCGTCCTTCAATATTTGATTTGCCTGCTTTGTGGTCAGGGGATATTGGGTGGTCTCGTTTTCGGGACAGTAAACCAAGACACCCTCGCCCGTGGCAGTTATGTAAGCGTCATCCACATAATTGCCGTTATTATTTAATGATTTTATGAATAGTGTGTCCATTCTTATCTCCTTATTTGTAATGACTGTTTTTTTGGTTTATTATATATGTTCATCTCATTCGCCCGTTATTTCCTTATAGTCCTCATCTATCTTCGCAAGAAATTTTGCCACAACCTCGGACTGTATCGGATTAAGTTGTGTTAAAATACGATTTACTTCAGATAAAGCTAACCAGACAATTAATTTTAACTTGCCTTGATTAAAATAATCTCTGCTATAACCATTTATGCACTTATATAGTTCAACCTTCTCGTTGGGATTTAACGGCTTCCTAAACTTTGTCACCGCAAAACCGCTAACTGTCCAGCAAGCCACAATGTCTCCTTCCTGCATTATATCGTCTCTTTTTAAGAAAGTATGACCTTCGTCCTGCTCCCGCAAACCAAGATAATATACATAGCCGTCATTATAGACGCAACTGGTATTTACGCTTTGCTTTTTCATTTTATTTCCCTCCCAATGCTGGCTCGCCCGTGCGGGGCTTCATTTCGGCAAATAAACATGGCCCGGGTCTGCGGTAGAACTGGTCGAAGCCCTGCTTCTTTAATCTCGTCCTGAACGGGATACACCTGTTGCCCCGCCTGAAACCTGCAGGCACAACAGAACTCGCCATCCACACCTGCCACCTCAAACTGATTGCGTTTAGATAAAATTAACCTCATCTCTACCTCCTTACATTCAATATGCGGTCATCTATGACAAGCTCCGTCAGGTCGTCCGAAAAGTCAAGCAAAAAAGGACAGGACGGGTCAGGCAAGCGCAAACAAATAGCAAGATTGCCACAAATATTCTGAATGTCCGTATCCTGCCATTCCCGTCCCAGCTTCTTTAGCCACCTGCGCTCTATCGGACAGCCACGAAGGCGCTTCGCACAATGTTGTTTATTGTTTAGACCGTCGTTCACGATGTCGTTCAAAACCAGCACCTGATAAACAAAGACCTTGGTCTTTTTTCCGTCGGGCAAGTCCCTGAACATCGTCACCAACCACTTCCAGCAAAGCTCGTCCTCGGTCAACTTGTTCTCGGACTTGTCTTCCAGCCACGGCAAATACAGGTCACGCCAGCGCTTGTCCATCCACCCGCAAATTTTGGGAAACTCCGTCTCGTAGTCAATACGGGTCGTCAGGTAACGCAGGTGCTGTTCAAGCGTTATCGTCATAACCAAAGTCCTCGGGCTCGGGAAAATACTCGTCCTGCAACGCCAGCCACTCATCATAGCCCGCATAATCATCATTGTTATACTCGGGCTCGGGCACAAACACACCCGTCTCAAGCAAGGGCTCTTTCTTGCTGAAATGTGTCCGATAATATATCCAGCCACCCACGACCCGCATAATACACACACTCAGATTTTTACACTCTGTCACGACCTTCGTCTCGTGCAAGGACATGTCTAATAATTCCTGTTTAGTCATCTTTTCCTCCTTCTTTTATTTGTGTTAATTTTAATTTTCTATTATAACAGTTATATATAATAAATCTATAGATTATATATTAACAATTATAATAGCCCGTCAATTATAGCGGTTCCATAAATTCCTTGATTTTGGGCAGGACTATTTCATTGTCGGTTGAATTCAGTAATCCCGCCTCCCGTATAACCTGCAACGGCACAAAATAGGCAAGATACGGTATAAATCCTGCCACTATTTCTACCTGATTGTAACCGAACCTGTGCTTGCTTAAAATAATCCTGTTAATGTAATAAGACGAGACAATGTCCTTATTGACCGTCGTCTTCTTAATCTCAACCGCCCACTCACGATAAACAAAAATGACATGAGTTGCGTCCTGCTTCAGAGCGGACGAGCCGAACAAACGGTCAAGCGTGGGTCTGTGTATCACGGCTCCATTTCTGTCCAGTGACGGCTTGTTGAGTTGGGAAAGCGCTATCGTGTGTGTCTCTAAACGCATTGCCAGCTTCTTCAGGAAGCGAGACACGGCACGATAAACCTCGTCCTCCCGACGGTTTGCCGAATTGCCTTCCTTCACATCTTCAACCAACTGCAAATAATCCACAACAATTAAATCAATCCCGCCATAAGTAGAATAAACCATGTTGCTTTTAGAGTTAATATCCTTCAGGTTGGAAGCATTGGAATCAACCATAAAGTTGGGCGCCACTACCTTCAATTTTTCCTTAAACTCATTCAATATCCTGACCTTCTCGGACGGGGCAAGCTCGGTTATAAATTGACGATAGCTAATGTTATTCTCAATGCAACAGAGCTTGGTCAGCAACTCGTCCTCCCGCATTTCCAGCGAGAAAAACAGGACACGCCTGTGCGTCCAAATCTCGTTGCCTGCGTCGTCCAGCATTGCCTTGCCCGTGTCCAAGTCAATGACCTTCTTGCACTGTTTTGCCACATTCCAAGCAATCTGGAGTGCCAGTGAGGTCTTGCCGTGCCCCGTGTCACCCGCAATGATGGTCTGATTGCCAGACGCTAACCAAACATACTTATCCAGCATTGGAATGTGTGTCCGAATGATGGTCTGGTCACCACTCATGCTGGACTTGTTCTTCTCAATTAAAGTATCGGTCACATCTATCAGGGTGCGGGGCTGTTTGCGGTCTTTCTCAGAAAAATAGTCGGCATACCTGTTAATAATCGCCTGCAACTGACCCGCCGTGGACTTTCCGCCCTTCGCCTGCAACACCAGCTCGGTCGCCATCTGATAATATTTCTCTACCTTAAACTTATCCAGAATAATGTCCAGATAACTTTGCAGGTGCGAAATATTTTCCTTGCTTCTAAACGCTTTAATCGCCTGCAATTCTTCTCGATGCCTGCCCGTCTTGGGGTCAAGCAGGTCAAGCGCAATCTGACCTGTGCTGTCTCGGGTCACAGACAAAGAATTCTCTACCGTGATGTCCGTGATTTCGTGGTCGTTGTCCCAAAGCCATTTAATACAGCGCCACATCATCTTATACTTGAGCTCAGTAAAATGACGCTCCTCCAAATAACGGTTAGCTACCTCAAAAGCGTCATCGCCATAATTCAGAATAATAGACAGGATGGCTCGCTGGGCGTCTGTATATGGGTTCATCTTTCCTCCTGCTTTATATTAAACATTAAATATATAGATGAATTTATCTATATAAGAATGATAATAATGAATAAATATATTTATATAATAATAGATGAGTTTATTTATATAAGAGTAATAGATAAGCGTGTCTTTGTAGGGATAAATGCGGGTCATTCGGTCACCTCTATACCTATCATCTCTTCCTCGGTGGGCTGATGAATTTCGGTCAGGTCAGCATGACGCTCCGCTATCATCTTGGTTCTTATCTTTTCAAAGGGACTAACTCCGTCCAGTCGTGGAACAGCCAGCGTGTTAATGGAAGTGTTCAGGACACCCGACCAAAACTTGTCAGTAATCGCAAACGCCAGCACCTCAACTATTTCTTCTATGCTGGTTCCCTGACGCAACAGACGCCTGACCTGACCCTGCGCCCGCTCGGGATTGGCTTTAACCGTCAGGATTTGGTTCGTGTTTAGACCCGCCTTGAGTTTCTCGTCCGTCCACCAATCAACTATCAGGCGAGACACGGCAAACAGGTCGTCCGCACACTCCTGCAAGCGCTCCATTAGCTTCGTCATAGAAATCCTGATGTCCGTGCCTGTATCAGTGTCGTGACTGATGACCAGCATATACCGTCCCAGCGTCCCAGGACTGACCGACACAATTTTGTAGGGAATTCCTTCAATCAGGACTTTCGTGCCTTCTTTAATCATTGCTCCTTCACCTCGTCAGGTAAGCTACGATAAAAGTTGCAAAACGGCGCAACAGGACAATACGAAACACAACGAGTTGGAATTCCAGGTCGCTTTTCTATTCTAAATAGACCTGCAACCTTCTGGGTCGCCTGCACCACATCCATTCCTTTGGCAATGTCACGCTCCGCCAGCTCCCTGACCTTCTTCTCCATCCAGTTCTTGGCACCCGCATACGAATACTCAACTTTAGAAGCCGTCTTATTATCTCCCCGATAAACAGCCCAAGTATCCTGCTGTTGCCAGCGCTCGTTGGGTGTGCAGACAGGAATACCGTCGTCCTGCGTGAATGTGTATTTTTCTATCTCTGCTATCCTACGCTCAATCATCTCCTCCACCACATCCAGTCCGAGCAGGGGCAACTCCAGCGTCTCTATCGGCTCGGGATAATCCGCCTCAAAACGAGCTTTGGACTTGGAATAGTCACGCATTATCAGGTTAATGCAAATCTTGTCCACGGGATAACCCTGACGCTCCAAAAAAAGCCGATACATATTAAGTTGTTGCGTCCATTCCTCCGTCCTGTTGCCTGGTCGCTTCCGATAAATCCAAGTCCAGATGGACGAGAACTTGTAGTCGTGCAAGACACGGGTCTGCTTGTCATATAAATCAATTCCGCCCGCAATTATCTTACCCGACTGCGTGACATATTTGAACCGCTTCTCAATTAAATAACGCTCCTCATTCAATAATGACAGTAATCCTCCCAGATTAAAGCGCTCGTCCGTGACAAAACGCACAAACTCCTCCGTCAGCTGGGTCGGCTCACTGCGAACCTTACTCTCACGCACCCGCTCGAAAAAGTCACGCACCCGACTTAAAATCAGGAACTCTACATCGTGCTCGTTCGCCCGCTCCAAAATCACATGCATTGCCGAACCCATCAGCATAAATATACGCTCCGACACATCCTCCTCTATCTTGTCTGCGTGCCTGTTCATTAAATGGTATATTTTAGGCGGATTAAGAAGTTGGGTTACAGAATAATCACGCTCCTCACCCGCACCACCATACCAGTTCTTCTGCACCGCCGACACAATCGCCTCGTTCAGATTTTTCTTATTAGTTAAATTTAGCATTATTATCCTCCTGTGTTAAATATTTTCGGGCACAAAGACCAGAAACCTGCGAGAACTCAACATGTCCGATAAATGCACCACCTTCTGCTCGTCCGTCCAGCTTCGGGTCTTGTCCCATTCCTTTGTAAACCTGCCATTATGCGCCAGAATACAGTCCAGCAGACACAAATACCAGTCAGGTCTACCCGCCACAAAAAAGCCGTCATCCCTGACAATCTTGTCTATTTCGTGCATTGCCAGCGTGGCGTGATTTTTAATTGTCCAGTCCGATTTTGTGCTATACTTCCAGCCATCGTGCAGGAGACAGGCAGACAGGACAATATCCCGATTGACCTGAAATATATTTGTATCCATTATAGTCCACGCAATCCAGAATACCTGCTTCGTGTGTAGGACTAATCCGCCCTCTCCCTGCGAGCTGGCAGGATGATACTTGCCCGTAGATGAGGCAGGCTTGACCCAAAACGGCTCGGGAAACCTGTCTATTATCTTCTCGGTTAACGATAATATTTCAGTATCTATTATAAGTGATAGTTCTTGCTTGAATGTATTATGGTTCATTCTTCCTCCTAAAAGTCGGGACATCTATGTATCCATACTAATTTCCATCTGTCTATAAGCAATCAGGCGTGACCTCCAACGACCCGTGCAGGTCTCCACAAACTCGTCGGGCGGAATACCAATAAAGACGGGAAAGGACAGGTTATCGTGACTGTATTTGTCCCAGCACTGGAGCGGAATAGCCAGCTGACGCTCCTGCCCGCAAGTAACGAACAGATTGACCCGAGCCCGCAACGCCTGTATCACGGACAAACGCACCACGAACCGCTCCCGCTTTTCTGTGTCTATAACGAACCGCTCCGCACCCGAGTTGACCACCTCCACATTGAGACACCAAGCATTCAAGACCCGATAAAAGTGACGAGCCGTGTTGCGCCTCATCGTCAGGACTTTACCGTTCAATAATCCTATCGCCTTCCCGTCCAGCTTGACTATATTATTCTCTATAATAACCATCTTTTTTCCTGCCTATTTTCCAGACGGGGACGAGCCCAGCAACCCAGACCCGTCCCGCTGGATTTTGTTTATTTAGACCAAATCCATGTCATCTTCAGACACGGCTTGGTCTTGGGTTGGGGGGGTTGGTTTAAACAAGTCGGGATTAAAGGTCTGTCCGACCTTCTTCAGGTTGCGCTTCAACTGGTCTATGCGCAACTTATCCCAGTCCTTGGCTGATAAACGCACCGCTTTGTGCGATTTCTTGAGAATGCGTTTCAGCTCCTCATCCACAGCTTTGGGTTCTACAAGATTATCATCCAGCATTTCACTGAAGGTCTTGCCCGTGACGGGGTCAAAAAACAGCGTAAACTCAAAGGTCGGTTGTGGTTCTTTTTGATAATTGGGCATCCACACAGTCGTCGCCTCGTTCTTGGCGGCTTCGTAACCTGCGGGGTCTTCCTGCTTGCTCGGAATAGGAACGCCCGTATAACCATTTATTCCTAAACTGTTAGGATACTTCTGATAAAAGAACAGGACTACTCCGACCTGCTTGCCAATCAGGTCAACATAGCTGGGAACTTCTACCTCGTGCTCCACAAAGTTGCCGTCCACGAAGTCACCACCCATAATCGTGGTAGTGCCAATAGTGTCACGAGCCCGTGTAATACCAAACAGGGTGCGGAGTTTCGGTGCATAATAACCGTCCGTGCCGTCGGGCTTCATTATTTGGCGTGGCTCCTGCTTGTAAATTTTGCCGTTTGGCATTTGAAAGGCAAGGGTCAGTAAAACAGAGCCATTGTCGGTTTGTTTCAGTGACGCCTGTGCGATAGTGACAATATACTTGCCAGACACGCCCGTGCCTGTGACATCTGCCTGCACGGCTGACTTAATATTGTCCTGATTAGTCATGTCCATGCTGGGCAGGTTGCGGAAAGTGTTAATGTTTTTGTTTTCACTCATTTTTGTCTCCTTTTTAGTTTGATTTCAGAATTGTTTTCTGAGTTTTTTTAATTGGTTTCTTGTTTTTCACTCTATAACAAATAATATAGAATGTTTCAAACTTGGCATCGTCGGAATTGATAATCCAATCAATGCATTCTTTTTCATTAGAGAAATTGTCGGCAACTATTTTTTCAGTGTCCTGTTCAATCACATAATAGATACGGTCAGACCAATTTCTCTCACGGCTGGGCTTTGTGGGATTGATGGCGAGATTTTCAGACATTTCTTCCTCCCTATTCTTTTGTTTCTTCAGGTTGGTCAAGTTTAAATGCCTTGCCAAAGTTGCGTTCAAAAGCACTCCGCAAGGTTATGGCAGCCTGTAATTCAAAACGAGCTTTGACGATAGCATAAAGAACTTCAATGGCAGCCATGTCGTCTGTAGCATTATCCAAAGATTCCAGAACATTTGTAATGGTCTTTCCGAATTCTGAGACCTCGGTATGAGCTATAGTTAGCTCCTTATTGCCTTCGTGAACTAATCCCCGTTTAATCTTGCAGGAACTATATTCGTCCACAACATAAAGAACTTCAATGGCAGCCATGTCGTCTGTTTTTGCGAAGCCCACGATAATTCCAGGATAAACATTGTATTTGTCCGAATAAGATTTCTCAAATACTTTAACAGGGTCACCAATGTGGAATACTTCTTTTTTTGTTACGGTCTCGTCAATCTCTATGACGAAATTTCCAACTTGTTCTTTCATTTTTCCTCCTTCTTAATTTGGTTGTGTTGTTGAGTTCGCAGGTTGTGCGGTTGTAACGACATTATTGGAGGGCAATTCCTCCATAAACAAATATTTAGCCGAGCTGGACTTGCCCGTGCCCGACTTGCCACAAATTATGATGGGCGAGGGCAGGAAGTTAGGATTGTTCGCCATATCATAATAACTGTAAATAGACCCCAGCACAAAAGCCAGGTCATTCTGAATGTAACGGTCAGGAAACATACCATCGGGCGACTTGGCTGTGTTCCTGCCGTCCGTGTTCGTGCAGAATTGATACGCCTCGGGCACATTCTTGGTCGGATTGAAGTGCGTGAATAAGGTTACCGTGAAGAACGACTCAATCTTGCCTTCCAGCTTCTTGCCTTCCACCTTCACCGTGAGGCGGTCAATCGAGTCCTGGTCACGAACGACCTCGTCCAGTGCCGTGAACACGATAAACCTGCCCTTTGATTCCCAGGTCATTAACAGTTTCTCTAAAATGTCCGCATAGTCCCGCCAGAAATCAAAACCCTTTATCTGGTTTTCTTTCAGGAATGTAGAAAGCCAGAAGGTCATGCGGGTAAAGCTGTCCACGAACACAACCTTAATCGGGTCATAATAACTGGCTTTTTCTGGCTCTGTAAAGTTCATGAGACCACAACCTGCCTTCATAACCGCCTCAAACTGTCTCCAACCCGAGATGGTCTTGACTTTGCAGGCAGGTGCGTCCCGAAACGGCAGGGTCTTGTGCTCTGCGTCTATGAAAAGCACCTCATCGTGCGTGAAGGTGAGCCGTTTCGTCTCTGGATTAAATTTCATTTTGTTTTGCCTCCTTCTTGTTTTGAATGACAGCTCGCCTCAACATATACAGGGTGTCACTGAACGATTTAGACATGCCCTTTTCATAATACTGGAACGAGATGTCTCCGTTGGTCAGGGTCACGCTATCAATATTGGACAGACCCGTAATTTTGACGGTGATTTTGTCACCAATTTTAGCGTCCACCAGCCCGAATATTTTACTCTCGCAGGCAACCGTCAAGTCCAGTGTGGCAAGCCAGAAAAATTCCTTGTTTTTGCATTCCAGCGTTGCCACCCGCAGTCCGCTATGATTGATGGCATTCCGAAAGTCCTCGGGACAGAAGTGCCTGAAGAAGCGAGAAGCAATATATTCCCAGTTTTGCAGGTCAAGCTCACGGTCTACATTCACATTAAGCATTTTCAGGATATACGCAGAAGCTGGCTCGTCCTTATAATGCATGAGAATTTTAACCAACTCCAGCAGAAACGAGGTCGGTTGTCGTGACTTGTATACTGCCAAAACCGTCTCCGTGACCAGCCAGTCCCATTGCTCGTCGGTCAGGTGATTTGGTCGCCTGATAACGGCGTCAGGCGCATTGTGTCTTAAGATGGTTTCCAATATTCCTCCTTTATCCTGCGCATATTCGTGCATTTATTATGTGACAGGAATTTATTTTTATTTTTTAATTTCAGGTATTTATTTCTTTATTGCCTTTTAATTTTTCGTCCATTTCCACGAGCTGGTCGATGAAAGACCTGCACTCTTTTTCACAAAACTCGTGCGTCTGGGTTCTGGGTGTATCATCAAAATGAGCCGTATCAAATCCCATTGCCCATTCAAAGATTATATCGGGCTCGTCATAGAACTGCAAACATCCTCCAAAAGTTAAACTCCCGTGCACATCAAAAAATATTTCGGCACTTATATCTTGATTTTTTTCTTTAGAGCTAAATGCATAAGCCAATATGGAAAGATTGCTACGTTTTCCACAAGAACTCTCATATAATTCATCCATGAAAGGTTTAAGTTCTGGAACTGGGTCAGAATAATCCTTCCCGAATAAGTAATGTCCTTCGGGTATTTCCACATAACCACATACATGACCTATAGGCATGCGTGCAGTTATATATCGGTAACCTTTGTATTCCCTTATTTCGCTTTTTTCAATCATCCTTCTTCCTTTACCCCAAGTATCCATCTTTCTATTGCCTTTGATAGCAAAAAGATGTAGCCCGATACTATTGTCGGGTCTTGGTTCGTGTAAACAATAATATTATTGACAGATTTTTCCCTCAAAGTGTCCAGGAATTTCTTTCTATCATCCTCATCCAACGCACCCTGTAGTGCAAGCTGGTGCTCAACAGCCAATTCGTAACATTTTACTTGTGACATTAGTCACCTCCTTTTTTTAATTTCCTGCTATTCACAGGTTTTTGTTTCATTATTCAATAAAACGGAATTGAGAACCCATTTCTCAATTGCCACCAATAAAAGCTTCGTATAAGCATTCTTGATAGTTTCTTCTTCCGTATATACTATTACATTGTCTATGGAATACTGATTAAGAGCGTCCACAAATGCCTGTTTATCGTCCTTTTCAAGTGCTTCTTCCATCTGAAGCAGCTGACGAAATGCCGTTTCTATAAAATTTATCTTCATTTTAATCCTCCTCTCTTATGTTTAATAAGGGACTGTATATATTTTTAATAGTTGGAGTAAATATTTCTCTTGAGAAGTGAGCACTTCCTAAATCATCACCCACTTCATTGTAACGCATAATCCATCCAAGTAAGTTGCGTTCTATTTGGAATTTTAGTAGAAACATTCTATTGACAATATTTATATCGGCTTTAGAACCAATAGGCATTTCCAATAATTCTTTCTCTGTTAGCAACCTATTTTTTATAACCAGATGTTTCATTTTAATTCTCCTTTTTAGTTTGTTTCTCTTTGTTATCAATAAATTTCTTGTAAGGTTCAAACAATGACTGTAGCGCTTCTATCTTTTCCATGTAAAGAAATTGCATAATTAGTGCTGAACATCGTTCACCATCATATATAGATGATGATACAGTGTCATAAATACAATATTGTTCACGCTCGTCATAAATATCATATCCATTTTTTTCTGTGTTCAGTTTTACTAACCTATAATGACCAATCCTATCGCCTAAACAGTTAACATTAGCTCTCCACCATTCAATTATATCTTTTATTTTATCACAAAGAAGATTGTTTATATCTTTTATACCATCAAGAGTATTTTCTGGTTCCATTAGTCACTTCCTTTTTTCATTGTCCATAATATAATATCCTGCCAGACCAAAAGCCAAGGCAAGCAACGCAAATGCCATGAATAAAACAATGTAGGGCGAATAATCTATTTTACTCACGAACATTTGTATCCCTAAAATCATACACGCAATAACGCTGACGATAAATACAGCCACCGCAAAGCACATGACACACTTTAATAATAGGTCTTTCATTTTTTCCTCCTTTACCATAAAATCATAATATCGTCGGGAATTTTGTATCCCTCATCCTTCAATGCGTCCGTTATTTCCCAGATTGTATCCCCTTCTTCAAATAATCGTAGGATTTTGCAATGCAATTCCTCGGAAATATTGCTCGTCCTGACATAATAGCTGGGGAATAAATGCTTATTGAAACTGAACACCTGCAACCCGTCCATTATTGCTTTTGATAGGACAAACTTGCGTATCATTCCTATTAGGTCATTTATAAGCTGATAATATTTTTTATCATCATGACCTGAAACATGACGGTCAATCAACGAGAGGTCATCAGCCAGTCGGACTATTTCAAATAAATCCTTTTCTTGCACCTGAACCTCCTGCTATTGCCACACAATCCTCATAACCCGAAACATAATCGGGCTCGGACTTTGGCTTTGTTTTGAATTTCTTTTCTGCTATTACCCGCTTTTTGGTAAGGCGGGCGTCCATCTCTTTATAATATTTTCTGACCAGCTCAGGACTGAAATACTCACCATATTCCCTCTTGAGCTCACGAATGGCGGCATATTGTTCCTTCTTCATTGGAACCTCCTTTTTTCTCGGCTTTTATTGCCGGTAGTTTTTATTATATTATTATAATTTATATTATTATTATTATATATATATAACATTAACTTTTCACAACATTAACCAGCGACGGGCACGAAGCCAATACTTTGTCCCACCCCAATAAATGTAAAGTCCTTTTTTGTCACGATAAATTGGGACAATAACTTGCTCGTCCAGCCATTGTCCGTCCTGATAAAGACGAACCCGAACGGTGTGCGGACGGCTCGTGTCCTGCTCGGTCATCCTGACATCTATGACTTCCCGACAGGATAAACGATAACCATAAGCTCTGTCTTCGGGCGGAATATCCTTCGCTACATCCACAGGACGGATGTGAATGTCCTTATCCAGATTTTGCAAGACATATTTCTTCAGACCTTCCTGACCTTCCCAAGACATCACGGTCTGACAGCCGTCAGGATGAGTTAGGATTGTGGTCATCATTTTTGCCTCCCTTTTTGTTTGCCAGCATAAACTCGGACAAATTTCTTGAATAATTCTATGCTCCGCACCACATTAGGATTTATAACATCGTCCGCAGGCACATCCATAATAGATACACTGAAATCACTGTCAATGTGGCGTGGATAATCTTTATCCGTCCCATAAAATACACAAAACACAGATAAGGTATCATTATCGTATTGGCTCATAATAACCTTAAACCTATTATGTAGATAAGAGCAATAGATAATGGAATAATTGTCACCGTCATTAAAATCCACTGTATTCCTGATAATGACATCATTAGCCAGCAGGTAATTTTTTATATTATCCACCTGCTTTTTGAAAATGGACGGTCTCATTTATTCCTCCTTCTTCTGCTCTTTTATTGGAAAGTTTGTTATATAGTTGTAAAAATCTATTAACAATTGCCCAACCACCAAATCTGTCTCTGTCAGTGAGCCATCATTAACAAATAAACGATTGATTGAATTCCAAAAAATTGCTTGCTGAATTGGGTCAAGCAGGACACTTAATCCAGCCGAGGTATTATTCAGGTTATTAATTTTACTAACCCCTTGAATTATTTCCTCGGCTGTAAGATTGCGTTTAATTTCATTCAGGTTTAGAGTTTTCATTCTTGTCTCCTTCATTATAATAATGATTGTATCTCTTTAATTCTTCCTTCAGTTGAATTAGTTAACCAACCCTCCCAAAACCTTGAAGCATTGAATTTGGGAGCTTTGTCTTTATCAAAATCTATGTTGTTCAATTCACCAGTTCTTGTATTAAAGGTTAATTCTACATAACTGGAAGTAAGCAACCCAAATCCTAACCTACATTTCCACTCACCGTCAACTTTTACACATCCGGCTTCTATATCACATATTTCTGTATCCGATAATGAACCGTCCTTATTAACCACAAAATGAGCTTTGCAATAAGGGTGTTTCCATTGATTAGCTCGCCACTTACGAAAACTTATTGTGTTATAATTGCCAATAGTTACAATACCATTATACAATCCACATTTGTCAACAAATCCTGCAATATAATCTGCAGAAATGAATTTACTTTTGAGTTTCCTTAATGTAAAAGCAACCTTGTCCTCAACTTCTTCTCTGGAAAGACGATTTTCAGTTTCAGGTCTGTCTTTGGCGAGTAAAAGGATGTTCTGAATTCTTTCATACTCGTGCTCGGCTTTCCA
>Ga0255342_1003955_pt1 | contig 15691 bp, 9 predicted proteins | sample wastewater_treat_3_FD_192416 | JGI IMG/M metagenome (GOLD analysis project Ga0255342, IMG submission 192416) | Wastewater microbial communities from Lulu Island WWTP, Vancouver, Canada - plant14 | ecosystem: Engineered > WWTP > Wastewater > Unclassified | place: Canada: Vancouver, British...
CGCATAATGCGTACCAACCATGGGGTCGGTGGGTTGCCGGTCTGCCCTATGGGATGGTAGTGGTTTTTCTTTATTTAGAAAAATCGTTCACGTCGGTCAGCAACCGGCGCAACGTTGGCCGCTGACCGGTGGTCTCTTGTTAGACGGAGTCTAAGTCAAGCGTACTGGCTCGGTCAATCTGTTGTGCCTCAGCACGGAGTTTGGCTCGCTCTGTCACGATGTAGCGCAAACGCTGAATGGTTTGTTCGATATCGCAAAGATTTCTGGGAATCGGCAGGATAATTTCCCGAATCCGTGGCCCTATGGTAGCGATTGTACTCTGAATGATCGTCTTGGCCTCAATCTGCAGCTGCACTACGGGGTGCTTGAATAAATAGAGTAAAAGGAACGGGTCAAGAAACTTGTGATCAAGCGACCGAAGCACGCGGAAATGGCTTTGAATCACAATCCTCGTGTCGAACTCCGTGAGCATACATACCTGCCCGATGCGATACCTGCCGTCGTTGACGAAGAGAAGATCGAAGGCATGAAGGTCTTGTTTTGGGCTATACTCATCGTACACCGACTCTGCGACCCCGAAAGTCGGATCGTGCGTGATCTCCATGTTTGCGATGTCGGAGGTTCGAATGAATGGTATGTCACCTGTCCCGTAGGCGGCGCTACCGACTTCGTGACCCTTAGAGATTCGTAATTTTTTCTGCTTGATGAGACTTGCTACTGTGACTAGTTCTGCGTCGGTCGTCGAAGCAAACTGATTGATGGCTTGCTCGACTTCGGGCGAGTAGTAACGAGGGATCAGGTAGTACGGATCAAGGGAGTCCAACCGCTTAGAAAAAGCCAGACGGGATGGCGACGCTGTCGGCCCACGTTGCCAACTTTCTGCTACTGCAGCTATCTCGTCATCAGACGTGCCGTCGCCTCGAAACGCTGGGTTGCCGCGTTTGTCGTGGCCACAAGTTTTCGCGACCGACATGAACACTTGCGTACTGGAACTTTCTTTTTCGTTCGGATTAAATTTACGAAATACGAGCACATTGGTCTTGGTGTCCGTGTGTGGTTGAAAAAGCTTTCGTGTACAGTCGATAATCGCCTCTATACTTCCTCGGGAACGCAAGAAATCAAGAATGTACCCACTTCTACGATTGCCAAACACGCCCTCTGGGAGCACGATCCCTAGCCGTCCTCCGGGTTTCAACAACTGAATACAGCGTTCTATGAATAGTATCTGTGGAGACTCGCTGTCTTTAAGTGTCGCTGTCTTGGTGAAGCTACCATCGTCTGCTGTTTCCCAGTGGTACGCCAAATCGTATTGCGACAGAAGATGTTCACCCTTTATCGGTATCTTAATCCCGAAAGGTGGATTTGTCAGGACTACATCGAATGAGGAAAGGCGTGCCTTATTCTGGAACTCAATCGGCCAATCCGTGGTTGGGGCGAGAGAATTGGCGCAGAAGACACCACCGCGACCGTCGCCGATGAGTGCCATATAAGCCTTACACACCTTTGCAAGGAACTGGTCCTTGTCAATCCCGCGAAAGCAATCGGTGGCGACATCGACTTCTCGTTTTGTCAGCTGTCTTTCCGTCCACCCCTTGCATTTAGCCTCCTTCCGCAACTGCCCCCATACATGTGCCAAAGCATTGATGAGGAAGCCTCCCGAGCCGCACGCGGGATCGATGACCCGCTCGCCAGGTTTAGGGTCTACGATCTTAACCATCATCTCTACAACATTCCGAGGCGTAAAGAACTGCCCCTCAGAGCCTCTCAAGGCCGGTCCGATGAAAACCTCGAAGGCATCGCCGATGGCATCGCGATCAGCCTCCATAATCGAATAGTTTTGGAGTTCGCCTACGACGTAGGTCAAGCTGTCCGGGTCAAGCTTAATGGTGTCACTTTCGTCAAAGACATCCCCATAGCCAACATCTTTTACGTGCTCGAACATTTCTTTAATACGTGTCTGGACTTCCTTGGGTGGTTCTCCAACCCCAGCGCGAAACGAGACCATGTCGTCTGGATTCGTCTCTTGTTCGTCAAATATCTTACAGAAGAGTATATTGATCACCTCTTGCGCAAGTGCTTCGTCCCGCGTAATGCCTGTGGTCATGCCCGCTAAGTGGTTCCGAATGTCACGGAACACAGCTCTGAGATTCGAGGGCTTTTTGAGATCTTTTCGCTTGTAAAGACCGATGTCCTCAATCCGCTGGCCCTTGCGTGGAATGTTCGGCAAGGTTTCGTAAGTACGTTTTCCATCCTTGTGATGAATCTTGCGAAAGTAGGCATGCTCATTCCCGTTGAACCATACACCTACTTCGGCTGCGGACATGTCCATGTAGAGCCGGAGTTGATGCTCACCTTCTTTACGATCTTTCCTCTTGCACTCGACGATCATGAAAAGCTCGTCTTCGGTCCTTTTTTCCGAGTTGAACACGGCAATATCTACGGGGTAAGACTTCTCCTCGTCCGATGGACGGATGCGCACTCGATACTGCGGATGGGTCTGAATTTGGTCCTTTGTGTACCCGTAGTCTTCAAGCAGACGATGCGCGAAGACCTGAACCGCTTCAATTTCCTCGGGGGTGGCCTTGACCTTAGTGCCGGAGATGATGTCTGTCACGAATCCTCCCCCGCCGCTTGAACTCATGAGACCGTCAGCGTCGGGGACGGTTTCAACATCAATAATCGTCTTGTTCATACCCCTGTTCTTCGTCCGTTCTCGTTTCATGTCGAGCAAGTTCCTTCCGTTACCTAACAGTGTTATCGAGCCTGCCTCGCGAAGGCGGACAACATCCCAATGACACAACCACGCTAGCCGCTCGGATGACTATGGTCAAGCGAACAGTTGTTAGGGGCGTAGCTTGACATTAGACATTTCGTGCTGCGCAAACTCATGTGCCTCAGTCGCCTCACCATGGCAACACGTTACCACACCGCAAAAACGTTCTATAACCCTTGATTGTCTAATGTCAAAAAACGCCTCCCCATTTCTACTGAAATGTGGCCTTCCAAGATCACAGTATCAACTTGTCATTTGGGGCTGTTTTTTCATCTTTTGTACTTCCCTGTGGCCGTCGGCAAAGTCGGAGTTTCGCACTCTTGGTCGATATCATATGCGCACGTGGTAACCAGATCCCGTAGTCTTGGTGATGGTGATCATGCCATCTGATCGTGTCGTCAGGACGTAGCGCTTTCCAGGGCCACCGTTCCAAGTGATTCCTGATGCATGCTTCTGGTACTGCTGCTTCTGTGTCTCGTGAACGATTTCTTTGTCCGAAATGACAACGATGTCTGGATTGCAAAACTTGAACACCTCTGAGCAGTAACCATTTTCACGGCCATGATGGGAAGCAACAAACACTTTTACCTTTGCTAGATCTGCGGTGAAAGATGGGTTCTTCAGGTGCTCCAGCCAACCAGCCTTTTCGATATCACCAGTGAAGACAATTGTGAAATCCAAATAGTGTACAAATGTAACCACGCTCAGGTTGTTAGTGTCTGTGAATTTTGGGAAGTCGTGGTAGTAACACGAAAAAGCGGTGTTCGGAAACACAGGAGGGGCTGTAACGGGGTCGGTATATTTCTCCGCCATGTCGATCATTGAGTCCATGGCGCTAGTGGTCGGCCCAGCTCTTAGCTTGATCTGACGAAGCTGGTCGGGCGTGATACTTTTATTGCGATGAAGGGTCTGGACATAGGTGGTACCGTAGATATTGGGTAGGTCACTTATATGGTCCTGATCATAGTTCTGTATCACGAGCCTCTCGATTCCCGTACACTGCAACGAAGCGAGATAGCTCGACGGGCGGAAGCCCGTTCTTTCGTTATGTCCGCAGTCGACAAGCATAAGATTCCCGTTGTCGCCCCGCATTAGAGCACAGAATCCGTGAGAGACGTCAAATATCCTAATTTCCATTCTACATTTCCTCCTTTGCTGTTCGGGATTTCTCAATCCCCCAAGTTGCTTGAGCGATGTCTTCAATCTTCGAAACGAACTTGTCCACATTGAGGCCAGCAATAAAAGCCAACGCGAGAAAGCCGAGGTCTGTTGGGGCATCTTTAGGCTGAGCTTCAAGCAACAGCAACCCTGCGCGAAGGAAGAGAAAGCTGACGGCACCGCACAGGTGACTAACTAGGGGGCGAATGTAGTACCACGGTTGCCATTGATCGTCCCACGACTTGCGGACACAAGCATTTAGATAGACACCTCTAAGGCAGTAGACGGCGCCTCCAATGCCACCTACGAGCGCACACGCTCCAACAAGCTCAACGGCGCTCCACCACGCGGGCATGACGTCTGCTCGGGTGCATACGAGCAGAACCACGTCTACCCCAGCCAGAACCACGAGATATGCAACGATTTTCTTCATTCTCTCCTGCGCCGAACAGTGTCGCCAAGCCCGCCCCGAAATGGTGAACTCTGATGACGCAACCATGTTACCCTCTCGGATTGCCTATGGTCAAGTGCTCGTTTTCTTGAACGACGGGACGCTGGCTGGTGACGGTTTCGCCCGCTCGGTGCTCACGAGTGGCGGCGTGACCGCCGCCCGGACAAGTGACACTTGTCCCTCCCGGTGCTCCGCAATGAAACCTGAAACCATCCTTATCCTTCCGCATGGCGGAAGGCGGCTCGTGGGGACACTCGCCCTCCAATGTCGCGATCCGATCATGCGCCCGCGTAGCGAGAAATCATGTCTAAAAACTCAACTCCCCAAAACCGCTCAACTTTCAACGCTCAAGTAAAAAACTCCTAACTCCTAACTCCTAAATGCCAACTCCGCGCACAGCGCGGAAAACGGCTCGTGGGGATGTTCGCCCTCCAAAAATCTTTGCGTTCTTTGCGGCTATTCCCGCAGTCATGCCTTTTCGTGTTGCTTTACAAGCGCAACAGAGCGCTAGGAGTGGCGGCGTGACCGCCGCCTCGGCATCCCGAACGTGCAGGACAGGCTGGTTCAACAAGCCGTCCACCGGACGCTGGCCCCGCTCTGGGAGGCGGGGTTCAGCGCACACAGCCACGGCTTCCGGCCGGGGCGCAGTGCGCACGCCGCCATCCAAGAAGCGCAAGGATATGTCCGCGACGGAAAGACGCGGGTGATGCACCAAGCCCTCTCGAACAGGAACAAGAACCGCGCTGTGCACGGGTCGCGGCATTGCTTTTGAGCGCCGCCCTGCCGCTGCATTCATGCTCGAAAAGCGGCGTCGCGCGGAATACCGCTTGCCGCCGCACTCCAAATTTTTCGTCTGGCTTCGGACGTTGGACGTTGAGCGTTATTCTCCGCCCAATTGACGGCAGGCTGACAGTTGCTTAGCCAATTTCTCAAGCACTTGGGTCAGGGCTTGGCCGAAGGCTTCGGAAGCGGCGGACGGTGTGCCGGGGGTATAGGCGACACGCGCCTGCGCTTCGTGCGTGGCCAGTACCGTGAAGGAAGGTGCGCGCTCGTCGAGCACCAGCAGGCGCAAGGCTATGACCGCGGCGGGTGCGTCGCCGGTGTGGTCGAGATAGAGTTCAGTGACCAGTCCCTCCAACCCCAGCGGCGCGACCGTGCCGCTGGTGCTGTCATAGACAGCCTCGAACACCCCGGAAGCTTCAAGGTAGCGCGTGGCCTGCACGCGGATCAGTTCGTGCGGCGCGGCCAGCCAGCCGTTGTAGTAGTCGGCGGCGAATTCGCCGCCGGGACGCCGTACGATGAAGTGGCGTGCATCGAACGGCGGCTGGGCGCGGAAGGTGCGCACTTTGACGGCGGCCGCGCGCGACGCGGGCGAGAGCGGTTTGGTGGGGCCTGCCAGCGGCACAAAGGTGCGCTTCTGTGTCAGTGCTTCGCGCTGTGCATGGCGACTCCCGCTCAGGCACCCCGCTAGCAGCAGGCTCGACGCAAGCAGGACTGCGGTAACTCGTATGATCATGTCAAAACTCCTTCTGATAACTTTCAACGCTCAACTTTCAACTCTCAATTTTCCAAATGCGAGACCAGCGACTTTTACTCATCTGGCTTGGTCTCCGGCAAGGGCAGTGGCGGTTGGCCGAACAGCAGGGCAGAGGGGTTCGCGCGCATCTCGCCTGCCAGACGCTCCAAGTCTGCGGCGGCCGTGCGCAGGCTCTGAATCAGTTCGCCCAACGTGCCCTGTTGCGCGAGCGTGGTGCGGTTCAGCGTTTGGGCGGTCTGGTTAAGCGCGCCGACTATCTCACCGACGACCGGGCTGTTGGTGGTGAGCAGACGGTCGGCGTTGCCGATGAAGCGATCCGCATTGTCGATCAGGTTGTTGGCGTTTCCAAGTAGACCGTCGGCGCGGCTGGCGATCTGGCGCAGGTTGGTGGCCAACGGCGAGATATTTGTCTCGATCCCGGTGGTGATGCGGCGCGCGCTCTCCAGTGTCGCGCCGAGATCGGCCGGGAGTGCCGCGAATTCGGGCGCGTCGAGCAGTTTTTTGACGGACCGGTTGGTTTCGCGTAGTTCGCTCAGCAACTTTGTCGCCTCGGCGCTCAATGCTGCGACATCTGTTTTGTTGAGGGTGTTTTGCAACAGATAGAGCGTGACCAGCATCTCGTCACCCAATGCCCGCAGGTCGATGGCGCTCAGCTTGACGAAGACGTCATCAACCGCCTTTTTGAGATTGGTCATGGTGCTCGGCGTGGACGGGATAAAGGGGTTCGCGGGTTGCCACGTCAACGGATAATCCTCTACGACATCGCTGGGCTGTGCGAAGTAATCCAGTTCGAGGAACGAAAGCCCGGTCACGCCCGAAGAGGCGATCTTGACGCGCAGTCCCTGCTGTACCAGCGTGCGCAGCACCTTGTCTGCCGTCTGATCGCCGAGCAAGCCGAAGCGCTCCGGCTCCAACGCCATCACCACGAGAATCTGGCGCGCACCGGCTTGGGTCAACAGGTCGTCTTTGCGTTTGCCGTATTCGCTGTAGACAAATCCAATGCGCTTGACTTCGCCGACCGGCACGCCACGATATTTGACGGGCGAGCCCAAGTCCAGACCGGTTACGGACTCGGCGAAATAGGTCTCGGCTTCGACTACCTTTTTGTTGAAGGTGCGTGCGCCGGCAATCCCGATCGCCAGTACGATCAGGGCTGCGCCGGCTAGGACGAAGAAGCCGATTTTTGCAAAGTTGGCCTTGTTCTCATTCATGACGGTTATTTATCCTTCGCGGTTGAAAAAAGCGCGTACGGCTGGGTGCTCGCTATGCTCGCGCAGCTCGGCGGGTGAGCCGGTGGCAATCAGCCGTTGTTCCTGCTTGTCCAGCATGACGCAGCGGTCGGCGACGGCAAAGATGCTGGCCAGTTCGTGCGTCACCATCACGACCGTCACGCCCTGCGTATCGCGCAGGTGCAGGATCAGGCGGTCGAGTCCGGCCGAGGTTACCGGATCGAGTCCGGCCGAGGGTTCATCAAGAAAGAGGATGCGGGGATCCAGCGCCATGGCGCGCGCGATCGCCGCGCGCTTCTTCATGCCGCCGCTGATGTCCGACGGGAAGTAACAGGCGTACTCTTTAAGCCCGACCAGTTCCAGTTTCATCTCCGCTACCAGACACCGTGCCTCGCGCGGCAGGTCGGTGAACGACTCCAGCGGCAGGCAGACATTCTCCAGTAGCGTCATCGAGCCGAAGAGCGCCCCGCTCTGATAGGTCACGCCGAAGTACCGCAACGCGCGCAGCCGTTCCTCTTGTGAGACGCCGAAGAGGCGGTCGCCCATCAGCCGGATCTCGCCGGCCAGCGGCGGGTTGAGACCGATCATGTGCTTGAGCAGCGTGCTCTTGCCGCAGCCGGAACCGCCCAGGATGACAAAGATTTCGCCGGCGTATACGTCGAACGAAATCTCGCGGACCACCGGGCTTGTGTACCCGGCGTCCACATCCTTGACTGTGATGACTGCATCCTTCATGCGCGTTAGATTCCCAGCACGTAAAACAGGACGGCAAAAATGCCGTCAAATACCGTAATCAAGGTCAGGCTGCCGACGACCGCAGCGGTGGCGGCGCGTCCCACGGCGTCGGCCGTGCGTCCGGTATGCAGGCCTTGCGAACACCCCACTAGTCCCACCAGCAGGCCGAAGACCGCCGCCTTGAAAAGTCCCAGCAGGACGTTGCTGAGTGTGGCGGCCTTGATCACGCGTTGCCAGTAGACGGTGGCCGGCAGGCCGATTGAAGTCATCACCATTGCGCCGCCGAACAGTCCGGCGGCAATGGCGAAGATCGAGAGCAGTGGCAGTGCCAGCGTGGAGGCGAACACGCGCGGCAGGGCTAGGAAAGTCACCGGCGGCAATCCGAGGGTTTCCAGCGCGTCCACCTCCTCGTTGACTTTCATGGTGCCGATCTCGGCTGCGAAGGCGGAGCCCGAACGCCCCGCCAGGATGATCGCGGTGATCAGCGCTCCCAGTTCGCGGAACAGGCCGATAGTCAGCAGATCCGCCACATAGACCTCGACGCCGAACCGGCTCATCGAGGCGGCCGCCATGAACGCCACGATCAGACCGAACAGAAAGCCGATCAGCAAGGTGATGGGCAGCGCGTCGATCCCGGTCCGCTCGAAGTGCAGCAGGGTGTCGCGCAACCGCAACCGCCCCGGACGGAAGAGCAGGGTGGCGAACGCAGTCGCCGCCTCGCCCAGAAAGGCCATCTGTTCGCAGACGACCTGCCAGATATGCACCACGGCCTCGCCGAGTTGTACGGCGGTCGACGTTTTGCGTACCGGATTGGCCGCGGCCGAATCTTCGGCGAAACGCTCGACCGCGAAAAACTCCAGCGTGCGTGCCACCACCCCGCGCCCGTCGCGACACGCGATGGCGAAGCCTTGGCGCGCCGACCGACGGTACAGTTCGACGATCAGCGCCTCGCCCGCGCCGTCGCAGGTCACGACCGCCTCGGCATCCAATGCCAGCTTATCGCCCTCACCTAGCCGCGCGACCACCGGTAGCGCTGAGCGCCACAACTCGGCCACCGCTTCGGCGGAACAGGTCTCTGGCAGTGAGATTTCCATGACTGTTTGTTGTGCTTGTCGTCGGTTCGTACGGCGTTATTTGCCCTCTAGCCGTAGCGCGGTGCCGTCGTCGACTAAGCTGAAAAGGTGCATGCGTTCTTGCGGGCTTGTGTTGGGTTGGTGCAGGGCCAGTTGCAGCCGGCCATCAAAGGTCTTGAAGATCATGCCGTGCCCTCCGTTCGTGGTGTAGATCGGCGTGTGGCCGGTCCAAGGGCCGGCGACGCGCCCGGACGTGGAGCGGGCCAGCAGCACGCAATATCCTTTGCCTGGGATGAAGGTCGACCAGATCATGAAGAGCGCGCCGCTTTTGGGGCTCTTGTAAAGGAAAGGTCCGTCAGTGACCTTGCTCTCTTTTTCGCCGCGCTTTGCGCCCGGCGCGACTGACGCGCTGAAGAGGCGGACCGGTTCGCCCCGCGTGTCGCTCAGATCGGGCGTAAGTTCAACCAGCGCCATCGCGCCGTCGATGAGTTGCACCCACTCGTGACAGAAGATCATGTAGGGCCTGCCATTCTCGACGTACAGGGTGCCGTCCAACGCCATCCAATCGGCGGGTGTGTGCGAGCTGTTCTTCAGCGGCTTGAAGGGACCGGCCGGCGAATCGGCGCGGTAAATCCAAGTGCCGCGCCGGTGCATGGGCGGCCAGTTCGGGGTGTCTGCCGGTTTGGCGATGGGCAACATGTCGCGGAAGGTCAGCGTCACGAAGAGGTAGTACGCGCCTTTGTAGACGTGCATCTCCGGTGCCCAGACCATGGCGACGCCGCTATCTTCGGGCAGGGTGAGCACGGGGCGGGGGGCCTGCCAAGTTTTGAGGTCCTTGCTTGTGTAGACCTCGACACCGCGATATCCACTACCGGCACGGTTCCCCGCCTGCGCATAGAGGTAGTAGGTCTTGCTGGATGCGTCGGCGAAGATAAAGGGATCACGCACACGGATTGCGTCGGTCGTGAGCGTCGCGGTCTGCGCGGCGGCAAGCATAGCGCACAGGCCGAAGAGGGCGGTGAGTATTTTTTTCATGGTGTTTGATCCTTGGGCGGTGGTGGTAGATCGGGCGACACGTAGACTTGCGTGGAGAGTTGGAAGTCACATCCGCCTTCAGAAAAAGAGAACTCGGCCATATAGGCGGTGAAGCCTTTTGCCGCAGCAGTCAGGGGAACGGTTGCGCGCAGCCCCTGCGCATCAAGCGCGAGCGGCGCACTCTTCCAGACGGCCTTGCGGAAATCACGGGTCGGCGCGTGCGCTCGCCAGAGCCGCGCGTCGCGTGCTCGGCGGTCGGCCTCGACATGCAGCGTGTCCGTTGCGCCGTTCTGCCGGCGCCAACTCATCTGCGGCGGCGTCTTGCTCTGCGCGATCATCTGCAGAAAGGCGGCGCGGGCACGCGCGGCGCCTTCAGTGTTACCCGCGCCGTGACCGGCGTTCGGGGCTTGGTAGACTATTTTCGGCCCCGGCAGATCGTCCCAGTAATGGCGCAGGGAATCCACAGTCCAGAAGGGATCGTTTGTTCCGAGCAGCAACAGTTTGGGCATGGTGAGTGCAGCGCGATAACTGAAGGGGTCCACAATCTCCTGCAGGCGGGCGCCCTCCGGCCGGTCCAACCATTCTATCAGACCGATATTGGTGTAGGCGCTAATCTTCTCGCTCTGGCGACCGTACACGCGCTGTGACCACTGGGTTTGCGCTTTCAGATTGAGCATGTCGATCACCGTCGGCACGATGGCACAGACACGCGGGTCCACCGCGCCGGTGAGCCAGGCGGTCCAGCCGCGCTTGGAGGCACCGGACACCACGAAGCGCTCGACCTGCTGTCCGTGCGTGGCACGCGCCCAGGCCTGAATGGCGTCCATGGCGCGCACGGCGCTTTTGGTCATCGGCAGCAGCAACGGCCAAGAGTCGTCACCGCCGCGCAGATACTGATCGAAGGTGTAGGCGATCAGGTCGTCCTCGTACCGGTTGCCATACAGCGGCTGGTTCGGTACGTCGGTGAGCACCGCGACCAACGTACCGCCGGTTTCGGCCAGACGCTTGACCGCAGGCAGATGCTTGTGGCTTGCGCCATGCGTGATATCGAGGAAGACGGTCGCAGGGTGGCGCACTGTGCCGGGACGCGCGATGTAGAGCGTGTGCGTCCAGCGGCCGCCGCGCCATGTTTGCGAGACCAACTCCAGCGTGGTGACCTCGATCCCGGGCACATCAAACATCTGTGTGCCGCGCGACCGCCACGCGAAGGAGGAGTCCGTTTGACGCACATACGCTTCCAGCGCGCCCGCATCCGCGCGAGCCGCTACACAGAGGCACAGCGCAATGAGCGCGAGCCCGTTGCACCAGCTAGAGCGATTCGCCATACGTTTTGCCCTCTCCTTCTGCCGGACGCTACTTCAGCCACATCAGGGTGCCGCGCGTCGATTCATATTCCAGCACCACTTCGCCGTTCTCGGCTTTGATCGTGGCATTGTAACCCTTGCCGCCCGCGTTCACAAGCGTCCAGCCGGAGAGATGTTCCTCGCCGCTGACCGTGTCGTAGGTCATCAGCACCGCGCGGAACGAGCCGTTGATCAGGTCGCCTTCGGCTCTGCCCAAGTCCACCGTGCCGGTGCCTTCGAACGTAAGATCGCCGGCCAGCAGCATGTCATAGGCGGTGGGCGACCATGTCCAAGCGTAGGCCGCGTCCGGCGCGAACGTCAACTTCTCGGCCATCAGGGTCGCGCCAGCCGGAGTGTCGGCGTCGCCGGGCGACACCCGGTCGCGCACTGTCAGCGCGCCGCTCACGTATCCTTCGCCGGAGAGCGTGCCCACGGTGCTCGTCTCGCCTTGCGCCGCGAATGTCGCGCCGCCGGCCACGCGCAGGTCGGGCAACTCGCTCGCGGTGTCGATCACCTGCTGGAGTTCGACCTGCGACAGCGCACGCCCGTAAATGCGCACGTCGTCGATGCGGCCTTTGAACTGATTAGCCTCCGGCGTGGCCATGTGGTAGTGGCCAAAACCAAAGCCGAAATCACTGAGCGGCCGGGTCGGCGGCGCGAGCAGTGTATTTTTCATGGCGGTTGCCGTTGATCCACCGGCGGGCTGACCATTGATGTAGGCTGTTACACCGTCCGGTGTAACCACATACGCCACATGGAACCACTGGTTGGCTCCCGGAACCGGCGTTGTGGTGTTGACCGATGTCCAAGTGTTACCGCTACCCGTGGACATGATACGTACCTTGTTGCCATCCATGCGCAGCATGAATTCGTACGGGCCGTTTGTGTAATTGGCCGCGCGCGTGGTGAAGAACGTTGTTGCTGTATTCGCCCCCGCCGTGACATTGTTGACCCACAGCCACATGGCGACCGTGAACGAGGAGAGCCCGCGGTATTCGGCATCAAGCGGCGTGCAGACCGATGAGTTACCGGTCACGAAATGCGCTCCCGTCAGGCCGTTGGTGCCGGTCACGTAGTCCAGCGCGCCGCGCTGCACGGCGTGGCGGCCGTTGCCCGAGCTGTCGTACACGCTGCCGCTCTCCATGCTGTAGCGCGCCAGCAGGCCGGGGACCTCGGTCGGACACACCGACGCGCTATCGAGCACCGCGTTCAGTGTCCCGCCCCGAACGTCGATCAGACCGTCCCAGTGCAGCGGCTCCGTCAGCGTGAGCGCGCCGGCGCCGGTCTTGGTGAATGCGCCGCCCGCCGCATCGCTACAGACCGGCAATGCGATTGTGATCGTCTGCCCGGCGGTGTCGAAGGTGCCGCCTGCCGGACCGACATAGAGCTGCTTCAGGCCATAGAGGTAGTTGCCGTCGATCGGCGTTATCGCTCCTTGCCCGGTGGTCACCAGCGTGCCGCCGTTCAGCGCCAGCGCGGACCAGCCTGCCGCATCTGTCTGGGTCGTGGGCGGCAGGCGCAAGGTCGCGCCGGCCGGCGAGCCGTCACCGACGATCACGTTGTTGACGCGGCTGATGTTGTTGACATCGCCCATCCAGTTCCAGAGTCCGGTTACATCCAGCGTGCCGCCGTTGGAGATAAACACGCGGCCGTAACGGCCGCCGTAAGGTTCGGCCAGTTGCCGGTAGCCAAAACCGACGCAACCGAGCTGCGCCATGCCGCCTTCAATGCTCAATACCGCCGGTCCGCGCACACCGATATTGAACCACGTGCCGGGCAGGCAGGAGAGCACGCCGCCTGTGCGCACAGTGAAGCGATCCTCTACGGTATTGCCTTGGATGCTCAGGCAGACCGCGTCATAGTTTCCGCTGAAAGCGAGCTGGCCATCCACCACCACCGTGTTGGGACCGTAAGCCATGTAGAGACCGGAGAGCGTGGTCTGCGCACCGGCATCGACGACCAGCGTACGCGCACGATTGTTGTTCGCGTTCATGCGGACAGTTTCGCGGTTCACGTTGCCGATGCGGCTGACAGAGCCTGCGGCGAAACGCACCTGGCCCTCTTCTACGCTAAGGTTGGCATTGTCTGTCGCCGCATCCGTCACGCCGCCCAGCACCAGCTCGCCCGCGCCCCGCTTGATCAGAGTCGCGAAGCCGGGATGCTCATAGGTCAAGCCGTCCGCCAGCACCGCGCTGGCCTGCGGAGCGACCTCCACTATCGGTTGTGCGGTGCGCACCGCAAGCGGACCGTTCAACTCGCTGATACCGGTGCCCGTGACATACAATGGGGCGTAGTCATGTTCGAGACCCAGCGGTCCGGTGCCGACATTCGCACCATTGGTCAGCGTTAGCGTGCCGCTCGTCAGACGGACGCCGCCAGTGAAGCTATTGGCCGCGCCGAGGATCAGGTCACCCGCGTTGCGTTTGACGAGGCTACCGACTCCGCCTATCGGTGCATTCAGGCTGAGCGCTGTTCCGCTGATCGGCTTGATGTCGATCTCGCTGAGCAGTGCGATCGGCGTGGAGAGCGTGTGGCGACCCTGTTCGACTTGAATCGCGCCGGGCGTTGCGCCGCCGTTTTCCAGCGTCAGCGCGTTCATACCGTCGCCAGCGAGCGTGTAGGCGTTGGTGCTATTGAAGAAGAGCTGGCCCACTGTCGCGCTCTGGTCCAGCAGTACCGAGGCATCGGCTGCAAGCGATTCATCGAAGCGCACCGCTGCACCGGATGCGCCGGCACCGGGCGCGAGTGCCCACTTGCTGGCGTCGCTCCACGTACCGCCGCCCGATGCGGTCCAGACATGTGCGCCGCTGGTGGCACCGCCGACCTCCAGCCAGAGCGTGTTGTTGTCGATCGAAAAGACGTAGGCTTTGCCCGGCTGGGGATTGGCCACACCGAAGGCGTCGGTGGTGGTGGGGCCGTTGCCACTCCAGCGCAGCAGCGCATAGCGGCCGTTGGGCACGATGTTGTCTACCGTGCTACTCTGCCAGAAGAGGTGGAAGACGGCGTGGTGCGCCACCACGTCGCCGGTGACCGCGATCTGGTCGTTGACGCCGGCGGATACGTTGACGCCGAACACCAGTTCCGCCGGTGTCGCGTCGAGTGCGTCGCCGAGTGCCAGTGCGCTGACCGTGACGGTCTGGGCTTCCGCCTGGTTGAGTTGCAGCGTCGCCCCCGGCACAACCGTCAGTGCCGAGGCTGCGGGCAGGTTGCTCTCTACGCGGAGCACGCCGGACGAAACGACGGTCGGTCCAGCATATGCTTGCGCCGACCTTACCGAGAGTGTACCGGTTCCGATCTTGACCAAGCCGCCGTCGCTCGTGTCGGCACCGGTCAATACGGCCTCCAGCGAGAAGCGTTCATTTTCGGCGAACGAGGTATCGAAGATGGCGGGTGCCGCGCCGATCTTTATCTCATCGAAGTTGTCACTCATGATCGGGCCGGTCGGCTGGAACACACCGCCGTTGAAGAGCACGCGGGCGTAGCCGGTGGCGGGCGAAGTCCACGCATACAGGTTGTAGCAGGAGAGCACGCCACCCGCCAGTTCGACGGTGCCCGTGCAACCGGCGTTCATGGCCAAGATGACGTCCTTTCTGAACTCGGCGCGTCCGCCGGTCACGCGCAGGATGCCTTCGCCGCCGCTGTTGCCGAGGCGGCAGGAGGTTTCGGAGAACAGCACCTGATTGCGTAGGGTACCGCCGTTGACCCAGATGGTCGAGACGCCGCCTGCACCTTCGCCCACGAAGAGGACGTTTTCTATCGTGCAGGTACCGTCCTGAATTTCAAGAACCGGGCGTCCTGTGTATCCGTCGAACCCTGCGGTTGTGCCGAGTGCGAGATTGCGCGTCACAAAGTCGCCGCCCTGAATCAGCAGACGCGAAGTCAGGCCGTCCGGCGCGGTCACGGTGGAGCCGTTGTTGCGGCCGATGTGGGTCCATTCGGTGCAGACGACCTCTCCGGCGGTCACCACCAACTCGCCTGCGGTTTCGCTGTTCGCGTTGGCGGTGGTTGCCAACCCCACGAAGAGCGGTCCGCCAATGACGGTGCGCTGATCGGTGTCGCCTAACTTGACGCATCCTTGTGCGACGTTGAAGGCGCCGAAGCCGACTGTGGGGCCGTCGCCGTCCACGCCCGCCGCCGCGATGCCGTTCAGGTTGGCGGCGCTCCCGAGACCGAGCGTGTTGGAGGCCGGACCGACGAGTGTCAGGATGCCGGCACCGGTTTTGAGCAGCGCGCCCGACTGCGTCGTGACGCCACCGCTGAGGGTGAGGTCGCTCTCGGCACGCAGGATTACGGCTCTGGTGCCGGAGTCGATCGTGACCGGCTGCGCGGACGAAGCCGCCGCGCCGGTGTAGGCGAG
>Ga0255342_1003961_pt1 | contig 15678 bp, 13 predicted proteins | sample wastewater_treat_3_FD_192416 | JGI IMG/M metagenome (GOLD analysis project Ga0255342, IMG submission 192416) | Wastewater microbial communities from Lulu Island WWTP, Vancouver, Canada - plant14 | ecosystem: Engineered > WWTP > Wastewater > Unclassified | place: Canada: Vancouver, British...
TCTTCTAAGCTCCCTTCTAAAATACACATTTTCAACCAGGGCAATTCCTATGAAAATGCTTAAAAGGTTTGACCCGCCATAGCTTAAAAATGGAAGAGTAATTCCTATTATAGGCATTAACCCTATAGTCATACCTATATTTATAATAACTTGAGTTAAAATAATAAAACCAATGCCACCTGCTAATAAAAAACCAAAAAAATCACTTGCATGCCTTGAGATATAAAAGCATCGCCAGATTATGATACCAAAAAGAACTATAGTAAAAAAAGCACCTACAAAACCAAGTTCTTCACCAATTACCGAGAAGATAAAATCTGTATGGTGTTCAGGCACATAATTAAGATTAGTTTGAGTACCTAAAAATAAACCCTTTCCAAATAATTTTCCTGAGCCTATTGCTAATTTTGACTGAAAAAGATTATATCCTGCACCTTCAGGTTTCACATCTGGCTTTAAAAATACAAGAAGCCTGTCTAATTGATATTCTTGTATTAATCCAAACTTGATTCCAGCAAATACTGCTCCAGATGCTAAAATAATTATACCTATAATATAAAGAAGATTAGCTCCTGATATAAAAAGCATCCCAATAAAAACAAGAAAGTAAATTATTGCCTGCCCTAAATCTGGCTCAAGTAAAACTAACAAAATAGTTAAAAAGGCAATACCTGTAGCTGAAGCTACTTTTTTAAACCCAACAACATCTTTTTTTTCAGACTGCCATCTTGAAAGAGTTGCAGCAAGACATATAACCATAAATATTTTTGAAAATTCAGATGGTTGTATTGATATAAATTTTAAATCTATCCATGCTTTGTTTGAGTTAATTTCATAACCAAAAATCAAAACACTTACTAATAAAGCAATATTTATAATAAAAACAGCAACCCAGAATTTTTTTAGCTTTCTATAATCAAAAAGTAAGAAAAGCAAAAAAACTCCTATTGAAGCAATCAAGACAATAAGCTGTTTTTTAAAATAATATTGTGGGTCTGAAATTCCAGCGGGCAAGCTATATTTGGTTGCGCTATAAATAATAAGAACACCAAAAGAAGATAAAATTAATACACATAATAAAAGTAAAAAATCAAATCTTGCAACTTTGCTCTTTTCCTTTTCAACATTTAGCCTATCCACATCTATATCTATATCTTTAGAATTATTTATTTTACTTTTATTATGATATAAATTTATTAAATGATTTCTCTTTCTCTTTCTTTGGCTAATCATATTAATCACCAAAACTTTCGACTGAATGAACTTGGCCACTACTTTCAAGATGAAAAAGATATTCTAAAATTTTTCTTGCTATAGGAGCAACATTTTTACCGCCACCGCCTGCTTCTTCAAGCATTATTGCAATAACATACTGAGGATTACCTATTGGCGCATAGCAAGCAAACCAAGCATAATCTTGTCTTCCTGCAAATTCTGCTGTTCCTGTCTTACCAGCTACCGGAATCTCATCTAAAGGGAAATTTGCAAAGGCACTTGAAGCTGTACCTTGCTTGGTCACAAGGTTTAATCCAGATTCAATAGTATTTAAATAAGCCTGGTTTAATTCAAGATCTTCATAGTCATCAAATTTATAATCAAATAAATTTTCATCACCCTCATCTTTTATGCTTTTTAGTAAATGTGGTTTGTACTTCAAACCTTTATTTGCTATAACCATATAGGCATCTGCTAATTGCAATGGGGTTACTAGAAGATCTCCTTGTCCTATTGCCATATTAACTGTATCTCCAGGAAACCATATGGAATTCTCTTTATCATTTTTAAATGTTTCTTTTTTCCAAGCCTTGTCAGGAACAATACCGGGATCTTCATTAGGCAAATCTATTCCTGTAGCAGAGCCAAAACCAAAAATCCTTGAATATTTCTGGAGTAGTTCATCAGAATTTTTATTTTTTGAGTACAACCTTAGTCCTACATCATAAAAATAAATATCACAGGAGTTTTGCAAAGCACCTAAAATATTAAGGCCGCCATGACCTCCCTTATTCCAGCATGTTTTTGGAAAATTACTTCCAAGCCCATACCAAATACCAGCACAATTAATTCTAGTATTGCTATTTATAACCTCAGTACTTAACCCAGCACATGCAGTAACTATTTTAAAAACTGAACCTGGTGGAAAACCCATTATTGCTCTGTTATTTAGTGGAAAATAATTCTCTGGGTCATTAAGTTGATCCCAATTTGATTGGGATATTCCTCCAACAAATATACTTGGGTCAAAAGTAGGGTTACTTGCCATAGCAAGGACTTCCCCTGTTTTTGTGTCCAAAACAACTGCAGCAGCTCCTCTTGCCCTGTAATATTCATCAGTATGTGGTACTAATGTTTTTCTGATCTCATCCAGTTGGGTAGCTAATAATTCCTCAACATATCTTTGCAATTCAATGTCAATTGTTATGTAAATATCATTTCCAGGTATATAATCCGTTTGCTCTATAATATCTGTTGGTCTCCCAAGTGGATCAACCTCATATACTATTTTGCCTTTTGCCCCTTTTAAAATATCTTCATATTCCTCTTCTATCCCAGTTTTGCCAACCTGGTCCCCACCTTGATAACCTGATTTATACTTTTCCTGTGCTAATTCTTCTTCACTTATTTCTCCAGTATAACCAAGAACATGAGATGCAAGATATCCATAGTTATACTTTCTTAAAAAAATATTCACAACCTCGACACCTGGCAGGTTTTGACTATTTTCCCTAAAATACACTAAAGTTTCTTTATCAATATTTTGTTTAATAATCACTTTGTCTATGTATGTTGATTTACTTCTCTCAAGTTCATTTTTTAACTCATAATAAGATAAATTAAGTTTTCTGCTTAAAATATCTAAAATATCTTCCCTATTTAAAACTAAATAAGGGTCGACTGCTATTGCTACTGTTGGCACACTTTCTACAAGTAATTTCCCATTTCTATCAAAAATATTTCCTCTTGGAGCCATTGTATATCTTACTCTTGTAATATTTTCAGAAGCTGCTTGAGCAAATACTTCTCCACTCATAACTTGTAAAAAATAAAGCCTAAAGATTAATACAACCAGCGCTACAATTACTAGATAGCTTACAAACATTAATCTTTTATTTGCATTATTCAAATGTTTCTTCCCTGATAAATTTTAATCTTAATAAAGGAAATATTATAAAAATCAAAATTAAGTTAAAAAAAGGTTTCGTTATAAGATTGATACCTAAAGATGCAAAATTAATACTAAAATTAAACAAATAATAAATAATGTCGGCTACAATTATATCAATCTCTGTAATTATAAATACCACAAAAACATAACTTACTAATTTTAGTTTTAATCCTGACTCAACAAGCTCATATATTATAAAAGCATTTAAAGTAAAAATTAAAGAAGATATGCCAATTATACCACCGGAAAGGATATCAAAAACAAATCCTGCTATAAAGCCATAAATAATACCTGTCAATAATCCTTCTTTAAAAGTTATTGCAACTAGTGTTACTAAAATAAAATCAAAATTAATATAATATAATTTTAATTGTTCACCTAAGACTATCTGAAGAATTACAAAAAAAATTAATATAAAAAAATTAGCAAACTTAAAAAAATATTTCATTAGCTTATTTTACCACTATTCTATATTACCATCCTGTAATAACAAGTACATTCTCAATTGACTTGAAATCAACAAAAGGCTCGACTTCTATTGTCATAAAAGGAGTTGTTTGATTAGAACTTACTTTTCTCACAGAACCTATTAATATTTCAGGCGGTATATATCTAGCAGACCCAGCAGTTATAATAATATCTCCAGGAAAAACTAAATCATCTTTTGATATATAATTTAAGAATAATTTTTTACTTTGACTTCCTTCAATCATACCAAGACTTCTGGAAGATAAAATTCTTGCACCAACACTCGTTTGAGGATCATTTATAAGTCTGACTTCACAAGTACTGCTAGCACTTAAAACTACAATGCCTATGAGACCTTTTTCATTTACAACACCCATTCCTTCAAGAACACCATTATTTTTCCCAACATTTAAAATTACCTCAGACTGCCATTCTTTATTACTGTAGCCAATTACTTTAGCCACAACAGCCTCATAATCTTTTCTTTGTTTTAAATCCAATAAATCTCTTAAAGAATTATTTTCAATTTTAAGGTTTATGTTTTCACTATAATCTTTTAGAAGTTTTGCATTTTCAGATTCAAGTTGTTTTAACTTGGATGGTAGCCCAAAAAAATTTTTTATATTATTAATAGTTTTAACAACAGGTCGAAAAACAATAAATAATTTTTCTTGGACAGGTCTAAATATATCAAAGGTTTTTGCTTTAATAACTTTTATCACACTAGCATCTCTAAAACTTGCAGTAATTATAACTATGCATAAAACTACAATAATAGCTATAACTATAATATTTTTTACATTATTTCTTGGAGAAGCCATTAGTAAAGAAAAACAAAAATATTAAATAACTTTAACGTTTTGAATATCTAAGGTACTTTTTTAAAGTAGAAAAATCGTCAGCACATCTTCCCGCACCTAAAGCCACAGAAGCAAGTGGATCGTTTGAAAGATAAACTGGACAATGTGTTTCTCTACTAACTCTTTCGGTAAGCCCTTTAAGCAAAGCGCCCCCGCCACTCAAAACAATACCTCTTTTCATAATATCAGAAGATAATTCTGGAGGAGTAACATCTAAAACTTCAATAATTGAATTTACAATATCTGTTATCGTTTTTTCTAAAGCTTTTCTAATCTGCTGACTTGTTATTATAATAGTTTTTGGAAGACCTGTAACGAGATCTCTACCATTTATTTCCATTTTTTCCTCATTCTCTAAAGGAAAAGCAGAACCTATCTCAATCTTAACTTTTTCAGCAGTTCTTTCACCTAGAAGCAGATTATGTTCTTTTTTTAAATAATATGTAATCGCTTCATCCATTTCATCTCCGCCTATCCTTAAAGACTGGCTAGCAACTATTCCACCCAAAGAGATTACTGCTACTTCAGATGTCCCTCCACCAACATCAACAATCATTGAACCAGTTGGCTCATTAACTGGTAAATCAGAACCGATAGCAGCAGCAAGAGGTTCCTCAATTATATATGCTGTTCTAGCACCTGCTTGTTCAGTTGCCTCTATCACAGCTTTTCTTTCAACTGGTGTAATCCCAGAAGGTACACAAATCACAATTCTTGGTCTAGCAAAAGCAACATTTTTATGTACTCTCTGGATAAAATATCTAAGCATTTTTTCTGTTGTTTCAAAATCGGCAATGACGCCATCTCTAAGAGGTCTTATTGCTACAATATTACCAGGAGTTCTTCCAACCATTCTTTTTGCCTCTTTACCAACTGCTAAAATTTTATTTGTATCTTTATCAATTGCAACTATTGAAGGCTCATTTAAAACAACGCCCTTACCTTTCACACAAACTAAAGTATTAGCCGTTCCCAAATCAATCCCCATATCTTTTCCAACCATATTAAGAAAAAAATCAAACATTAGCTCTCCTCACATATCAAATATCAACAAATTATATCTAAAAAATTTAATAAATAAATTTAAAATTTAAACTTCATAAGTGAAACTATTTTTGAAAATCCTGCAACTTTAAATTAAAACTTTTGAGTAATTGAATAAATTTAAAAATAGGAAGGCCCATAACATTATAAAAACAACCATTGATTTTTTTTACAAGCACCGCTCCATAGCCTTCAATATTATAAGCACCTGCTTTATCTAACACAGATAAGTTTTCCTTTTCTAAATAACTCTCGATATCATTTATGCTTAATCTTCTAAAAGTAACTTTGGTTTCCTCGTAATCTGAAACAAGCTTATTATCTAAAAAATTCATAAGACTTATTCCAGTTATAACTTTATGTGTATTCCCAGAGAGTTCATTTAAAAAACCACGAGCTTCTTCAATACTTTTTGGTTTTAAAAAAATTTTATTATTTAAAAGAACAATGGTATCAAGACCACAAACAAAAAAACCTATGCTATTACCCTCATTCATTAAGTTTGATTTATTAATTCTAACATAATCAGCAACATTTTTAGATTTTTTTATACTATTTATTATTGCCATTTCATAGGGATTTTCATAAACAGCTTCTTGAAAATCAGAAGGTGGTATTACTTCAAAATCAATTTTGAGTAATTGAAGAATTTTTACTCTTCTTGGAGAACTAGAAGCCAAAATAATTTTAAATTTCTTATCTTCTTCTAAAAACATCAGCCAATAAAAAAGCAAGCAAAAAACCTATAATAGCACCAAGTGTTATATTAACATGAATGCCAAAATTTATATCAAATAAATACAAATTTAAACTTAAATCATCTACTCCAACTTTTAAGCCTTGATCTAAAATTGGCACAATATCTTTTAAAACATAGCCTAAAACGGCACCAAGAATTCCACCAATTATAACAATAATAACAACTATGCTGCCTCTTCTTTTCATAAATAATTCCTAAAAAATATATTAATTTCCCGCTCAGCATTTTCCGGGCAGTCAGAACCATGAATCACATTTATAGTAATATCCGTCCCAAAATCTCCCCTAATTGTCCCTTTGCTTGCTTTTGAAGGATCAGTTGGTCCCATAAGCTCTCTTGTCTTTGAAATTGCATTTTCTCCTTTTACAACCATTACTATAGATGGACCACTAATCATATAATTAATTAATTTCTCAAAATAGGGCTTACCTTTATGTTCCTGGTAATGAGTAAGCGCTATTGATTTATCCATATTTAAGACTCTAATTCTATCAATTTCTAAACCCGCTTTCTCAAATCTGGAAATTATCTCGCCAACTACTTTTTTAGCAACTCCATCTGGTTTAATAATAACCAAGCTTCTTTCAACACTTGAAAGTTTTTTAGGTGACTTATCTTCGTTATTTTTATTATCTTCTTCTGTGACTTCCACATTATCTTCTTTAGTTTTTAGGTTCATAGCAGCCTCCCCTATAACTCGTAAAAAATAATCATGATTTATAAAAATTTATTGAGAAGTTCTACAATATGGACAAATTTTCCAATCCAAATTCAAAGGTTTGCCACAGCTTATACATGAATTTTTAAGCTTTTTCCTGCAGTGTGGACAAATTAAAAAGTCATCTTTTACTTCTTTTCCGCAAGCTGGGCATCTTAAATAAGCACTATCTAAAAGAAATTCCATTCTTTTAATTTCTAAATCTCTTTCAATTATATCATCAACAAATTCAGGTGGCCTTAAAATTAAATATAAGATCAATCCTATGTAGTTAAATAAAAATACAATAATTGCCCAGAAAAAGGCAGGAGCATCTCTAAGTTTTGCATCTCTGTAAGTCCAATATACAAAAGAAAGCCAAACAATAATTAACATAAAAATAATCCCATATAACAGATACTTCCAGATGGGATTAGTTAAAAAAGCCATTATATTATTCACATATTGTAAAATACTATCCATAAATCCTCCATTAAAGCAAAGCTTTAAAGCCCTGGTTTATTTAAAAAAATCGCAAAAAACAGCATCCGCGCAATGTTAACAAAAATTTGTAGATTTCACAAATTCAAGATTAGTTATAGATCCTGTTAGAGATATAATATCATTTTTATTAGCTAAATTTAAAGAATATTTTATTGAATTTTCAATATTATCTATACTTGCTATTGCTACTGGGTATTTTTCATTGTTTTTCCTTACTTTAGACAAGATTTCATTCGTTGCTTTTTCTAACTCTTTTATCGAAAGACTCCTATAGCTATTTGAGCTCGTTAAAATAAGCATATCGGCATTTTTAATAATATACTCAAGCATCTTTTTATAATTTTTATCCTTTAAAACAGAGAATATAATTATTTTTTTATTTTCTGGAAAATAAGTATTTAAGTTTTTTATAAATTTTGATACCCCTTCAGGATTATGCGATGCATCTACTATAAATATTGGTTCCTTTCTTAAAATCTGAAATCTTCCAAATATATTAGTATAATTTAAGCTATCATTTAAATAATCAACCCTTAAATTTCTAGAATAAGTGTTAAGATATAGCTCACTTAATACAACTGCAAGTAAGAGATTCTTTTTTTGGTAATCACCTACAATTGGGAAATAAATATCGTTATACTCAGAAAAAATTCCTTTTAAATCTACGGTAAATCCCTCTAAGCTTTTCTGGCTTATTTTTTTAATAAAGAAATCTTTCCCAAATAAAAATAATTTTGAACCAGTAGTTTCTACTTTTTTAAATAAAATACTATTTACTTTTTTATCCATGCTCATTGAAGCAACAAGTGAATTGTTTTTAATAACTTCAGATTTTTCCTCTGCTATTTTCGAAATTGTTTTACCCAATATTTGTGTATGTTCCAGGCTTACCCCAGTAAGACCAACAACTTTTGCGTTCGCAGCATTGGTTGCATCCCATCTACCTCCCATGCCAGCTTCCAAAACCATTACATCAATTTTTTTATCTTTAACTAATTTAAATAACATGGCTGTAAGAATTTCGAATTGAGTCATTTCTCCATCTAAACCTAATTTGTTGACCTCTAAAATCAAAGGAAAGATATCATTAAACACTTCGGCAAAATCATCTTCACTAACATCTTTACCAGCAATAGATATTCTTTCAGTATAAGAATAAATATGTGGGGAAATATAATAACCTGCTTTTAGGCCGTGCTTATTTAAAATAGACGCTGTTATTTTTGCAGTTGAGGTTTTTCCATTTGTACCAACAATATGGATAAAATCTTTTCCATTTTGGGGATTATCTAATAAATCTAAAATTTTATTTATTCTTACTAAACTTGGTTTTATTCCAAATATTAAGGACTTGTCTAAATAATCACAAGCCTCTTTATAACCAAAATATTTATTATAATAACTCATAATAAAATCACTATTAAGTTCTTTTTATTATAAACATCTGAAACTCCTTGATAGCAATAAAAACAAAACTTTAAGGGTTAGGATACAGTTACTTAAAGAAAACCATCTGAAGGCGAAGCGGGCATGGTTCCTCTTTTAAGAGGAGAGCGAAGCCTTAAAACTTTAAGCAAGCTTTCCCTCAGCTTTAGGAAAAGCTTTGAGTGTTTTCTTAAGTAACTGTATACTAGCTAAATAATTTATCTTTATCACGGAATTTTAGATGCTCTTTTTATGGATTTATTAATTTTATTTAATTCCTCATCTAAAAAATTTAAACGCTCTTTAAATTCTTTTACCTTATTTAACTCTTTTTCAACTACCTTAGCAGGTGCCTTTGATATAAATTCAGGATTATTTATTTTATCCTCAGATTTTTCAAGTTCCAGCTTCACCTTTTTAATTTCTGACCCAATCCTTTTTACCTCAAATCCAAAATCAACTAGCTCCTCAACAGCTACATAAATTTCAATATTATCAACACTACTCTTTATCAAATTATCCTTGTTCTTTGGGGCCTCGTAACTAACTTCTGAAGACTTACAAAAAGTTTTAATGTAATTTTCATTTTCCTTGATGGTACGTAACTTATCAAATCTACGAGTACCAGAACTACCATTACCCACAGAGTTCAAATAAATCTTTATCTTGCTTGAAGGCTTTACGTTCATTTCTGATCTTAATTTCCTTATTGTGCCAACTACTTTAAAAACAAAATCAATATCCTTGCTTTCTTTATTTGAAATAAATTTCTTAGAAGGTCTCGGAAATTCTTGGATCATGATGCTTTCCCCCTCTTTTGGCAAGCACTGCCAGATTGCCTCAGTTAAAAAAGGCATTATAGGATGCAAAATCCTTAAATAATTTTCAAGTACATAATAAAGAACTGCACATGTATATTTTCTTTCTTCTGGACTCCCATTATAAATCTTAATTTTAGCCGCCTCTATGTACCAATCACAAAATTCACTCCAGAAAAAATTATAAACAAGCTTACATGCAAAAGAAAAATTATACTTTTCAATATACTTTTCAAAATTTTTTATAGTTATACTTAACCTATCTAAAATCCATCTATCCCATATATTAAGATTAGTTTTTGATTCTTCTAAATCTATGTCTCTTACTTCAATCCCCTTTATATTCATTAAAACAAATCGTGAGGCATTCCATATTTTATTCGCAAAATTCCTTGAACCCTCTATCTTTTCATTTCCTAACAATAGATTCCTTCCTGGAGTAGTTAAAGAAGCCAAAGTAAATCTTAAAACATCGCATCCATATTTTTCGACTATTTCAGTTGGATCTATCACATTACCCTTCGATTTACTCATTTTTTGGCCTTTTTCATCATTTACAAGAGGATTTATAAAAACTTCTTTAAATGGTTCATCATGCATGAAATAAAGACTCATCATTATCATTCTTGCAACCCAAAAAAATATAATATCATGAGCAGTAATAAGAACATTTGTTGGAAAGAAATAATGAAGCTCAGGAGTATCATCGGGCCAACCTAATGATGCAAATGGCCACAAATCAGAGCTAAACCAGGTATCTAGCACATCCTCATCTTGTATTAAGTTACTAGAATTGCATTTAGTGCACTTCTTTGGTTCGTTCTCAGAAACAATTATTTCATTACAATTTTTACAATACCATACAGGAATCCTATGTCCCCACCAAAGCTGTCTTGATATGCACCAGTCTTTTATGTTTTCCATCCAATTAAAATAAAGTTTTTCCCATTTCTTTGGTATAAATTTTATTCTTCCACTTTTCACAGCTTCTATTGCCGGACCAGCGAGTTTTTTCATCGATACATACCATTGAAGTGAGATTCGTGGTTCTATAGTTGTAGAACATCTTGAACAAAAACCAATAGAAGATTTATGGTCTTTTTTACCCAGTAAATAGCCTTTTTCTTTTAGTTCCTCAAGAAGCTTTTTTCTTGCTTCAAATCTATCAAGACCTGCATATTTGCCAGCATTTTTATTTAAAGTGGCATCTGGATTCATTATATTTATCTTAGCTAAATTATGTCTTTTGCCGATTTCAAAATCATTCGGATCATGAGCAGGAGTAACTTTTACAGCTCCTGTCCCAAACTTTATATCCGCATGCTCATCAGCAATAATAGGAATCTTGCGCTCCGCAATCGGTAGCAAAACAAACCTTCCAATCAAATTCTTATATCTTTCATCATTAGGATTAACTGCAACCGCAGAATCACCAAACATAGTTTCTGGTCTTGTTGTTGAAACTACTATAAACTCATCTTCACTTATTCTTTCAGTTTTATCATCAACTAAGGGATATTTTATTTCCCAAAGACTCCCACGTTTCTCATGATGTTCAACCTCAATATCTGAAATCGCTGTTCCGCATCTTGGACACCAGTTAACTATGTAATTACCTTGATATATAAGCCCATTTTTATATAAAGTTACAAATTCTTTATTTACAGCTCTTACATAATTTTCATCAAATGTAAATCTTTCCCTATCCCAATCACAGCTACAACCTAAAATTTTTAACTGCTCAATTATTCTACTGCCATGTTGTTCTTTCCACTCCCAAACTTTTTCAATAAATTTCTCTCTTCCAAGTTCATATCTGCTAATCCCTTGTTTCTCAAGTTCTCTTTCTACCACATTCTGGGTGGCAATCCCAGCATGATCAGTACCTGGAATCCACGCACAGTTAAAACCTTTCATTCTTTTATATCTTATAACTATATCCTGGAGAGAATTATTTAAGGCATGCCCCATATGTAAATATCCAGTAATGTTGGGCGGGGGAATTACTATACAAAAAGGAGACTTATCAAGACCTGTTATTCCATGAAAATATTTCTTTTTAAGCCAAAAATCATATATTTCTCTTTCAAAACTTGAAGGGTTATAGCTACCTGTTATTTCTTTAATCATAACTATATAATCACAAATTACATCCGCTCATAATTAAAAATAATTTAAAACAATCGAAATCTTAATTAAGCAAGCTTTTCTTCTTCATGAGCATACCTGTCTGAATCATTTTCTGGAGAGATATTTTCGATTCTATTTAAAACTACATCCCTTGTAACTACAAAATTCTTTATATTTTGTTTTGAAGGTATTTCATACATTATGTCAAGCATAACTTCTTCAAGAATCGATCTCAAACCTCTAGCACCTGTTCCTCTTTTTATAGCAAGATTAGCTATGGCTTCAATAGCATCGTCGGTAAAAACTAACTCAACCTTATCAAGTGCAAACATCTTCTTATACTGCTTAATTAAAGAACTCTTAGGTTCGGTAAGAATTTTCATAAGATCATTTTCATTTAAGCTTTTTAACGTAGAGATCACAGGAAGTCTTCCTACAAACTCTGGTATCATTCCATACTTTAAAAGATCCTCTGGCATAACTTGAGGCAAAAGCATATCTACCCTTTCCACCTTCTTAGGAACTTTATTGGAAATGAAACCAACACTCCTTTTATTTATTCTTCTCTCAATTATATCCTCAAGACCACCAAAAGCACCGCCACAAATAAAAAGAATGTTTGTAGTATCAACTTGAATAAACTCTTGATGAGGATGTTTCCTTCCGCCTTGAGGTGGCACATTTGCAGTTGTGCCTTCAAGTATTTTAAGAAGAGCTTGCTGAACTCCTTCTCCAGAAACATCTCTTGTAATTGAAGGATTTTCTGATTTTCTTGAGATTTTATCAATTTCATCTATATAAACTATCCCAGACTCAGCTCTTTTTACATCATAATCAGAAGCTTGAATAAGTTTTAAAAGTATATTCTCAACATCTTCGCCAACATATCCTGCCTCAGTGAGAGTTGTGGCATCAGCCATGCAAAAAGGTACATCCAATATTCTGGCTAAAGTTTGCGCTAATAAAGTTTTACCAGAACCTGTAGGCCCTATAAGAAGAATATTACTTTTTTGAATCTCTATATCATCTTTAGCAAGTTTATTTTCATATTTTATCCTCTTATAATGATTATACACCGCAACAGATAAAACTTTTTTTGCTTTTTTTTGCCCAATAACATAATTATTTAATATATTATATATTTCGTTAGGCTTTGGTAAATTCTCAAAATCTATATTTATGCAATTATCTTTTTTCGACTCTTCATGTATGATTTCATTACATAAATCCACACATTCATCACAAATATAAACACCTGGTCCCGCTACTAACTTTTTAACCTGTTTCTGCGATTTTCCACAAAAAGAACACTTTAAAAATTCGTCTTTTTCTTCTTGTTCTGTTGCCAAAATAAATTACTCCTTTTAAAAATTTATTTCTTATAAATTATTTCATCAACTATACCATATTCCTTAGCTTCTTGAGCATTTAAAATAAAATCCCTCTCTGTATCTTTCGCAACTTTTTTTATATCCTGCCCTGTATGTTTAGCTATAATATTATTAAGAGAATCTCTCAGTCTAATCATTTCTTTTGTATGAATTTCAACATCAATAGCAGTTCCTTCTATCCCACCTGACGGTTGATGAAGAAGAACCCTTGCATTAGGCAGAATAAACCTTTTACCCTTTTCCCCTGCAAGTAGAAGGACTGCTGCAGCACTAGCAGCTTGTCCTATACATATAGTTGAAACTCTTGATTTGATAAATTGCATCGTATCATAAATAGCCAAAGCAGCAGTGATAACTCCTCCAGGACTATTTATATATAATTGTATATCTTTTTCTGGATCCTCTGCTTCAAGATGAATTAATTGAGCCATTACAACATTTGCAACATTATCATCAATAGCTGTTCCAAGAAAAATAATTCTCTCTTTTAGAAGTCTTGAATAGATATCAAATGACCTTTCGCCCCTATTTGTTTGTTCAATAACCATAGGGATAAGATATTCATTCTTTAAAGATTTCATATATATTAATCACCACTTTAAATTTAATATACCATTATAAATTTATAGGCTACTAGCCTTTTTTATCTTTACTTTTATCTATATCCTTAATCTCATCTTTTTGTGATTCTTTTTCTTCAATTTCACTATGAGCAGTTTCTTCTTCTGCTTTTTTCTTAATATCTTCCAAACTTAGCTCTTTAATTTTCGCATTATCTATTAAAAAATCAATTAATTTCTTCCTACGAACAGAACTTTTAACATTTTTAATACCCTGGGGCGTATCTAAATATTCTTTAAGTTTATTTTTATCTTCAACCTTTTTTAAATTATTAATGAGGTCTTCTTTTTCTGCTTTAATCTCATCATCGGTCGGTTCAATCTTATTATTTAATTCTTTTTCTAGAGTGTTAAAAATTATATACTCTTTAATATTAATTAAAGCTTCCTTTTTAATATTTTCCTCAAATGTTTCCTCGGTAATATTGAAATAGTTAAGATACTGCTCCTTTGTAATTTTCTGACTGTTAAGTTCCTCCTCAAAATTATTTTTCAGACTTTTAATCTCATTCTCTATCATGATATCAGGAATATCTATTTTTGAATTTTTAACTAAAGAATCAACTATGTCTGATAAAATTTTATCTCGTCTCAAATTTTTCTTCTGCTGCTCTAAATTAGTTCTAATAAATTGTCTCAATGAATCTATATTTTCAAAATCACCTATATCTTTCAAAAATTCAGAATTAAGCTCAGGAACAACCTTTCTTTTTATTTCTTTAATATTTATATTGAACTTGGCATCTTTTCCTGCTATATCTTTGTCTGTAGCCTCTTCAGGTATTTTTACATTAACTTTAACTTCTTCGCCTTTTTTACGGCCTTCAAGTGCGTTTTCTATTTCTTTAAAAAGAGTACCAGCCCCGATCTCTAAAACGTAATCTTTGGAACTACCACCCTCAAATTCAATACCATTTATTGTCCCAACAAAATCAATTGTCATGATATCCCCTTTTTTTGAAACATCAGTTTCGCCAATAGGTTCAAGCGCAGCAAATTTATCTCTTAAATTTTCAATTTGTTTATCAACTTCTTCATCAGTTACCTCAACAGGAAAACCTTCTACTTCAATACCTACATAATCAGAAAGTTCTGCCTCTGGTTCAACTTCAACAGTTATTAAAAAATTCAATGGTTTATTTTGGACAATTTCACCATCAATATCAACTTTAGGATAATCAATAGGCTTTAAATCAATATCTTCAATTATTTCGGGATATAAATTAGAAATTGCTATGTTAGCGGCTTCTGATAAAACATAATCTTTACCATAATTTAAATCGATTATCTCATAAGGTATTTTGCCTTTCCTAAAACCTGGGATTTTTGCTTTCTCTGAAATATTTTTATAAGCTTTATTTAATGATTTATTAAAATATCCATCAGAAACCTCTACTTTAAGTGCTACTTTATTTTTTTCTAACCTATCCTGACTTTTTATACTATAACTCAATTTAAAACTCCTCCCCAAAAGTAAACATTAATTAAAAATAATTATCTTTTAAAGATACAAAACAATAAAATATACAAATACACCAAAAAATTAAACAACTAATTATAATTAAATTTACTTAAAATTACAAATAACTAATCCAAGCACATTGTTATCAAACATAGCCTTATTTAAGTAATTTTTTAGGAAAGGTTTTCTAATGCTAAAGAAAAAAATAGTTGAAAATAGAAAAGTAAAACTTGTTAAAACCTTAAAAATTGATCATTTTAAAATAATAAGAATAACTTTATCAAACTACCTACATAGGTTCAGCATGGATAGTAAGCTCTTCAATATTTTTTA
>Ga0255342_1003968_pt1 | contig 15665 bp, 26 predicted proteins | sample wastewater_treat_3_FD_192416 | JGI IMG/M metagenome (GOLD analysis project Ga0255342, IMG submission 192416) | Wastewater microbial communities from Lulu Island WWTP, Vancouver, Canada - plant14 | ecosystem: Engineered > WWTP > Wastewater > Unclassified | place: Canada: Vancouver, British...
TTTATTGAAGGTAACTTCATTAAACTTTTTATACATATTATAGGGGGGATCAATAATAAGAAGATCAATTGATTTTTCGGGCAGGAATTGAATACATTCAAGTGCATCCTGACAGATCACTTTCCCCTTTATAGCATCTAACATACATTGCTTATTTAAATTGATAAATTTTGTTTTTTGTTTTTGTAATTCTTTCTCTGATATAACAAGAGTTTTATTTCTTAATGCCTTTTTTTTCATAACTTTTCTTTTATATAAAATAAAATAATAAATTTAATTTTTTTAAATTATTTTTTTCCTATTAAATATTTTTTATATTTCTTTTTATAAGCAGAAAGTTCTCTTTCGAGTTTATGTGCAATAGTTTGTTGTTTATTTGCATAAGCAGACATAATTTTGTTTTTATAATCATTAATTTTAGCAAATGCCTCATTTTGAATCTCGGAAAAAATTCTGTTACTTTCTTTAGGAGCCTTTTCTTTTGCAACAATTTTAGTTGGTTCTAATGTGCCTTTTAATTCTGGACATTCAACTCCTCTATGATATACATTACCATCTTGATCAACAAATTCTTTCATAAATTTCCAACCTCGTGGCTTTCGTACCCGTGGAGTATTAACCGACTTTTCTTGTTTGGTTTTTCCTTGATTTGACAAAAACTCTATTACAAATGGATCCCTCATATCTAAACATAAAGAACATTTAAACCATTTAACATTTTCGTCTACAATTTCTTTAGTTTTATGACATAAGCAACAGGTTATTTCCTTCTTTCCATTATTGATATGTTCATTTTCTTTTGCTTTCATGAAAATCTCCTAAATTTTTATATTATTATAACCTTATTTTGTAAAAATTTTAGAATATTTATAATTGATAAAACCCAATAAATTTTATGTTAATGAAATCTAAAAATATAAGTATCTATGTTATTTTATTGTGTTCCAAATCCCGTGCCCTTTAGATAAATATTATAAAGATATTTTAGTAAATCATCTTTTGTTTTTTGCATACCTAAATGATAATTTACCTTTGAAATATATTTATCACTAACTGAAAGATTATTACTTTTAATAACATTTTTTATTTTTTCTATTAGTTGTTTTCTTGCCTAGGGTACATCTTTTGCATTAACAACAATCTACTAAAGCTCTTTTATTCCCTTTTCTTTTTTTAACCATGATGCAAATGTTTTATCAAATTGTGAATAATCTTTGTTATTATCACTTTGTTGTTTTAAAATATCAGCTAATTTAATTTTACTCATATTTACATCTCCTATATAAAATAATTATTAAAAAAGTAAGTTAATTTTAACATATTTCAAAACAAATAAATGGTAATATTTGTACTGTAATTCCATTCTAAGTTGTTTCTATAATTTCTGCATCATAAGTAAAATTAAAAATTATGATATTTTTTTTATTTATTAATAATAATTCATCAATTTTTTTATTAATATTTAATAATAAATGTAAAGACATTGATTCCTTTTGTAATGTTGTAAATGTTATATTAAATTTAGCTTCTAATAATTTACAAACAAAACTTAAATATCTTTCTTTACATTCATCACTAATAAAATTTTTAATATCTTGATATGGAATTGTTGTTTTTTCAAGAAATTTTTTCTTTGCTTCTTTAATTCTTAATTCAATCTATTCATTTAATGTTCTTTTTGTAATTTTAAATGTTGATATAATTTCATGATAATTATTATTTTGAAAAAATTCCATTTCAACATTATAACCTAATTGATAATATTTATTTTTTATTTATAATTGCTCTTTTACAGGCTTTACAACGATAATGTATTTCATATATATCATCACCTTCTATTGTTAGACCCTATTTATAAGGTATTTTAGCATTAAAAGCTGGACAAATGCTATATCCATAAATTTTACCCATAAAATTATAATATTGTAATAAACATCCACCACATGTTTCTTCATCAAAATCAAATATTTCATATTTTAAATATCGTTTACCATTTTCATAAAACTATGATTGTATACATTTAGAGCAACGACATATCTATTTATTTTCAACTATTAATTCATTTCCATTATCAAATAATATACAATATGGACCTTCATTTTCCTACTATGGAAATATACATCTCCATTTACATTTTTTACAATATTTTTCTGTTGGAGATTTTTGAAATTTAATTTTAATTAATTGTGTCATTATTTTTTGCATATTTCTTTACTTACCTCTTGCGTGTGTTTTTTTATAAAAAACTATTTTCCATTTTTTTTGAGGAATATCATGTAATTCTTGATCATCATAATACTGTAACAATTCTCCATTATTTGTTAAAAATAAATCACTATATTCTTCCTAGGTTGCTTCTTTACCTGTTTCATCATATAATTTAAATTTTATTAACATTTTTTCTTCCATATAATTATTTAAAATATTATTATTATTATTTTTAATATAAATTAATGCTTCTTTAAAAGATTTAATAATATAAATATCTTCTGGCGAAGCAGTTATGGGTGGTTCTAATTCATTGTCAATCCATTTAATCCATTCATCAATTGTGGCATTGCCAAATTTAAGTTCTTTCATTTTTTTCTCCTTTTTTATTTTGATATTACTTACTTATTTATTTTTTAAAACTATTCAAAAAATAATCACTTAATAAAATTCCTATATAAATACAAGCAACCATTATTATCATAATTCGACAACACCATCTATCTATTCTTAATGCACCAAAAAATAAAGCTATATATCCACATAATATACCAATTCCACAAAATACTTCAGATAATATATTTCTTATTTTCATTTGCTTTTTAATCCTTTAATGTTTTTTTTATAATTTTTTCATTTTATTCTATCTAAGTTCTTTGTACCTTTTCTTAAATATAAATTAACCCATAAATATTTAGATAATATAATTCTGTTTTAATAACAATTAAAAAATTTTTTCTGCTTTTTGAAATTTTTTTATCTAGATGTCAATTATAATTTTATCTAATTCATCATTAAATTTAATTTGAATAATATCAAATAATTCATTATATTTTATAGAAATAATTGACTTAATATATTCTCATAATAGATAAGAAATTTATTTTTATTCTTCTATTTTATCTTTTGTTTTAAATAAGATAAACTACAATTTATTCTGACTTTTATTTTTGTATTATATCCTAAAAATTAATATCACCCTTAGAAATTATATGACATATATGTAATTCAAACTACTTAAATGGATCATTATCTTTAAATTGTGATGCAAAAACAATATTTGTATATAATCTATTTTTAAACTATTGTCCATCTATATCATCAAGAAATGTTATAAAAAAATACATTCTCTAATTTGTTTTACTTTGTAAAAATGGAAAAATTAATTGTTGTACTTCTCTTTGTGATTCTTGCTAATATATTTTACACATATTTAATGCCAATCCAAGTAATGCATCTCTTATATCAGAAATATATTCAGGATTTTGAATATTATCACCTAATGCTAAGCTTTCAATTTTCATATTTATTATCCTTATTTTTATTTAAAAAATAACTTAATATTTAAATTTTATATTATTATAATTTTATTTTTTATTTTTCTATAATTTAATAATTTCCCCATCACAAATTAAACATTTTTTTGGTCTATCATCATATTCTTTTCTAAAATCATCCCATCCAGAATAATAATTTCCACAATTGTTACATTTTGCAAATTGTCCATATATATGAGTATTATTTAAGTTATAATCTGGCAATTGTAATATTGTATATCTATAATTTTTATTATTACTTACTAACCATTCTCGTAGAGGATGTTTATCAAAACACGCGGGATATCCATCGTATATTTGTTGTATTTTTACTATATTATCCCAAATTTCTTTGTTCATATAACAAATAACATTAATCATTATTTACCTCTTTTAAAAATTATAATTATTTTTTTTCTATATGTTCTTTCTACCAAGAAAATTTTTCATCAATATTTAACAGTTTCTAAGCTTTATTAATTTCAAAATTTGCCTAAATTAAAGCTTGTCTACATATCATTATACCTCTTCCTGTTTTTTTTCTTAACTATAAAGTTAATTGTTTTAATAAATTTTGATGCTAAATATTATTATAGTCATATTTAAACATTATTAACCTCTTAAAATATTTTATTTTTTTACTTGATTATCTACCATTCTGATTCATATTCTTCTTTTGTTATTATTTGTTCATTAATATGATTTATTTGATTATCACAATTTACAAACTTTGCAAATCCAGGATATAAATCAGGTTCTTTTATTGTAAAAAATCTTTGTGATTTTATATTTTTAACTAAAATACATTCTCCCTTAATTAGTTTAATAAATATATCAAAATATTTCATAAATAAAATTCCTTTAATTTTTATAACATAAATTTTTATACCGTTAAAAATAAAAGTGAACAGATAACTTGCAAGCCCCAATCCTATCTTTGCAAGACCCTTTAATTTTCATTTCAATCTATCTTTTCAATCGCATTAGAGAAAGATCAACCTATTAACACTGCAATTCTCCACTTAATGAAGACCATTTTTCCAATGAAATATTAGATTGCCAGTGAAGACGTCTTTATATTCCCTCTTTCTTCACTTTATCTATTCACAAAAATGTCCATCGATCTTCCATCCACTAGATTCTTGTGGCACAGATAATGAGGGGATTTGATGTTAATCATTATCCGACTGTTTTAATTATCATATAATATTTTATATACATGGGAACATCCAAAATGTGGATATCTTTTGGAGGAGCAATTATTATCCCAATAATGTTCTGGTTAGCTCAAACCAGTAAAATCCTAAGTGCTATTGCTACTTTGACCAATGGCAAATAAACATTGAAAATCATTTCACTTAGTTCAGCTAAATAATTAAATTACACTTTGTAATGGATTTCGATCCCATCTATTGTTTCCCCTAATTTATGAAAACAAAGAATAATCAATTATTTCTTAGGCATTATTTGTTTTACTAATTAATATTATTATAACTTATTATTTTAACTTTTTTAGGTTATTTATTGTTATAATATGTAAAATAAAAATTATTAATACGATTTAACATAGTAGATTTTACAATAGTTAATGCCAAAATACAAATTTCTTCATAATTTAATTTTGAAAGATTTTGTGGAAGAGTTAATGGTTTATTTTGCAAACGACCCATTGCAATATCTCTACCAATTTTTTTATTAAATCTTTCTTTAGGATTACAAATACTAATACCCATTTGATTATTAGTATGAGCAATAGTAATTATTCTTTTTTTTGTAGAATTTATTCCACAATATAACACAACACGTTTGAACTTAATAGTGTTCATAATATAACTCCTTATTTGTAATAGTGTTAATTTTATCATTAAATTATTGTTTATCAATAAAATAATAATTTATTTCTTAATTAATTTATTATTTATTATAATATTAAATTAATTTATCCTATGTAGAATATTTTATTACTAAAAATGTTACTTATTTATATAACAAATAATTTAATTTAAGATTATTCAACTAATCTTGCTATAATATACAATTTATATAAGATTCTGTTTTATATATTATATATTTTTCTTAAAAATATATATAGAATGTATGCAATCCTTATTTTTTGTTTTGATATAAATTCCATTATTATATAAAAATTAGCTATTATTCACCAAATTTAGTTCCATCAGCGGGACAATATTTTTGACCATATTTTTGTTTTCTACCACAAGTAGAACAATATATAACATTATTTTCTTTATGAATCTAATCATTTGTAAAATATAAATAAATAATATACTAATTAAGTAATTTACCTCTTTTAAAATTAGAACATTTTTCAAATTTTTGATTAGAATATTCGCCTTTTTCAATAATTCCAATTTCTTCTTTAGTATTCTAAAAATTTTCTTTACTTAATTTCTAATCAGAATATTCAATAAAATTTAAAATTTCTTCATTACAAATAGATGTTGGTTGTAATAATTCTAAAATACAATAATTATTAAATAATAATTTAGATTTTTTCTAAATACAATAATTAATTACAAATATATTTGGAGCAGAATTACTATTATATGTATATACATAATTATCTGGATAATCTAGAGTTTGTAATGTTAATATAGGTCTTATAATTGTTGTATTTTTTTTAACATATATATTCTAGGCAGTATAAACTTTTGCAGTTATAGTAGCTAATTCAACTTTATTCTCAATAAAATTTTTTAGATTAATTGGTAATTTATATATATTAAATTTAAACTTAAAATTATTTGAAATATATCTTTCTAAAAATAATTTTTCTTTTGGTTCTAAAACAATTGCTTCTTTTTCGCTTTTTCCATTAATAATTAATTCAACTATTACAGGAATTTCTCGATAATTTTTTAAATATATCTAAAACTCTTGTTCATTTTCTAAATATACATAATCTTCTATCTTTTGCTAATTATATATAGTATAAAAAGCCTATAATATATTTTTATTTATTGCAATTGCCATTTTAAACATTTCTTTAGATAAAATTTTTGCCATTTATATTACCTCTTTATGTAAAAAAAATTTTATTTTTTATAAATATTAAATTTTTAAAATTTTATATATCTAAGGTTACTTTATTTTCAAATGGAATAAAAACATTAGCATCTATACTATAAACTCTATGTTTGGTAATTTTTTCAATTTCTTTATTTATAATTTTTTGTACTTTTGTTTTAATAACATCCTAATTATAAACAATTTTTATGTCATCTCCATTTTTATATAATTCTACCTAAATATCAAGTGGTATATGAAATTTAACTAGTGGTTTCTACATACTTTCATTAATCATGTGTTTTAATTTTAATGTTTTTTGTTTTTCATTCATATTTAATAATTTCCTTTTGAATTTATCCAAAAATTTTTATCCTTTATGTTAGTACAACTTGAAAGTATCCCAGCCATATTTTCATCAATTATTGTTTCATGCAAAAATATACCTTCTAAATCTTCTATAGATATTCCTGTTATTTGAGAAAATTCTAATAATCCAATATGATTTTCATCTAAATAAAATTTTAAAGCTTTTGCTTTATCTCGTTTCATTATATTATTCTCCTAAAATAATAATTAATATTAATTAGGTTAAATAATATGCTAAATATAAAATATATTTTAAAAGAAAATTATCAAATTATATATATATTTTATTGTTTTTTTTAATATCTTCTTTATTAAAAATTTTTTTTATAAAATTTTCGGTAATTTTATATTCTTCTACCAATTCTTGAAAAGATAATAAAATATCCATAACTATTATTTCATCTTTAGTAATTGTTAAAACAGACAAAGTATTATTTAAATATTTTTCATGTAATTTCCAAAAATTAATTGAAAATTTATAACTAGTTATTATACCTTGATGAACAGAAAAAAGAAATAACGATAATAAACTTTTTAATTGATATAATTCTTTTATTTCTTCTTCAACATTTATTTTTTTTGCTGATAATTTATTATAATCTAATATTTTTTGTTTTTGTAAACAAGATTTAATTTTTTTTGTATATTTCATATTTATCTTTTTCCAAAATATATTTTATATAAATTAAATATTGTTAATATAAAAATAATATATTTATAAAAATGTTAAACCAAGTTCTTCTATATGTAATTTTATATATTCATTTACTATTGAATTATTAGGTATTTCATTTTTTAAATCATTATAAGCCCATTTATTATCTTCATAAAAAGCAATAGGTATATTAAGCTTTTTTTGTTGAGCAATTAAATAAAATTTTTTTATAACAAAATAAGAATGTGTTACTATAAAAAATTGCATTCCTAATTCAGCTAAATCACTAATTATTTCCAAAAATAAGGAAATTATAGGAGGATATAAAGCTGCTTCTGGTTCATCAATAAAAACTATTGATTGATGATTTAGATATCCATTTTTTAATAACATGTTAAATATTCCTAATTTTTTTACACTTTCGGCTGTTACACTAATAGGATACTTGATATTTTTTACTTTATATTCCCACATTTGAGAATTATTATTAAATTCTATTTTTCCACCTATCATTTTTTCAAATTTTGTTATTACTTTTTTAATAACTGGATGTATTTTTTCTTCTTTTATTTCGGGAGCATTTAGGGCTTTAACTAAATCTATATAAGTACTATCAAAACCAAAGGTTCTATATCTTTCATAATCCCCAATAATATTTTGATAAATAGATAAAACCTCTTTGGCGGGTAAAAAAATAGAATTACTTTTTTGAGGATCTATATAATTTTCAAGAGATAATATTTTTTTAGTAGTATCTTTACCAAAAACATAATTAAAACATTTATTTTCAATTGAAATTTCAAAATAAAGTGGACTAGGTTGACTTTTTGTAACAATATTTCCTAATTTAGGCACTTGAAAAGTCCAATATAAATTATTTGCTAAAATTTCTCCTAAACATCTATTATCATTACCCCTTTTATAAGATTCTAAGGATTTAACAGCGGTATAAAGTGATTTCATTAAGAATGTTTTACCAGAACAATTTTCGCCAAAAATAACGTTAATTTTTCCCAAATCTTTCCATTTAATATTAGTCAATGGCCCAAAATTTTGAATCACCACCGATTTTATCATTATATACCTCCTTATATATGACAATCAAATAAATAAATCATAGTATCATCAGAAACAGAATTAAAGGTATCCCAAAATTTTTTTGCATAAATTTGAGGATCTTGTTCATTGTTTGAAATTCCAAACCATCCCATTTCGCCCTTACCATACCATTCTCCATTTATTACAAATGCGTAAGGAACCATAAAATTTAAAGAAACATCTGAAAGATATTGTTCAAGAGTTTTTTCCCAATATTTTTCAATAGGATCTGTATTCCAAAAGAAATAACCTTCTTTATCTAATTCGTTCATATATGTTTCTGTTTCATTATATAATTTTTTAGCTTCATCCATTGTAATAATATTATTATCTACAAGGAGTTTATAATGATTCCAAGATTTAGGAATAGGAGCAATACCATTTTTTGTATTAATTTCAACCCATTTATTAATAATACCAACGATTTTATTGTATTCTTCTTCGCATTCACTTAAATAATCAGCTTTCATTCCCTCTATGTCGATATTACTTTTTTTCATAGCATCTCCATAACCTTCTTTAACTTCATTACCATATATTCCTGTTTCACCTATTATCATTTTAGAAGGATCTTTTGCTTTAAAATAACCGCCCCAACGACCTCCTAAAACATACCAATCATATTTAGGATTTTTACATCCCGCTAAATTTTCATTATATGGAGCTAATTGGGCAATTGCATCTTTACCAAAAACTATTACTGTAAAATGTGACATATATTATTTTCTCCTCATTTATTAAGTTTAATATATCTTATTTGAGATATCCTATTTGATAACTTAATTCTCTTATAATTTCATCGGGTCTTAAATTTTCACGTCTATTTAATAAAGGATTTTTAAAAACATGTAAAATTGTACAATAGGGATAACCATTTTTATTTGAAAATTTATCAAAAATAGGAATACTTACTTCATGATTTTTTCTTTTAGAAAAAACAATATCTTCAAGATTATCTCCTTGTGTTAAATTATCAAATATTTCATTTGCATATATTTCTGTGTTTTTTTCTAATTTTTCAAAAAGAGAATGAATTTTAGTGCTTAATTCCTCTACTTTTACTTTATCATTAACTTCCATAGCTTCATCTCTTTCTTTACAAAGAGCATATATTTCTTCTTTGATAGGAAGAAGCATTTTTTTTATTCTTTCTACTCTATCTATAATTTTCATTTATTTTTTCCTCAAACAAAAGATAATAAATAACGTAATTTTAATTTGATCGAAATTGATTTATGTATTTCAAATACATTATTCAAACAATTATCAAAATTATGTAATACTTCATAACTTTCTATATTATTGGATATTGTTTTATTAAATAATATGGGAACACTTATATTGTTATCTTTTATTATAGAATCTACAATCCCAGTTAAATCATCTCCAATTTCAAAATTTTTACATATCTTATATACATAAAAATTTACATAATCTATCAATTCAGACACTAAATGTGATGCTTCTTCATTTAATTGATTATAGCTTTTAATATTATTTTTGTTAAAAGCTTCATCTTTATTTTGACATAGAGAATTAATTTTTTCTTTTAATTGTGCTAATTTTAAATTAGCCTTTTCTACTTCATTAAAAATTTTTTTCATTTTTTTGTAACCCCTTATTTATATTCTTTAATTTTTAAATAAACATTATTATTACTAATATTATGACAAACTAATATATAGGGTTTTCCTTTATCTTTTTCTGAATATATACTTAAATTAGTTAATGAATAGTGAATATTTATTTTGTTATTAACTAATTCATCTAAAAAAGAAAGGATTTATATCAATCCCAAAACATCCAGCACAAAAATTTGCTATTTGTTTAGAGGTTTTCTTAAAATATTCATATATTTGTTGTGATTCCAATTAAAATAATTAATTTTTTTATTTATTGTTTTTATTTTAGAATTAGCTTCATTTATAGTAATGAGTTCAGAATAAGAACTATAGATTGGTGAATATTCTAATATTCCTTCATCGTTAACAAAAATATTTTCATCATCAAAAGAATCTTCATTTTCAAATAACTCATTTTTCAAAAATAATCTTTTCATTTTTATAGCCTCATACTATTTTATATATTATTATTATAACCTCTTTTTTAAGAAATTATATTATATTTTAATGCATTTTTGTTATTTAAAGTTTTAGAAAAATTTTCAATTGATTTATTAAATTCTTTTTCCCGAATAAGATTTATTTTATCTATAATTTTGATATTTGTAGATTTAATATTCTAAATTTTAACCTTTTGGGATTTTTCAACATATACATAATGTCCAATACAAGTACCAAATGTTTTTCTATCATAATCATAATATATTGAAAGAAATGGTTTACCCTCCATTTCCTTTTTAAAGGTTGGAAGTGTATCAAATGTTTCAGTTTTTGTTATATAATGAACAGGAATGACACCCTTAAGGGTTTTTCTTAGTCCATTAACAGGATTAATATATAATTTAAATGCAGCATTACAATATGCTATAATATCCTCTCGCATAAAATGAGTTAAATCAAAATATTCTTGACTTTTTGTATCATAACCTTCCAATACTTCATTCCAATCAATAGGATAAAATATACCTGCATCTTTTAAAATTAATTCCGCTTCATGTGTTGTGACATTTATAGCTTCTGTAGCATCTGTGGCTTTGAAAGCCAAAATCCCATCAACAATTTTAAAATAATCTTCATTTAATGTGGGATCACTATAAAATATTTTATTTTTTTCCATTTATAACTCCAATTATAATTATTAAAAATAACCAATAGATACTATTACATCTTCTGAAGTTTTTAAAATCTTTACATATGGAGTTTTAACATCTTCTTTAAATGAACTAATAATAGGTGTTAATGCATTGTTAACATAATATATTGGTAATAAATCATTTATTTTTCTTAATGCTTCTTTAGGATATTTATTATTTTTTATAAAAAGTTTAAGTTCATCTGGTTTCATACGATAAAGATCATACAAATCTTGACTTTCTTTATTAAATCCATCTAATATTTCCCATTGAGGAGTATAAAATAGATAACCATGTTTTTTAATAATTGCTCTTGCTTCTTCTGAAGTAAGATATTTTTTTGATAAGGGATCCATTAATATTCCATCATTAGAAACAGTTACTCCAAAATAATCTTTTATTACATTAAAATAAAATTTAACCTGGTATTTTTGTGATATACCAGCAAGCATAGTAAGGTTAAATAATTTATCTCCGGCAAAAACCTGACTTAAATAAGAAAGTGAAACACCCGCAGCTTTAGCAAGCTCTTTTTTGCTAATTCCTTGCTTCTTAATAAAATCTTCAATTTCAAAACTTATTGCCATACTTATGGCAATTGCTTCATATTTACGAAGATTACCACTAATAGATTGTTTTATTTTTTTATGATTATATTTTGAGTTCATTTTTTGTTTTTTCCCAAATGATAATTTAAAAATTATTTTACAAAACCGGGAACTGAAATTATTTGTCCATTTTCATTTCTTATTGTATCTGAATGATTAGTAGCTGGTGCTACTAAATCTGTTCTTCTTATTTTTTTACCAGCTTCTAAAACTATATTTGATACTATATATATAATTCCATCAGTTGGATCTGGTAAATTTTCTAATTTTCCATAAATAATAGAATAAATTGGTATATTATTTATTATATTATCTATAACTGTTGTAGTAGATACTTTAGCTACTTTTCCAATTGATGGAAAATTTATCCCATTATTTAAAGTAATTGTATGCGGAGTTAAATTTATAAATTTTATCATATTATATTCTCTTAGTTTTCAAATAAATTCCATATAGTTTCTTCTGAAATTAAAATTTCTCCAATAGGAGAAATTATATTAGCTCCTATTAAACCAATAATCATTGTTTTAAGAGAATTTGGAAGCTCATTTAACATATTTGCTTCTACTAAATGAGCAATTGCTTCTAAATATATAACTGGAGTATCTGCTTTTTTAATTTCTTTAACAATTAATAATGCTTCATTATCATTCATTTTATTTTCTCCTATTATAACCTTTGTATATTTATTATAACCTCAATTTTGAAAAATTATAAAACTAATTAATAAAAAACATTTAAATTATTATTTATATTTCAAAAAATTTTAACATATTATCTTGTCAATTAATTAATTGAGAAAAAATAATTTTTCTTTATATAATGAATAGTATTTTTTATTAAATTTTAAATATTTTTTCTATAATATTATTATTTTTTTTCTTTTTCTATTTCATTTTGAATTTTTTCATAAGCAAGTTTTTCTATCATAAATAATTCATAAGCTACAGTTAACCAATTATGAGATAAAATCCATTCACTTATAAGCAAAAGAGCTTTAAGATCTTTATCGTCTTCATAAATATAGGAATTTTCACTATTTGTATACTTTCCGTTAAATGATATTCTAACTTTTGAAAAATCAAAATTTTCTTGTATCAAAGGACAATATCCCTCAAACCCAATATAACAATTTGCAAATTTCGATTCAATATAAAAATAATGATAATAAATAGTAACCTTTATATTGTTATCAATAAATGTTTTCAAAGAAGAACATTTTTTATAATCTTCTTGCATTTTTAAGAATTCTTTTTCAAAATGAAAATTATTTGAAATATTTTCTTTTTGCATAATAAATCCCCTTTTGCTAAAATTAATTTAAATTTATTTCTTATCATTATAAGAATTATAAACATAATGCCTAATAAAAACATTTACTTTATTACTTTTTTTATCGTAAAAAATAAACAAATATGGTTTATTTTTACGTTTTTTATCATTAGTAGTTATTTATTTATCAGAATAATTAAGTTCAGAACTATAATATATAAAAAGAATTCCACTTAACATATTAAATAAAATAGGAAGAGGATTTATTCCATTCTTAAAAGAATTAGAAAGTCAGATTTTTACTTCATAAGATAGAATTCCTATAATATCAAAAAATTCTTATTCAATAAAATTATATCTCTGTAAATTTTTATAATCAACTTTTTTAATAAAGTATTATTAGAAGAAATGAACTCAATAAATCCATTATTATAATGAAATGCTAAAACACCATTAACAGTAAAAATGTATTCATCTAGATCATTTTTTGTATTCAAATAAATTTTTTCTTGTTTCCTTTTATAACTCTTTTATTTAATTATTTCAATAATATTCTGAAGAATCATAGTAATCTTTTTCTAAAAACTCAATCGTCCCCCACTCTATAAAAGCTCCAATTAAATCCAAAACAACCATTTCTTCTTCAGAAATATTATCTTTTGTAAGTTTACCATTATCATATTTATTACATATTTTAAAATATATTTCTGAAAAATCTTCAAAAATTACAACCCCTTTACTTTTTACATAAAGTAGAAAAAAAATATTTTCTATATATTTGTCTATTACATTAATTGCTTCATCAATATTAATTCCACAAATATCTAATTTTTTTATATCTATCACTTTATGATAAGAATAAGATTTAATTAATTCTGATAAATATTTAGAGTTATAATACATATTTTTTCCTCATTTTAGAAACTTCTTCTATTCATTGGTTTTCCCGATACTTCCCAAATGTTTGTATTTTCACATTTAGGACAATAAGGAATATAACAAGATTTTTCAATAAGATCATCATTTTCATAGGTAATTTGGTAATTAAAAAACGAAAAATATTCCCCTCTTTCCATATAACCACAATTACCACAAATATATACGCTCATGCAATCACCTATTATTAAACATAAACTTTAATATTTACTAAATTAGTATTAACATTGTGAAAAATAAATACACAATGTTTATTTTTCTCAAAATTAAATTTATTTGTTGTAGAATAAATAATAATTTTATCTCCCAATAGTTTGCGCAAAAAAGGCAAAGGATTGGCACCGATATCAAAACAACTAGAGCAATAATTCTCTATTTGCCTTGGAGTTTTCTTTGTCCAATCATATATTTGCTGGGCTTCAGGATTAAAATTTTTTAATCTTTTAAAATCAAAATTTTCATTGTAACCCGCACTTTTTATTTTATTTTTGGCTTCTTCTAGAGTAATATATTCAGAACTAAAAGAATTAGCTGGTGAATATTCTAATATTCCGTCTACACTAGCTATAATATATTCATCATCAAAAAAATCATTATCTTTTGACGATGTTAAAAATAATGTGTCCATTTATAACCTCTTATTTTACTACTAATTTTAATATAGCTTAATTTTTAAAAAAATGCATTGTATTTTTAATCAATATTCTTTTTACCATTTATATCTTCTGGCATCGGAAATTCAATTTCTTCCATATATTTTTCAATTAATGGCATTAAAGATAAAACCTCATGATTATAACTTCCATCTACCCGTTTACATTGTTGTATTCTTAAATACAATTCCTTGCCTGTCATTATTAACTCCTTTTTTAAAATTAATAGGATACCTTAGTAATATCAATATTATATTGACTTACTATAGACCCTTTTGGGACATAAAATATATAATTTTTCTTAAAAACAGTATCATCATATTTGCTTAAATGAAAAGATGTTATTTTAACATATGGCTTTTCATTTTCTATTTCAAATAAAGAAACATTTGTATTATCATCAGATTTTATATTAAATATTTTTATTTCACCATTATTAGTTTTAATGGCATAAGTATAGATTAAATTTTGATTACTATGAATTTCTCCACTTCCGATAAATAAAAACATGCTCATACGACCATTAATATTTGTTGCTCCATTTAAATTAATAGCATATAATTCATAATTTTTTGTTGTAGTGTAACTGGTTGAATAAATATTTATTGAATAATATAATGCTATACAAAATAATATTAACATTATAATGCTTACAATAAGTGTTTGACTAAAAACAGACTTAAAAAATTTCATAAATTTCTCTTTTCTAATTTTAAATTAATTTCTTAAAAATCAATACATAGTAAATAATTACATTCTTTCTTTATC
>Ga0255342_1003977_pt1 | contig 15645 bp, 17 predicted proteins | sample wastewater_treat_3_FD_192416 | JGI IMG/M metagenome (GOLD analysis project Ga0255342, IMG submission 192416) | Wastewater microbial communities from Lulu Island WWTP, Vancouver, Canada - plant14 | ecosystem: Engineered > WWTP > Wastewater > Unclassified | place: Canada: Vancouver, British...
TTGCTCAACAATTGTTTTTCGCAGTAATTCTTTTGTGCTCATTTCTAATATCCTGTTCATAGTTCCTAATCTTAATTAGGACATTTCTACTTTGCTACTTTAGGACATTATCATTTTGCCCTGACAATTTGGTGTTAATGGCTCAGGAGAAAAAAAGGTAAGTTTTTATGCTGTGAACAATGCTGGCGTGTTGTCGGATGTTCAGTCAATTAGTTTTTATGTGGATAATCAGCCACCGATCAATCCATATGTTTCTGATATCGGCTGTGGTGCTATTAATGCGGTTCCACAATCGCGTTGTAGCGATGCTTCATTCAGATGGTCCGGTGCATATGATATGGGTGTGGGTTTAAACCCTGAGAATACCTATCAGGTGTACTGGGGCACGAATCCCCATGGCACTAGCACTCATACTCAGGTTGTAACATATTTCAATCCGCCAGCTGTGCCTGCCCGAAAACCTTACTATTTGAGAATTCGTGCGCAAGATCGCCATGGCATCTGGAGTGAGTGGCAAACGATTTTCACCCTTATCTATGATCCTGCGTATAAGTATATCTACTGGTTCTTCCCTCAAAGAAAGTAAGTTGTTCAGGTGGGTTTAGTTAAAATACAGCATAGAATCTTAGTGATAATTCTAATTTTGCATAAGATTTGCTTAGGATGGTACATCTTATGTATATTAACTGAGTAAGAAGCCAGATTGGATTTATGCAAATCACCCAAACTGCGATATGATAGAGCGTTGATAATGTGCAAGTATAAGGTGTGTTAGTGAAAGAAAATACTCTAAGGCGAAAACAAAAGATACAGATGACGAATGTGTTTAAAAAGCCCATTTGGCGAGACGTAAAAGATTATGTTTTGGTCATTATGGGTGCTTTGCTTCAAGCAGTGGGCACGTGGCTATTCATTATTCCTGGTGAATTGGTTAGTGGTGGTGTGTTCGGTTTGGCGCAAATCATTTATTACAAATTCGACATTCCGGTGGGTGTTGTTGCTATTTTGTTTAACCTTCCGTTGTTTGCCTTGGGGTGGAAATACCTTGGCGGATTTAAGTTCGCGATACGTACCGTTTTATCTATCGTCATCTCATCCGTTGCCATTGATATACTGGTGAACATAGAATCCCTAAACTTTTCAATTACCCAGGAGCCGTTTCTAAACACTTTATTTGGCGGCGTTTTTGTGGGTGTTGGCTTAGGTCTGGTCTATTTAGGACGGGGTACCAGTGGCGGAACAGATATCATCGCGCGTATTCTCAACAAGCGCATGGGCACCTCAGTCTCAACCATCTATATGGCTACAGACACCATATCAGTTCTCTTGGCGGGACTTTTTTTTGATTGGGAAATTGCGCTCTACGGACTTATTTTAATTTATGTTTCGGGTGTGGCGGTGGACATGACCCTGCAAGGCATTGATGTCGTGCGCCAGGCGATGATTGTGACCGATAATTACGAAGCGGTTGCCAACGCGATTGTGGAAGAGCTTGACCGTAGCTCAACAATTATTCCTGCCAAAGGTGGCTACACCAAAATGGAGCGGAACATTCTCTTTTGTGTGGTCATGCGTTCGGAGGTAGCACGGCTTAAGGAAATTGTCAATAAAGCGGACCCAAACGCCTTTATGGTCATTGGGCATGCCAACGAAGCGCTTGGTCATGGCTTTAAACCTTTGCAAGATCAATAACTTAGGAAAAGACCGATTATGAAAAAACTTAGCTTTTTACTTGTCCTTCTTATGCTTTTTGTTGCAGCTTGTGATCCGATTCAAAATCCGGATGATTCGAATAAAACGTCAGCGGATATTCAGTCCCCATATTATGATGCTGATGGCGAAATGATGACTTTCAACAAAAAACCACCGTTCAACTCTGACTTTTTCTTAAGATTAGACGAAGAAGAAAACGAAGTTTATCTGCCGGGGAATGTTGCGGTTAAGTTGACGCGCATTAAAGATATGCGTTGTCCAATTGGCAATGAATGCAATCGGGCAGGAAGTGTGCAGGTGGTTCTGGAAATCGATCTTGTGGGCGAAGATCCCTACGAAGAGATTCTATTTCTGGGTGGTGGCTTAGAAGATCCGAGCTTCTTAGAGTTTTACGGGACGACTCATTTAACCTTGATTGCGGTTGAGCCTGTCTCAACATCAGAGAAAACGGTCAAAGCTGAAGACCAGGTGGTTATTTTTGCCGTAACACGAAATCCAATTAAGTGAGTTTATAACTCATCCACCGGTTTGCCCAGCTTGAGCATCATTTTATCGCGCAGGGCATCATCAGGCGAACGTCCCGCAAACGACTCCATGAAGACGGAAAGCATCATATTGCAATCCGCAACTTCGTGGGCGATATTCTCTTTACGTTGGCGGTCAAAATTTCGTATCCAGCCATCCACGCGCGAAACAATTTCATCGGCTTGTATGCCCAACTTGGCGAAGTCGCTTAGTAATTGACGCTCTTCATCATTCAACGCGACTGGGCTAATGGCGAGATAAGCCTCGGCAAGTTCACCAACTTCAGAAAGATAAAAAAGAAGGGCGTCTTTTTGTCCGGGCCATGCTAAGCCACGGGCTTTGTAATAATTCTTTATTAATTTAATTTCCATATGACCTCTGCGTTATTTTAACTTATAATCATAGCATGGCAAAATGGAAAGAAAAAATTTCGCCCTATAGCGAAGTCGTTGCTGATAAAAGAAAAATATGGCGCATTAAACTAAAGCAAGCCTACTATAGAATTAACGATGGCTTGAATGGTGTGCCAGGTATTATGCGCCATGCTTTTACAAACCTGGTCAGATCCAGGGTTCCGGAAGCGTCAGCAGCATTGGCGTATTATGGGCTTTTCTCGATTTTCCCTGCATTAATCGCTATTGTGACCATCGGCTCTCTTTTTGTAGATGCGGATGTGGCGCGATCAACGCTTTTCGAAGCCGCAAGTGGGATATTCCCTGTGCCCGAAACAATCGCTTTTGTAGATGCTCAACTTAGCGCGGTACTCAGAGTTCGCGGCGCGTTGACCGCAATTGCTGCCATCTCACTGATTTGGTCGGCAAGTAATGTCATCGATAAAGTTGTGCTCAATGTAAATCGTGCCTTTCCTAACAGCTCACCATCGGGCTTTTTCAGGAACCGGGGTTTGGCGCTTATCGTTATTGTGATTGTTATGACGCTGTTTTTGGCATCGGTCATGCTCGCACCCTTAATTAAGGTGCTGCCGGCTTTTAAGTTCTCCATCAAAGGCATACCTTTTTTGGAGACCAAGCTATGGAAATGGGTTTCGTTGGTGGTGCCACTTCTGTTCAAGTTCGTGATGTTTTATATTACATATACCTGGTTGCCTAACAGCCATAACATTTCACGCAAGTCCCGTGCCTGGGGGGCAATGGTGGCGGCTTTGCTTTGGGAGGCGGTCAATAAAGCGCTTACCTGGGCGATTTCCAAAGGCTTTGCCAACTACGAATTGATTTATGGTTCTCTGGCGTCTGTAATGGTTTTATTGTTCTGGATATATTGGGTCGGATACATTCTGTTTTTTGGCGCGCATCTTACCAACGCTATCAATTATCATTATAAAAACAACATGGCACGAAAAAGGTTTGATGCCGTGATGGAGGACTCTAAGCCATGATTAAGTTGTCCATTCTTATTCCGACCCTAAACGTTTGTCAGATGCTCAAAGCGTGTTTGGAATCCATCAAACAATTTACACCCGATGGAACTTATGAAATTATTATTGCTGATAATGCCTCCAGTGATGGCACATTGGAAATGTTAGAAGCTAATTTTCCAGACATCAGAGTGCTCGCAAGCGATAAAAACGAAGGTTTTACAAAACCGGTTAACCGGCTTTTGAAAGAAGCGAGAGGCGAATTTTTAGTGCTTTTAAATCCTGACACCTTGCTTATTGAAGATGTATTTAGTCCACAATTGGATTGGCTTGCTGAAAATAGGCAGGCTGGCATTTGCATTCCCAAGGTACTTAACAGCGATGGCACTTTTCAGGCACAGTCTAAGCGGGGTGACGCGAAACCAGCGGCAGTATTCGGTTATTTTTTACGCTTGGGCAAGTTATTCCCGCAAAATCGGGCTTTAAACAGTTACTTGATGTCCTGGCTGGATGAAGACGAAATTGCCGAAGTTGACGCGGTTTCTGGCTCGTGCATGATTATCAGGCGCGAATGTTGGGAGGAAGTAGGCGATTTTGATGAGACCTTCTTCGCCTATCAGGAAGACAGCGACTATTGCATCCGTGCCCGAAAAGCCGGCTGGAAGGTTATGTATGTGCCGATTAGCTCCATTATTCACTATGGTGGCCAGGGGGGCTCAGGAGCAAGGCCTTTTAAATCGATATGGGAATGGCACCGCTCGTATTTTGTACTATACAAGAAACATTTTGCACGGGAACATTTCTTTTTATTCAACTGGTTTTACTATGCCATGATGGGCTTGAAGTTGGTTTTTTCTTTACTGGCGAATGTTTTTAAAAAGAGATGAACGTTAATTAAGGGCGTTAAATGAAAAGTGGCTATCTCTGGAAAGAATAGCCACTTTTTTCTTTATTGTTTGTACTGCTTCATATCTAACGGCTAAGTCTTAAGATGGCAGCGGCATCGGAGCCATGAATATCAGCGTTTTCGCCTAATGCCCAGCCACGGTCATCAAAGCGTTTTGCAACGGCTTCGGCAGCTTCGTCGGGGTCAACATCATAGGCGGTCAAAGTTGTAGGCATACCCAGTGAATTGAACCATGTCGACAAGGCATCAATTGTGGCTTCAATAAGCGCTTCGCGATCATCTGATATCAAACCAAAAACCCGCATGCCCAATTGCACCAACTTATCACCTTTTTGCTCGCGTTTGTACCACAAGAGCCATGGCGCGACTGCTGCCAGCGATTCGGCATGTGCCAGACCGTATAGCGCAGTCAATTCGTGGCCAATCATGTGTGTTGCCCAGTCTTGAGGGACACCCCGCCCAACCAAGCTATTGAGTCCCATCGCCGCAGCCCACATGAAATTAGCACGCGCGGTATAGTTAGGTTGGTCAATCTCCATGGCGCGAGGCGCAATTTCGATGAGAGATTGCATAAGCGATTCGGACAGGCGGTCTTGCACGACAGCACCAATGGGATAAGTGATGTACTGCTCCATAACATGCATGAAGGCATCTACCAAACCGTTGCGGATTTGTTTTGCTGAAAGACTGTAGGTTACCTGGGGATCCAAAGCGGAGAAACGCGGAAAAGCAAATTCGCTTTTGATAGAAAGTTTCTCGCCTGTTTCGCGGCGGGAAATAACCAGGTTATAGTTCATCTCACTGGCAGTTCCAGGGATGGTAAGCACGGTGCCAAAGGGCACAGCCTCGTTTAAACCCTGCGCGGCGTTGGTTTTTAAAAGGTCCCATGGCTCACCCTGGGTATAGGGTATGGCTAAGGCGATGAACTTCGTGCCATCAATAACCGAGCCACCGCCTACGGCAAGCAAGAAGTCAACCTTTTCTTCGCGAGCTAATTGAACAGCTTGCATCAGTGTAGCGTAGTCAGGATTAGGTTCAATGCCACCGAATTCAAGTACGGTGAAACCATCCAGCGCCTGCTTAACCTGATCGTAGATGCCGGTTCTCTTGATGGATCCTCCGCCATACAGCATCAGTACCTTCGCATTTTTGGGAATGTAGTGGGCAGTTTTTGCAATCGCGCCCTGGCCAAATAGGATACGGGTTGGATTGTAATAGCTAAAGTTGTTCATATTATCTCCTTTTCTGTACAAAATACATCTATAAACCAAGATTAAGGCTTGGGTTTTGCATGTTTAAACACGTGAGTTGTGTGGTTTAGAGTGAAAATGCACATGCACATCGCGCACAAAATCAATCTTCTCATGTAAGATGTCCTCAACCTCATCAGCGATGGCGTCGCCGGCATCCACACTAATGTCTCCGTCCACAAATATAGCGAGATTAATGACCAAATATCGTCCAAAGCGATGGGCTTTAATCGAATCGATACCAATGACACCAGGAACCTCGAGCGTTAAGTCGCTAATCTGTTTGGTGAGAACTTTGCCAGGCAGGGTGTCCATGAGGTCATCGGTTGAGTCACGCAAAATGTCATAACCCGTTTTGAAAATCATCACTGCGACCAAAGCGCCAGCCAGTGGGTCAACCCAGCGGAAGCCCAGCAGACTAAAGGTAACGCCAATAACAACTGCCAGCGCGCTGAAGATATCGTTGCGGTGATCTTGAGCCAGGGCGATGATGGTGGCATTAGCGGTGCGTTTGCCAACGCGATGGGTGTAAATAGTAAGTATGATCTTGATAATAACGGTCGCCAGGGCAATCCATAGAGTGATTTGAGCTGCACCTTCGTCGTTCGTATTGCCATTGAAATAATCAAAAAGGCTTTTTATCGAGTCCCAAAAGATGGTGATGGCAGTGGTAATGACAAAGGCGCCTACCACAAGCGCGCCTACACTCTCAAACTGGGTGTGACCATAAGGATGTTCATCATCGGCGGGTTTATGTGCCGCGCGGACGAAGAACGAGACCACAATATTATAAACGACATCTGAAGTGGAGTTGATGCCATCCGCGAGAAGTGCCGCGGAGTGTCCCAGGATACCAATTGCAGTTTTGACAATTGCCAGGATGACGTTAAAAATAAGGGTAAGCAAAACCGCCTGGTTACTTTGCCGGCTGCGTTGTTCCGGAGCAAGTTCTTCGGCTTTTTCGAGGGCTTCTTCAATCATTATTGTTGTTCTCTTTATTTATCAATGCCAACCGCTTTGCGCATGCGTTTAAGGTTGGGAATGGCAATGGCACGTACTTTTTCAGCACCTTGTTTTAAAATAGCGTCCAGTTGGGTTTTATCATCCATCAGGGCGTTGTATTTTTGACGGGCATCGGCGAAATAAGCCAAAAAGTGCTCAAAAAGTTCCTGTTTAAGCGTGCCATAACCCAAACCACCTTGTAAGTATTGCTGGCGCACTTCTTCAACGCGGGCTTCTGGTGCGAAGAAGCGGAAAATCTGAAACACATTACAGTTTTCAGGGTTTTTAGGCTCTTCGGGTGTTTTGCTATCGGTAACAATGCGCATGATTTGCTTGCGGGTTTCTTTTTCAGAGGCGAAGACGGGAATGGTGTTGTTGTAGCTCTTGCTCATCTTGCGTCCATCAGTGCCAGGAATGGTCTGTACCGCTTCGGGAATATATGCTTCAGGCAGTTTGATAACTTTGCCGTAAGTGCGATTGAAGGCTTCAGCGATATCGCGCGCGATTTCAACATGCTGTCTTTGGTCAGCGCCAACAGGCACAATATCCGAGTTGTAAAGCAAAATGTCGGCAGCCATCAGCACGGGGTAGTAATATAAACCAGCATTAACGCCATAGTCCGGATCGCGGTCGATTTCGAGGTTTTTGTCGATGGCGGCTTTATAGGCGTGCGCGCGGTTGAGCAGACCCTTGGCGGTGGAGCAGGCTAAAATCCAGGTGCATTCAGGGATCTCGGGTACATCGGATTGCAGGAAGATGATGCTTTTTTCCGGATCAAGCCCTAAGGCGAGCCACGCAGCGGCAACTTCGTAAATGTCTTGTTGCAAATCTTTGGGTTCAGGGGTGGTGGTCAGGGCGTGATAATCAGCAACAAAGTAAAGCCCCAAATAGCTTTCTGAAAGGGCGATGGCTTGCTTGTACATGCCAAAATAGTTGCCGATGTGCGGACTGCCGGTTGGTTTTATGCCTGTGAGTGAAATACGTGCCATTAGAATCTCCAAAATCTTAGTTGGTTCATTATAAGCGAATTAGCTTAGCTTGAGTCCCAATTTTTCGAGCCCGGCTTCAATCTGCTCGCCAGTATCTTCAAAGTTACCATCGGTGTGGATAACAAAGTCTGCAAGTCTGGCTTTTTCTTCTTGTGGGCTTTGTGAGTTAAGGCGTTTGGCAGCACTGGTGGGATCCATGCCACGTCCTTGAATGAGACGCATTAGCCTCGTTTCGTTATCGGCGGTGGTTACCCAGGTGGCGTCGCATTGCTGTGCCATGCCAGATTCAAAAAGCTTGACAGCTTCAATGACGATAAGTTGTGTTTTTTTTGCTGTCCGTGCTTCATCTATGATTGTGGCAATGGCATTTATTGTCGCGGGATGCACGATAGCTTCAAGCGCCTGCAGTTGGGCGAGGTCGGCAAAGACAATTTTGCCTAAAGCGTTTCGGTCGATTTGACCATCGGACCCGATAATGTCTTTGCCAAAATGTGCAACAATCGCATTGTATGCGGGTTTGCCGGGCAGGTAGCTTTGTTGGGCGACGAGGTCCGCATCGATAGTTTTAGCGCCACGTTTGGCGAGGTAAGCCATAACGTATGATTTACCCGAGGCGATATTGCCGGTTAGCCCGAGGATAAAAGGTTTGTTTTGCATATCCTAAGTATACTTTAAGCGTGGAAACTTAAAAATAAAAGCTTATCCATATCTTGAAGGACCAAGTATAATCAGAACGATGAATCAATCAAAAAAACTTGTGAATCAACTCAATTGTGGTAATTGTGGTGGGCCACTCAATCCTCAGTTGGGTGAGCAGCTCATTATTTGTCCTTATTGCAAGTCGACACAACATCTGAATATCGATTGGAAAAAGGACGATAAAGATGAAACAAAGTTACATACTGTACCACAGGATGCACCCAAGGTCCAATCTGTTTCTGAACATTCAAGCAGCGCGGACCTAAAACAAGTGGCTCGCAAGATCATTCGGATCATCTTTTTGATTTTCTTTATCATCATTCTTTTTATAATCCTTTACCAGATATTGAGGATGTTCCTGTTTGGCTCATTCTCCGGGGGCTTTCGCGGCTTTTAGCCATTTAGCCATTTATTCATTAACAGTATGACTTTTTTATTCATCAAGCCATTGTAGCGCATGCTATAATTTTGGCATGCTTGTTACTCGGATTCTCAGAGCTTTGAATGAGGCTTTAGACCAAAAAGGTGGGCTGGACGTCAACAGAGCCCTGGTTTTAGCCGTGTCGGGTGGCATGGATAGCCTGACTTTGGCGCACACTTTGCGCGGTTCGGGCTTGAACTTAATCGTGGCGCATCTTGACCATGCTTTGCGCGCTGTTTCCGCCCAACAATCCGAAGCTTTAGGCGTGATGATGGCAGACTGGGATTTGCCTTTTATCAGTCGCCGGGTGGATGTGAACGCTTTCGCTAAACAGGAAAAAGTGGGTATTGAAGAAGCTGCGCGTACTTGTCGTTATCGCTTTTTATTTGAAATCGCGCACGCTCATGGAGCTCAGGCAATCGTCCTGGCTCATAACGCCGATGACCAAGTAGAAACAGTCTTGATGCATTTCATGCGTGGCTCAGGCATGGCTGGGCTCACTGGTATGGCGCCGTTCAGCATTTTGAAACAATTTGACGAGAATATTCCGCTAATCCGCCCGATGCTTGGGATAAATCGTGCGGAAATTGAGGTTTATGCTCTAAATAATCATCTTCAACCACTTGAAGACGAAAGCAACGAAATGCCGGTCTATTATCGCAATAAATTACGCTTGCATCTCATTCCCTACATGGAAGAGCTGAATCCCGGGCTTAAACAAAGTGTTTTACGATCCGCTGAGGTTTTGCGTGGTGATAACGCCCTCCTTCAAAGGCTCGAAGAGACAGCGTTTGCGGACTGTGTTAGTCATGAATTTGCCAAAGAGATTGTGATGAACAGAAAGGTCTTTTTAGAACTCGATCTTGCTTTACAAAGACGGGTTATCCGACGAGCGCTTAATTATTTATGTGCGATTAATCCTGATTTTGGCTTTGAGGATATCGAAAAGGCACGACAGATCATCATCAGTGGTCGTGGGGCGGTGGATTTGAGTTTAAAAACGCGCCTAGAAATGGTGGGGCAGGATTGTCATTTTCTGCTTCAAGGCGCGAAACCATGCATTTTGAATCTGCCACAAATGAAGGAAGAGTCTATCTATACACTTTCTATCAATGAAACGCTTTCACTCAACCAAGTATGGCAGATTAATGCGTGCATGTTGAGCAGAACTGAATTCGAGTCTTTTTCTGAAGAAGAAAAACGCGGTTCAAACCACGCTTTTCTTAATCCAAGTCTTCTGAAACTGCCATTAACAGTCAGGGCCATGCAAAGTGGTGAACGCTGGTTGCCATTGGGCTTAAGAACAGGCAGGCAAAAGTTAAGTGATTTCTTTGTTAATCAAAAAATTCCCCGATCAGCCCGTGCCGCGTGGCCCTTGGTGCTGAGTGGGGAATCAGTTGTTTGGGTTGTTGGCTTGCGTATCGCGCATAACTGGCGACTTACAGGCGATGAGTTCGGAATCCTTCAGCTTAGCCTGGAACGTAAGCCTTAAGGTTTAATTTGCGTCCAGCACCTCACGTAAGATTTCTTTAATTCCCTCAAAATTGGGGTATAAAACCTGAGCACCACCCTCGGTTACACCCGGGCTAAGGTTGTTATATTCAATGCGATACATCCTAAATATATCATCTCCAAAGAATTTAGAGAGGGGAAAAGCGTAAAGGATATAGTCGTTGATTTTCATATCAGTCTCAATCGTACGAAAAACCGCTCGTATGACATTGGGTAAGTTGCGGAGATGGGCTGGCGAAAAAGCCTTTTTACCCATAGCCTTAATTACTTCCATCGCGCGGCGATTGCGGTCGATATCCGATGAGTTCATCCTGGCGCGTACATACCAAAAAGCATCCCATTGCTCCATGGTTACTGTGCCGGGTTCAACCACACGCCAGCCACTTGCATCCAGATAACATTCGTCTTCCATGCGTTCGGTAACTTCAACATCGATAGGACCTAAGACATCCAGAATGTGCTTGAAGCCTTCAAAGTCAGCAAGCATGTAGTGATCTGGTCTAAAACCAAAGTTTAATGCCAGGGCATCACTAAGCATTTGCCATTCGCCAAACGGGTAAGCAACGTTCAAGCGCTGTTCGCCAAGACCTGGGATGTTCATCCACAGATCACGCGGGAAAGAGATGAGATTCACTTTATTGGTCTTGGTATTGAATGCCATGAGCAGCATTACATCGGTGCGGAACCCGATTTCAGGCTGATAGTCGGAGCCGAGGAGCATAATGGTTTTAATGTGATTAGGCACATTGATGCGTGTGGCTTCGTTGGACAGATAGGGATCATCCACGTATTTATCAGGTGTGCCCCATAGATTGGTCAAAAAACCAGGTTGACCTTCGCGGATGCGATTGAGACTGACTCCAACCATCACGCCAAAAATCAAAATGACCAATACGATCAGAAAAGTTGAAAAAGCGCAACCGTGCTTCTTTGTTGATTGTTTTTTCATACTACCTACTTGTTGTATTTCTGGATTATTATCTTGCTTGAGTATAGTCGTATTCCCTGGCAATTTTATGCAATCTTTCGTGCACATCGCGCCATTGGATTTTGGAAATACCCAATTTTTGTCGAATGGTTTCAGCGTCTACGCCATTTACCAAATCGATTACCGCGCTGGTCCAGCGCAGGCTGTCAAAGGAAATGTTCTTCTCAAATTTAGCTTCTTCAGCAACGTCGCTAAGCAGATATTCCAAACGGCGTTGCGACCATGGAAAAACCTGGTCTTTGATATCGTAACGCTGGGCGTAGGCTTTGTATGCTTCTACCCAGTCTTTAGAAAGTGGCAAGCGACGTTCTTTATAGCGGAAACGGGGATTGGAATAGCGCACATAAAGCGCGGCTTTTTGGGGGTCATCAATTTCGAGGTGTTCCACCATCAGGTTCAGGCACTCGCCTTTTTTGAGAGCGGTTTCAAGTACCAATTGCAAAAGAACCAAGGGACGTGGATCGGCTTTGGCGCCATCCCGAATCGCTCGCGCGGCTTCAAGCGCCAGGCGGTACTCCGATTGGGTTAGCGCGTGGGGTAGTCGGCTGGCAACTGGCTTTTGGATGATAGGGTCAGCGGGATTGCTCTTGAGCACACCAGCTTCAAACAGCCAGCGGAAAAAGGATTTGATTGAGGTAATGCGGCGTGAGAGCGTTTTGGCGCTGCAAGGCACATCGCGTTCATTTTGCATCCAATGCAAGTGGTTTTCGAGGTCCGCGGTGCTGATTTGACCAATTTGCTTATCTGTTGGCAAATAACTTTCAAGCAAATTAAGGTCCGCGGTAAATGCTTTGAGGGTATGATGTGATCTGCCTTGGTCACGCAGGTAAATTCTCCATGCCTGAATGGCTGGGTGCAAGAGGGTTGATTCTTGAATATGGGCAGATACGGGTTGTTTCTTAGGGCTCATTGCGCCTCCGTTATTTCGTATAGCTATAATATCTGTATTTAAGTTTAGCCCCAAAGCATGAGACTGTCAAATCGCGAAGAGTGAACTTGAAACGCCACTCAAAATCATAAAGTTCCTATTTGCCGCGATAAAGTGCCTCGTTTAGCATTTGGGCAATCGCGTTATTGTCGGGCATTAACACCCATGAACCCTCCCAGGTAATCCAGTTATATGCCATGGTGCTGTCTACCGCGAAGTGACGGATGTTGCTGAAATCTGTGAGTATGGATGCCATTGGCATCAGTTTTAAGACCTCGCTTAAGGGCATATTGGTGTCGATATATTCACGGTAATGGCTGTACAGTTCAGGAATTTTGACAATCATGTTGAGGCTGATGGCTTTTTTAACCATGGCTACGATGACATCCTGAGTACGACGGTTACGGTCAAAGTCGCTGGTGGTCATGCGCGAACGTGAGTACCACAAGGCAGTGATGCCATCCATGTGCATTACACCGGGCTCAAAGGTGCACCATCCACTGGGATCAAAATAACAAGAGTCGCTCAGGGTTTCGAAGATTTCCACATCAATACCGCCCAGACTATCTACCACTGCCTCGAAACCACCAAAGTGAACTTTCATGTAGAAGTTGGGTCTGATACCAAAATTGTTTTCAAAAACATCCTGGAGGAGGCTCCACCCGCCTAAAGACCACGCGGTGTTGATGCGATTTGACCAGAAACCCGGAATAGCTACGTATAAGTCGCGTGGAAACGAGATGAGCGTGGCGGTCTTATGTTTTGGATTGAGTGAAAGCAAAATAATCACATCCGTTCGGAATGTTTGATCTTCAAAGTCATCCTGACCTAAAAGCAAAATGTTGACCTGGTTGTCGGGCAGCTCACCGCTTGGGATGATGGGCACAGGTGTGGGCGTGAACAAGGGTTGAGGAATGTTTTCCAGGCTGCCGTCCTGTGAAAAGCCAGCATAGTTCTGGGGTTGAAAAGGTGTGGGTTTGGAGGATCCGTTTCGCAGACTAATTGCGTACCGCGAACTGTTGGAATTGGCTATGACCTTCACCGCCATGCCCGAGGCGAAAATCATCAGTACAACACCGATGAGAATGATAATGGTATATAAAATAATCTTGCTTTTCTTTAGCTCTTGCATAATATGGCTTTCTGTTGTTTGTTGCGCTAAGCTTGCATATTAAAACGAGCAGCCTCGCCTATAGCTGATGAAGATGCAAGATTTGTACCGTATTTAGGGTGGGACTTTTTTGACAGCGCGTTAAACATGTTAAAGCGATTGACCAAAAGCATGCTCTTGAGTAGAATAGACCCGTTACACAAGACTAACAAGTTCTTTTTTAACTATGGAGTTCGATTTTGATTCAAGAGATTAGTCCTTTACTGAATATTCTATTACTTAGCTTCGTTGCCAGTCTGGGCACCGGTCTTGGAGGGCTTATCGCCGCACTTGTCCGACCATCACGACAGTCATATGGTTTCTTGATGGGGTTAACTGCCGGTGTGATGATTTGTCTTTCATTCCTTGAGCTTGTGCCCAAAGCGCTTGAACAATCGAATTGGGTAACCGCTACAATAGGCTTTGCATTGGGTGCGGTGTTTATGTTCGCGCTGGATCATCTTATTCCGCATATTCGTTTTGGCGAAAAGGAAGTTCGCGACACAGTGGATATAGAGCTTAATGGCGATATTGTTGGACCCGGTAGCGCGCTGATGGACGATAATTGTTGCGATTGCAAACGTCTGGGTAAAGATTGTAATTGTAAGTCACAGAAGAGGAAACGAGGTGGGCTATTCAGCATCCGCCGTAGCGACAATGGCGAACCCGTAGACCGCAAGCTGATAAATGTTGGAGTGCTGATGGCCATTGGTATTGCGATTCATAACCTGCCCGAGGGGATCGCGGTTGGCGCGGGTTATTTGCATAATCCCCAATTTGGTATTTTCGTCGCAATCGCGATTATGTTGCACAATATCCCTGAGGGAATTGCCACCGCTTTGCCCCTTTGCAGGGGTGGCATTTGTAAACGTGACGCGATTAAGATAGCTTTTCTTTCGGGCTTGGCAGAACCAATTGGCGCGATATTAGCGAGCTTGGTTCTTATCAACTTCACCAAGCTTTTACCTGGCGCGTTAGCATTCGCGGCTGGCGTGATGGTGTTTATTACCTTAGACGAACTTATTCCCACCGCGCGCGAACATGGTCATAACCACTTTACAGCAATTGGGATTATCGTTGGTTCGCTATCAGTCTTTGTGTTGAGCGGGATCCTGGGCGTTTAATTTCGGATGATGTGATTGAATTAAAAAGGCATGTACGCGCATGCCTTTTTATGATTCGAATTATTTGCTATCAATGCTTTTTATTTGGTGTTATCCTGCCAGCCAACCACCGTCTACTGCCAAGACAGCGCCATTTACATACGAAGATTCGTCGCTCGCTAAAAAGAGCGCTGAAGCCGCTATCTCATCTACGCTTCCATGTGCCGGCGCACAAGCGTAAACATTTTGTAACCTGGCGTATCCTGTTGTGTTCACATCACCCATTGATGAAGCTATCTCGGTTACGATTCCACCTGGAGCAATTACATTACAACGGATTTTATTCGGAATATACATGTATGCTGTGTTTTTGCTCATTGAAACCAAGGCGGCTTTAGATGCGCAATATACAGCTCCAGCAAGCGTTCTGAAAGCACCCGCGGAAGCGTTATTGATGATATTGCCGCCATCGCCCTGTTCTAAAAATACCTCAACAGCTTTTCTCATGGCACACATCGGACCATAAACGTTAATTCTCATGACATGCTCATATCTTTCGTCTTTTACATCCCCAATAGGACTCATGTCATCCATAACGCCCGCATTGTTTACGAGTACATCTAAACGTCCGAATTCCTTAACACAAATGTCGATCATCGCTTCATTCGTGCTTTTCTCTCCGATGTCTCCCGGAAATATAATAACCTTGCCGGGAGCATCTTCTAAAGACTTGGCAAGTGCTTCAAGTCTTTCTTTTCGCCTTGCAACAGCGACAACATTTGCACCTTCTCTGACGAAAGTTTCCAAAATGGCTTTCCCCATTCCCGAAGAAGCGCCGGTTACAACGATTGCTTTTTTGTCTAATCTCATCTTTTTTACTCCTTAATGGTAAGAACCTAAATTCAGTTAATAGTAACATTAAAAGCTAACAACACTGCCTGGTTTTGTCAATTGATCAGGGCAAACGCATCTAAATTAGGCAAGAAACATGCATCTCATAAATAAAGACGAGGTGCATTATGGAAGAAAGTACATTCACAATCATATTCAGCAGCCTGAAAGACCCGCGAATAGACCGAACAA